>Ga0075464_10000202_pt1 | contig 25566 bp, 21 predicted proteins | sample DEB19_08_DNA_5_FD_75068 | JGI IMG/M metagenome (GOLD analysis project Ga0075464, IMG submission 75068) | Aqueous microbial communities from the Delaware River and Bay under freshwater to marine salinity gradient to study organic matter... | ecosystem: Environmental > Aquatic > Marine > Coastal ...
CACTTTAAATGTCCTGATTTACTTATTTTAGAGCCTAATAATATTTATCATGGATTATTTATAGAATTAAAAGTAAAAAGTCCATATAAAAAAGATGGATCACTTTATAAAGATGAACATTTAGAAGCGCAACAAAAAACAATTAAAGATTTAAATCAAAAAGGATATTATTCTTGTTTTTCTTGGGGATTTGAAATGACTAAAAACATAATTACAGAATATTTTAATAAATAAAACTATGAAATCAAATAAAATAGATGCTTTACTATATCAAATAGAAAGCGGTAAAATGGAATGTGATAAGGCTAAAATCTTATTTTTAATACGTCATAATCCAATAACTTTAGATAATATAGTTTCTAGCGGTTGGAAAATACAAACAGCCTCCGCAAGGTTATCAGATTTGGAGGAAATGGGATTAGTTGTAAAAATTTATAATCCGGAAGGTAAATATTCTTTTTATAAATTTGTAGAGAATAAGGAAGATCAGGAAAAACTAAGAAATGAAATTGCAAGAAATAAAGTATTAAAGTATTTTGCAAGAGGTTGTGAGTTAGATTTTCTTATCTTTAACGATGTAAATGATGTGTGGGAGTTTAATATGTCTAAAATAACTTTCTAATGAGAAAAGCAATGGATAAAATCACTCCAACAAAGGAACTAAAAGAATACTATAAAAGAGTTTCTGACTGGTGTAAACTAAATAATATCCCATTTAAAAAACTATCTCCAGTAGGACTATCGGTTGATATAAGAAATATTCCTTCCGACAAAGTAGATGGCTGGGTAAAAGTAGTTTCTAATAAAACTGAATAATATGAAAACTCCTTATTATAGCTTCCGTTACGGAAAATGGTATCTTGCAGGATATATAATTGAAGAAAATAAATAAACTAATTATGAAATTAAAAGAAAATTTAGAAAAATCCGTTTCAGCTATCGTAAAAGTATTCGAGAAGAAACACGGTTGTAGATTACAAGGTTGGGTTGCGGACGATGTAACAGGAATAGCAGATTTTCACGATATAATGTTTTTTAATCTATCGGATATTTGCCACGATATTTTCACAGAGCAACCCAAAGGATTAATTATACAATGGAATGAAGAATGTGTAGATAACCAAGATCAGAATATAAACTTTCGCTCATATTGTAGAGGTTTAAGATTTAGCCAACTAGAAAACACTAAAACGGAAAATAATAATGTTTTTAATAAATTTTTTGAAAATCCTTTAGATGCTTTAAATAAATTAACAGAAAATTTTCAGAGTAACAAAAATGGGTAAACTAACAGACAAAACATACGCAAAAGCAATTTGTAATTTGGAGCAAACTATTTTAGAAATTGAGGAGGATATTGAGATTTCAAAAAAAATGGTTTTGCGTTACAAGGAAACTATTAAAGAGTATAAATCTAAATTAAATACAACCAAATGAAAGAATTTTTAAACAAAGTAAGAGAGTTTCAAATCGCATCGGGGCAACCAACAAGTGATGTTCCTAAATTATCATCAAAACTACTTTCGTTATTACGATTTGATTTAATGAAAGAGGAGAATGAGGAGTTTTTGGGAGCGTGTGAGGACAATGATATTGTAGAAGTTTTAGACAGCTTAATTGACCAATTTTATGTTTTAGCGGGTACAATTAATCAATTTGGAATGCAAGATTTATTTGAAGAAGCATTTAATTTAGTTCACGAAAATAATATGAGTAAAGTAGTCGATGGAAAAGTTATCCGAAACGAGTTTGGAAAAATATTAAAACCCGAAAATTTTGTACCAGTAGATTTAGAACAACTTTTTAATAAATAGAAATTATGTCAAAACTAACAAAAAAGCAAAAAGAGTTCCTAAAAGGAATACCAAATAAAAAAGCTAGGCAAGAACAAAAGATCCAGTTTAAACTTCAAAATTCTTATAATGGTAAAGGAAAAACATGGTATGAAACCCTATCGGAAGAGGAGAGAGAAAAAATTGAAAAATCAATCCCAGAGGGTTGGATTATATTAGGAAATCCAGACGAAAAACATGTATGGCATGAACACAATATTGGAGAATCATTTGAAAAAATGAAAAACTCTCTAACCAAAGAAGTATTAAATGATTTAACTAATCCTATTCAAGTTAAAAATAGAATTGAAATTTATACTTTAGAAGAATTATCTCAATTTAAAGATTTAACTTTAAAAGAAGTTAATGATTGTTTATATATTTTATATCAAATGCAAACAAATGATGCTTCGAATTTGCTATTAAAAATATTTATGAACATAAAGGATAAAATAATAAATCCAGAAAAACAAGATATTATCGAAAAATCTAATAACAATGATATTCCAATGGAGTTCTGTGTAGAAATAACTAAAGAGAATGTAGCTTGTTTAACTTTTATTTGGGCAACTTTCCATAAAGATACATTTGGCATTTTAAAACCAGGTAGTTTTTTACACTCAAATTCATTATTTACTTATTGTATTCAATCTAACGTCCCAACAAATAACAAAATAGTTTATATAGTTTCCACAGAAGAATTTTTAAGATACATAGGTAAAGAATATTTGATTCCTAAAGAGAATAATCATAAATTTATAGATTATGGAGAATTTAAAAATACAATTCCTGATTTTAAACATAATTTTAATCAAAAACCTCTTGAATTTGATTTACCAAAGAAAGTTGATTTTAGCAGTAATTATATAGATTCAATATCAAAGTTTCACGAACTTATTTTAAAACAAATTCAAGAAGGTTCTGACCCAATAAGTACTATTAATGATTATTTAATTAATGTTCAAAAATTTTATTATTATAAAACTAACAATAAAATAGCTGAAATAACAGAGATATTTCCTAAACTAGAAAATAAAACATTTCCTAATTCAAATAATGAAAATGTAATTAAAATAAAGTTTGACGCATCTAAATTAACAAATAATGAAACAAAAAGTGAAAATTTAGATTTTGAATTAGAAAAATCTATAGTGAATTTAGTTAATAATATAACTGCACTAAAAATGCAAGTTGGGAACTTTAACCATAAAGGGTATTCAATTGTATTTGTAAGGGATGATAGTAAAATTTGGGATATTCAATATCCTATTCGTAAAAAAGCATAATTTAAAAAGCCTCAATTTAATTGAGGCTTTTTTCTAAAACTTTTTATACTTTTTAAATTTCTTTTTCGATACTTTAACTCCTGATGAACTTGAACTTGATTTTTTAGATTGCTCTATTCCTTTTAAATTATCTATTACAAGTCCTGTAGCTTCTGTAAATCCTCCTTGATAAAAACCATCTAAAAATCCTTCTAATTCGTAATCTGTTTTTATTTGGGATAATCCTTTCAAACCTCTTGAAATATTAATTGCGTCTAATATGTGTTTCCACGAAATTGGAGAGTTTACAAACTGCCCTAACAATTTACCGATAGCTCCACTTGTTGCTCCTTCTTTTTTACTATCAAAAGATTTAACAATTTTAAGACTATTGTTAAATAATTCCCCTGACATTCCAAATTGTTGAGCTAATAGTTTCCCGTAATTCTCATCTTCAACTGCCGAAGCCATAACAAAAGCAAAAGGACTTAGTTTGTTAAAATATGGTTTTACCCAATCGTTTTCATTCATCCAATCGTTTAGTTTTTTAGCATTGTTTTCCTCGTCTTCATCTTTTATTCCAAAACCACTCATTCCACGCATCGCTATAAATGCCGTAATAGCCATTCCTGTTCCTGCTATATTCCTAACAAATGAAGATTTAGTTTTATAATCATAATAAAGAGATTTCTCAATATTTTTTTGTCCCGATATAGTTTCTAAATCTAAAGGAGTTCTATGCGTAGCATTCATAATTGTCGGAACATACCCAATTATCGGAACTCCTTTTTCTAATCCTATAATTAGCCAATTTGATCCGCCCCCTGCAAATGGACTAATTATTATTTTATGAACTATTATTTGTGTGTTTTTTAACGAAGCTAATTTCCAATTTTTATCCCTAATAGCTTCGTTACGTTCTTTATTAAGTTTTTGTGATGTGTGGCTAACTTGTTCTGAAATCCAATTATTCGCTTCGTGACCAATATCGCTTCCTGCTCCTTTATATGAAGCATTGAATGATTTTTGTATCTCGTCCATTGTCATTACATCGCCATTCATTAAGTTCTGCTTAACAATATCCATAGCAAATCTGTGAATAGATTCTGCATTGTCTTTTAACTGTTTAGTTTCTTGTTGTGCATTTACGTTATCAATTATTTGTTTCGCTGTTTCTAATGCTTTTTGGAAATTATCTCCAGTTAAAGCTTCCGATACGTGATTAATAGCATCTTCTTTACTCCAGCCTTTTTTCACCAAAATCTTAACAGAATTTTTAACGAATAAAGTTTCGGTTAATTTGGCTTTAATGTAACTATCATATCCATTCAAAAATCTACGAATTGTTAAGACAGTCAATATTTGATGTCCTGTTTTAGATTTTATCTTATTTGATGCAATATCTTCAATTATAGAACTCGAAACTAAAGTTGTTTGCGTATTACCATAATCTAACCCGCCTTGCTTAGTAATATCGGATAAAACAACGTCTGCGCCTTTTTGAATGTGTTTAGCTAATTCAGGAGTTAAATATCCTTTAGTAACCATTCTTTGAAGTATTTTAGCATAACTTCCTGAAAATTTATTCTCTGAAAGTCCTCTTATTGTACCAAGTAATGATTTTAACCCTAAGCCTGAAAATTGGCTACCTATTTCAGTACCCGTAAAAACTTTACCCCAAACCCCATCTTTAACTCCTGATTTTACTGCGGAAACGGTAAGTAAGTCATTAATTCCTTTATTCAAGTTACTCGCCTGTGATGAAATAGATAATTCGGTTATTGGTTTCCCATCAACTTTTTGATTGTATAAATCCGCTAATGCTTTTGCTTTATCCTTAATCTCATTATACTTTTTAAAATCTATATCCGAAAATCCTAAAAGACTATTTACTACATTCTCATATTCTTTGATATTATCTCCGAATAATCCTTGATTATATAAATCAGCTAATCTTTTACTATCGCTTTTTCTATTAGGACTTGGTTTAATTAGATTTCTACGCTCCAAATCAGCAATAGCCTTATCAGTTACGTTTTGAGTTAATCTTTTGTATTCCGCTTCTAATTCTGTTGATATTTCGGATATTTGCTTATCTGTATAGCCTTGTTCTTTAAGTTTAGCTTCTACATTCTCTTTTAAAGCATCGACATTATTCATTCTGCCTGTCAATTTTACCCAATCTAAAACTTTTCGCGCTTCTCCTCTTATTTTTATTTCACGATAGAATCCAGCATCTATTAATGCTTGTTTTACAATATCGGATATTTTTGTTTCTTTTACCTTTATATTAATTACTTTTTCTTTTATGATTTTCTTATTCTCCCGTAATTCTTTTAATTCATTCTCTAACTTTGATATTTCTTCGTTCCATATTGTACTTTTACCATCATTAGATTTTGATTTATTGGTTTTTAAGTCCTCAATCCTTTTATTTAAAGAATTAATTTTATTATTTACATCCGATAAATATTTTTTATTCGCTAATTCTTCTTTCGTAAGTTCAACTATAGGTTCTTTTAACGAATCGTCATATTTTTTCTTTTCAGCTAAAAATTCTTTCTTTTTTAAATCTCTAGCATCCCTTAATTCTTTAAGTTTGTTGTCAATTATCTTTGGTTCTTTTTCTTTGGTTGATAAATCGCCTTCGTCTATTCGTCTTTGATATTCATCTAATGATTTTTGTGCTAATTTCAAATCAGTAGCGAGTTTTCTTGATTCTGAATAGTTTGGGTCAATTTTAGATAATTCTTCTTGCTTTAATTTTCTTATATCACGTAATTCTTTAATCTCAATATCATTCTTATACTTATCTTCCTTTGTAATTACATCTCGTTTTTTTGCCTCTATTTGAATATCTAATGATTCTATCGTTTTGTTTAGAAGTTTTACATATATTTTCCTTTTGGTCGCTTCTGACATTTTTTTAGATTTGCTCCCAAATTCTTTTTTAAGAATACCTCTAATGTCTTTTTCTGAAATAGATTCAAAAACATCCGAAATGTCTTGTTTTATAGATTCAACAATATCAATAGTTTTTAACCCACCAATTTGGCGATAAATATTTGCGAGTTTTATAATATCAGGAGTTATAGCAATTAATTGTTTTGCATAAGGCAATGTTGTGTTTAACGTTCCGTCTTTACCTGCATTTTTCCAATTATCTTTTATTTTTTGTATCTGAGCTAATGCTTCTTCTTTTTTTATTTTTATTTTAGTTTCTCTAATTTCAAAACCTAAATTAGCATCGTCCCAATCTTTTTTAGCTTTTTCAACTTCTTTTTTAATTTCAGCATCTAATTCCTCTTGTGTGAATTTTTTATCGTTTGCTTCCTTTACATCGGATTCTCTATTCAAAGCTTCTCCTGAAATATCAATCCCTTGCAAAACAGTTTTAGCTTCTTTTTGCTTATCACTTAGAATTTGGTCTGTTAGTTTTTCAACATCATAACCATTCTTAATAGCATTGTGTATTCTGCGTAATCTACCCGCATTTAATCCTTTAGAAGAATTACTTAGATTTGCTTGGGAATCTCTATAAACCAAATCTTGAAGCGATTTTAAGCTTTTATCGGAAGGATTCTCTTTTACTAAACTATCCATCAAATTCTCCAAAGAAGCATATACTACTGCTTTTTCAAAGTTATCAGTTTTTGTTCCTTGTAAAAACTCTAATGTCTTAGGAATATAGTTTTCTCCAAATAATTCTTTAGCGTGTGCCAAAACTGTATCTCCGTGAGTAGAAGCGTCTAACAAAGCCATAGCCTCGTAGGATTGGTCGTTAGTCCCCTTTTCTCCAAACACATCTTCAATAGTTTTTCCACTTACATATTCTTTGAAAACTCCACTCAAAGGAACTCCCTCAACTATATCTTTAAAGTCTAAATATTTATCGTGGTCTATTCCTAAATCTTTTGCTTTCTCCTCAGAACTTTTTTCACGTCTTGAATCAGAACTTACTTCTTCTCTTTTTGCTCCTTCTCCGCTTGTTGTTTCTGGTGCTGTAATATTTTGCTTTTCATCAATTCCCTTTGCATCTTGCTTAGTTTCTGTGTTTCCATTTGTTTCTTTTTGAGATTCTACAATTTCATTATATTTAGCAGTTAATTCCGCATCAGATAATTGGTCTAATGCATTATTACCGTTTTCTTTTCTATTCGCTTGTTCAATAGCTTTTAAAATGTATTCATCTTTAGCGGGTAATCCAGTTAATTCCGTAAACTTATTTTTTAAATCGTCTAATGTGTTGTTTTTATTAATTTGCTCGTCAGACATAGATTCTTTAAATTTTCTATAAAAATCCTTAGTGTCTTTATATTTTTTAATAAAATCAACAATATCTTTTTCGGAAATACTATTGTCCTCCATAACTTCTCTTGGTATCATAGTGTCTAAGGAATCCCCTTCCATATTAAACCATTTTGAGAAGTGCTTTTCATTACCTTTTATGTCATTTATATCTCCATGTTCAAGAAAACTATCTTTTTTTACTTGACCGATATAATCCGCAATAATTTGTTCTTTTAAATCTGTTTTTTCTTCTACACTACTTGTTTCTTTAACCTCTCTTTGTTGATGGGCTATTTCATTTGCTATTTCGGAAGGATTTTTAGATTCTTTCGCAATAAAACTTCCGATATGTTCAGGCGGAATATTACTTGATGATATTTCAGGGGCTTTTTCTCCCAACGAAAAATCTATTGAATCAGCGTGTTTTCTTAATACTGCTCTTTCAGTTGGTTTTGATACTGGCTCTCCGTTTTCTTTGGTAACGGTTAAAACGCCTTTCTTCATCTTAACATCAAAAGCTTGTCCTTTATCAGTTAATTTGTATTTTTTAGCGGGTATTAATTTATCCTCTAAAGTTTCAATTAAGGCTTTACCCTTTTCTCCAATACCCTTAATCTCATTACCTGTTTTAGTGTTTGTCCAACTCCCATTTTCATTTTTACTATAAACGATTCCTTTATGTTCTACTTCAACATTTCCTTTACCTTCTCCACCGTCAACGGAACTCGGTACACTACTTTTTGAATTACTTTTTGGCTTGGCGTTTCCACTTTCTCCCACATCGCTAGTTCGAGATTGAACGTTTCCATCAGGAGTAATATTTTGGCTCGGTGTTGCTTCATTTTTTAATGATTCTGAAAATATAATTTGACTATTATCAAGAGCGATAAATGATTTACCGGCTGAACCTTCATACATATTTGTATAAGTAAAACCATCATATCCTTTTTCTTTTATTTTGTCTCTTAGTTGTTTATTTACATCGGTATTATATCCATAAATTTCATCTTCTGGGAGTTCTGACATTTCATTAGAGAAGTAGTCATACTCTTCTTCGTTTAAAACTTTAGCATCATATAAACTATCCACAAGTTCTTGACCTTCAAAAGCGCCGTTGTCTTTAATGTCTATTGGATTTTTAATATCTAAATATACTTCTAATACGTTTTCTCCTCTTTGTTTTGCTGTTTCTTTTCTTCCAAAATGAAAACCAATATCTCCTTTTTCAAAACTAGTAAAGTCATCAGTGCTTCTTGTTCCGTGATAAACTTTTATAGGCTCTCCGTTTTTATTAATAATTTTAGTATTTGGAATCAATTTTTTAATTTCCTCAACACTCGTAGCAACTACATCTTCTACTGGAGACGCTTCTTGGGGTTGAATTTTTTCTAGTTCAGTAAGCCTTGACTTTTCTTTATTAATATAAGCATTTATTTTATCTGTACTTTTCTTTAATTCTTCTGTAGTTTTTAATCTTTTTACTTTTTTTCTATTGCCTAAAACGTCTATTTCTGTATCTTCCGTGTATTTAAACGCTTCGTTATCTCTTGTTTTTTCAAGATTAATAATAATTTCTTTAATTCCTTCTATTTCTATTTTAATTTTTTTTTGCGCTACTTCTTTTGTATTTTCGGATATTACGTTACCATTTTTATCAAATTCAACTCTTGCACCATCTTTTAAAAATGATACAGAACCATCTTTACTGAAAATAAAATCACCTATTGAAAAGCCTCCATCAGACGTTGGTCGGGTATATCCACCTACTACATCTCCTTCTTTTGTTTCAGGATTATATTTACTAATAAGTCCTAATTTATCAAGCGCATCAGATACTTTTTCATAGAAAGGATGATTAAGTCGTAATCTTTCATCAATATTTTCTTTTGTTGGAGCATCGGCTTTACCTTCGTTTTTTATCTCTACTTTCTCGGCTTCGGGTTGTTTTTGTACTTCGGCTTGTGGTTGGGCTTCGGGTTTAACTTCGGTAACTGTACTTTCAGTTTCTGCATCTTTTTGTTGTTTTAAATAGATTTGATTAGCTCTTTCTGTTATTTGCTCGTTATCAATTTTAATATTTTTATTTCCATCCGGATTTAATTCTTTAATTAATTCTTGAGAAGCCTCACGTTTAATTTTATCTTGTTCTTTTATAGGTAGAGATTCTACAGGAGAAATAGCGCCACTTATAATCCCTGTATTTGTTTCCTCTATATTTTTATATTACTCTTTAAGACCATTTAATAAAATTGTTTTAGAATTATCATTTAAGTATGTATTATCTTTTATTTCTATAGCTTCATTTTGTAGTTCTGATATTCTTTTACTATTATTATAAATAATTTCTAGTTGATTTAATGGCATTTTACCCATTTTGTCAATAGTTTTATTTATAATTTCTGAACTTTGTTTTGTAGCTAATTTTATCTGTTCCTCAATAACCTTTTTAGTAGTTTCACTTATGTTTTTATCATCAAGACTGCTAAGTAATTCATTTATTTTTTTACCATTCAAATCTAACTGTTTAGATTCTGATTTATTAGAAAAAGTTTTAACAGCCGATATAGCTACATGAGGCATTGCTCCTACACTTCCAATCATTCCAGTTAATAAAGCCGTATCTTTAAGGACATTAATGCTATTATCAAAATATCCAACTGTATTATCATTTTGAATATCTTTTTTTATAGAATTTTGAACTATATTATTTATAAGTTCTGTTGAAACTTCTTTTTTAGTATCTTTTAATATATTTTTAGCAATTGATTCACTTGTATTTTTTATAGCCTCCCCAATCATTTCTTTTCCAGCAGATTCTTTTAATGCTGATTTCCATACATTAGCAGAATTTTTAAGGGTTTTAATTGTCGGTAATTCTGCAAATACAGCCTCAGATAGTCCACTTATAAGTGGAGCTAATGCCATTTGTGTAGGAGAATAGTTTTTACCTGATTTATTACCTTGAATCATTTCGGAGTATTTATCCCCAGATCCTTCAATACCAAGAGATACAACACCACCTAACCCACCAGATCCTATCTGAGCTAATGTTCCTGTTTGATTAGCTAATAAATCTGTAGAATACTGAAAGAAATTATTTAATGTAATATCTTTGTTTTCAGGTCTAAATTCATTTTTCTTATCTTCTAAAAACTGTTTAGCTTTTTGTATATTTTCTTGCTTATATTCTTCTCCTGCTCCAAATGTATTAGCTAAATAATTCGCTCCTGAATACAAAGAAACCCCTGCATTAGCCAAAGATAAAGAAGCTCTTGACATAACATTATCTAATGCACTATAGTTTCTTTTAAAAGCATCAAATTCATCTTGTGCTGTTCCTAATTCATCACTTTTTTTAGAGAAAGTTTCATAATCATTTTCTAGATAACCCTTTACTTTAATTAATTCTTCTCCTGATTTTTTTTTGTTTTCATCAGGAATATTTGGATTTTCTAAATCATCTAATAGTTCTTGAAAATATTTTTCATTTAAGCTAATTCTATTAGTTAATTCTTTTTTACTTTTAGAAAGTGTTTTAAATCTATCTTCCGCATCTATTTTTAGTGCGGATTTAGTTGTAGGGTCAACTCCGTTTAAGTAAGAATTAATTTTCTGTTGTTTCTTTTCTAAATTAGCATTATCTAGGTATATTTTATCTGCTAATCTACCCACTTCATCAGCGTTTGGATTTTTAATACCTTGTTCTCTTAAACTTATTTTTGCTTGTTTTTTTTCTTTATATAAAGGATCTTTCTCTAAAATCAAATCTTCTGGAGTAGTTCCTTCATCAGTCATGTTAAATACAAACTCACTAGCTTTGTTTACAACATCTGAACCAATAGATTTTATATTATTCCATAAACCTTCTTGCTTTTTTTTAGCCTGTAATTCTGCCTCAGATTCTTTTTTTTCTTCCTCGTTTAATTTAGTATATTCTCTCCATTTTGCAATTTCTTGTCTTTGAAATTCTTTTTGTTTAGCAATGTTTTCTGGTTTATTTATTGCTTCTTGAAGATTTTTATTAATTTTTGGCAATACAGTTTTTGACGAAGTTGTTTTTACTACGTCATTAGGGAATAATTTAAAATTTTTGTCAATCTGTTTTACTCCACCCAAAGAACCAGTATTCGTTTCCGAATCCGATTTTTGATTTGCTATGATAGATGTAGAATTTTTTTTTTCAGTATCTCCTAAAATATCAGAAGGAGAAGGAATTTTATTATTACCTAATATATCACTTGGTTTTGGTATTTTAATTGGGTCTTCTGACATTTTATTTAGTTTTAATTTTACCTTCTCTTACCGCTTGTTTTATTTGAGAATCATTCCACCCATTATTTTTTAAATCAGAAATATTATAAGTAGGTATAGAGTTATTTTCTACATCTTGTTGTACATTTTCTTTTGGAAAAATATTTCTTAAATCTTCTTTAGTTTTAATTGTTTTACTTTTAAGTAGATTTAAAGCATTTGCTTCTTTAAGTCTAACTACTTCTGATGTTTGAATATCAGTAGTGCCTAATAAATCTCCTTTTTTAGCTATTTTTCCTCCTCCCAAATCTTCACCACCTTCCGCATATACTCTAGTAGGTTTTAAATGAGAAACTTCCATTACATACACATATCTATCCCCTTCTTTTACTCTTGAAACTTTTTGAGGTATTACATTTTGAAGATTAATAACTTTACCTGTATTTTTATCAGTAAAACTTAATGATGGTTTAGCTTTTCCATTTTCTACTACCATAGTTAAATCTTTTCCTTGCGAAACCCCTGCGTTTTTAAACGCTAATGGTATTTCAGGAGTAGTAGTAAATGATTGCTCATCTTTTTCATTATCAATTTTATGTTGTTTTTTAGTTTCATTTAAATTCATCATCCCCATATTATACTCATCTTTATCAGTACTTGATATTTTAGAATCATATATAGCATATACTTTTTGTTTAAGCGCAGGAACATCATTAATATCAATGTTATTGTCTTTTGCTAATCTATATCTGCTTGATTTTTTGTTCAAAAAGTCATTAAAAAATTCTTCTTTTCCTGTTTTAATAGATTCAGCAGTAGGTTTTATAATCGTATAACTTTTTTCGCCTTTATCGTTTACTGTTTCTCGTTTTCCTAATTTATCAACACTTAAATTAATATCTTCATCAAATGTAGATTTCTTCATTGAATTAGTAGATATATCCAGCATAAAACTTGCTACCGTTTTATTTTCTCCTCCCTTAATAATATTACCATCAGGGTCAGTTAAACTAAAAATAGGATTATTATCTTTATCAAGTGTTACATCAGTATATCCTTTACCAGCCATTAATAGTTTAGACATTTGCTCCTCGTAAGAATCAGGATCATAATCTTCTTGATGTTCTGTTAGGTATTTAATGGAATCATTAATTTTTCCACTAAAATCATTGTAAATATCAAAATTTGCTTTTAATTGGCTTTGTTTTGCTTTTAATTCCGCTATTTTAGAGGGGTCATTTGAACTTTCAATCTCTTTATTAAGAGCTAAAAAATTCTGAATGGAATCATTAGTAATTTTATACTTTGCTTTTTCAATATTAGAATTTAAAGATGTTACCGTCTTATAATCAGGCATCTTATTTTCTTTCAATGCGTCCGCAGTAGCTTTCGCTTTCAACACTTTTGCCTGATTCTCCTTATCTGCTTTATCTTGATTAAGCACATCGTATTTATACTTTAAATCTGCATTAGCAGATAAAGCACCACTCATGTAATTCGGTGATTTATCTGTAGTGGCAAATGCCCCAGAAGAATGTCCTATTGCCATAATACTTTTGTTGTTTATTCTCTATTACTTTTTGCGGGAGATTTATTAAGATTTTTAAGCCTTTCATATTCTAGTTTTTGTTCAGGAGTCATTCCTTTAGTAGCTCTTGAATTTTCATAAGCTTGTCCTGCACTTCCTACTCCTTGAATAGTATTTGCTATTCCTTGATTTTGTGCGTCTTGCGCTGAGTTATATTGAGATGATAGTGCTGAAACATCATTATTATAACGATTCTCATTAACTCCTTGAATCCTAACATTATCGTTAGCTTTCATAATATCAATATTTTTTTGCTGTTCATCAAGATTAGCTCCAATACTTTGAGTAGTTAAGTCATTTTGAGCTTGTACTGCTCCAACACCCGCTATAACTCCTCTTGCTCCACTTCCACGCAAAGCATCAATAGCACTTGCGGAAGTTCTACCAGCTTCTTGTGTACGCAAATCTGCTCCACGTGTAGAAACCGTTAAACCATCTGCTACATTACTCGTTTCAGGAGTAGGTAGATTTTCTAAAGCCTTTTTAGCTTCTTTTTTTTTCTTTGAGGCATCGTAGGCTGAATATGCTGATACTCCTGCTCCTACTAATGCAACTGCTGTGGCTACACCAATGATTTCTAGGTATTAAGATTAATAATCATTTCTTTACTATTACGGTTACTTTCTGAATAGCCGTTTTTTTTATATTTTTCTATAAGACCAACTTCTTTAATTGAAGAAAAAACTGCCTTATATCCTTTTTGTTTTGCGTGCAATGTTAAATAATAAATTAACTCCGTTAAAGCTTCTTTTCTAACTACTTTATTTTTTACGCTTGGATTTGATATAATCCACTCTAACCATGCAATATCACTATTTGTTTCGTACAAATATCCTGCGCATATATCAATTCCTTCTTTATTTGTTAGTTTTAATCCACCAAAACCGTTTGATGGCAACATATTTTTGGGAGGAAAAGGGAATTTAAAAAATTTACCCCACTCCACAAATTTATCGTAATCCGTTTCCTCTATTGCGTTGATAATAAATTCCATAGTACAAATGTAATGATTTTAATTTATTCGTTTATAGAAACTAGCTAAAATTATTCTAGTCCCGTTTTCAATTTTATTAGGTGATTTAGCATGAAAATTCCTTGCAGGATATTTTAACAATCTATTTGGTTTAGATTCTACGTAATCTGTTTGAACCCATTTATCTAAATCATTACTATCTTCTAAAATCATTCTATTGTATTCTTCTTCGGAAATACATTCAGATAATTCCTTTCCATGCAAGTGATGATCGAAAAATGAAGTGCCGTTTTTAGTTACTCCTTCTGGAGAATTTATATATAAAACACAAGCTAATGAAACTCTTTCTCCCATTATAATATTATCTGCGTGTATTCTAGCTTCTTCGTCAAATCCATTATATGCACTTCTAATAAAGCTAAAAACTCTTTCATATCCTACAATTTCTAAATAAGGATAAATATTTTCAGGAATATCAATAACTGAAAACTGTTTATCTCCTGCTGTAACTATTGAAAACTCATTTGTTTCACAATAATACTGTAATCTTTTGAAAGTATTTTCAGGTAAAAAATTATCTTTTATTTCGTACATATTAAGTTGGGCTTGAAATTACTACTTCTGTTCCTATTGCGAATACTTCTGTTTTTTTATTTGTATCTAATGTACAAGTAACCAACATTGAGTGTCCTAATAAATTATTTCCTTCTGCGCTTTGTGGTTTAGCACATAGCACATAATCTCCATCATTAATATTATTAACTGCATTCAAAGATAATGAATTATTAGTTTTGTTTAAAATTGTTCCAACTAATTCTAAGTCAGAATTTCTAACCTCATCTCCAATTGACACATTATCTTCTAAATCAAATGAAAATTCTAAATTTAATCCATTTATTATACAGTTTCCTATTCCTGAATTTGCACCTATTAAAGCTGTGTCTATTGTTAAATTTTGATTTCTAATATAAGAATAAAAAACTCCTTCTTGTTTAGCAAAATCTTCTTTATTTATATAACCATTATTTAGATTAGTTTCTAAAATAATATCCCAAGCATCAGTACTTTCCATCGAAATAGCTTTATGGATTTTACGCATTGAAGGCTCATCATTTACAACAAATGAGAATTTACTAGGATATTGAGTTCCATAAAAAGTATTAAAATTATCTAAAACACCATCTTTTTCTTGATTATGTTTATAAATATTTCCGTTTTGAAAAGAAATAAAATCATTATTTATTCTAATCATATCTTCCGGATTAAATTTTATTCTCCCCAACCAACCATTATCCGCATCAGAATAGACCCAAGTTACATATTCAGTATCATTATATTTAATATTTAATATAAAATAATCATGGAATTGGTCAAATCTACCAATAATATTATTTATTTTGTTATTTCTAAATAGTTTTCTAAAATAGTTTTTTTGCCCTTGTAATGATATTTCAAAAACTCCATTATTAGATTTTTTACAAACTGCTCCACGCTTAACATCCGCAAAATATTCATTAATACTTTCAAAATCAAAACTTTCAGGATGAGAGCTTATTCCATTTTCTCCATCATAAGTATTTTGTTGATTTAACACATTTTCAACTTGAATAAGATTTGTAGTACCATCAACATTTTGGAGCAAGTTTTTACCATAATATACTAAACTAACTCTATTTGATTGGTAAACTTCTAAATCAGTATCTTTTCCACGAAGTTTTATAATTGCTCCATAGCTTTTTTCTATATCATCTTTAAAATTACCTAATGATAAATTAAACTCATTTAGTCTATTTACATTTGTAGTAGAATTATATATTCCGGAATAAGTAATATCAGCATATCTATTTACCTCTCCATATTCATCTTCACTTACTGCTGTTGGAGAAAAATCAATAGAAAGATGTTTTTCATTAAAAGCATCTCTAACTTGATAGCTTTCAACGCCATTACCTTGACAAAAACAATTATATGTGTCTTTTAATAAGTGTTCTGACATTTCATGTTCTCCATTTACTACATTATATATTTCTGGAGTTTCATAGAAAATATCATTTTTAATTTCTTTTGCTGTATTTTCAAATATAAATAATCCTTTCACAGACCTAACCGCTATAGTAGCGTAAATTCTACCATATTGTTTTGCGCTATTTGTAAAAAATGGACCAGAAATTTGATTTATAAAAGTAGCTCCGTTCCATCCACTTTCAGTACCTATAACGCGTAAGAATAAAAACCCAGCAGGATTAGGATTAATAGTAACCACTTGTCCTCCTAAAAAAATAGGTATTCCCCTTACTAATATAACATTAAAGAATTTAGCTTGATTTGGGTGTGATGTAGATTCAAATCCATTCGGTGCAATTTGAGTATTAAAAAACTCTTCGAAATTTGCATAATTTTGATCCGCAGTAAATGATTTTTGAAAAAGTATTCTAGGGTCTTCATTAGAATAATCAGCTTTAAAACTAATATCAACAGTAGAGCCTTCTGAAAAAGATTTGTCAGTAACAATTCCATTAATGTTAGTGTCTGTAAATGCACCCAACCATACAAAAGGGAAACCGGTATCTGTCTCTCCAATTCCTGTTAAAGTTAAAAACTCATTGGTAGCATATTCCATTTCAAAATTTAATGCTTTTATTTTAGCATATAATCCTGATGGCTCTATTATATTTACTGAATTATACGGCAAGAAATTTGTAGGCTGTTGTTTATATTCTAAAACCTTAACTTTAATTGGATTTTCTAAAAAACCAACACCATCTCTTTTTACAATAAGTATATCTCCTTCTTTTAATTTATTTTTGTTTTCTCCATCTATTTTTATCCATCTAAAAATTCCATCAACAAAAAAAATATTTATAGGTATTGTTTCATATATTCCTTTATTCATTTTTATTCCAAACTTATAGGTTTTAGCCCATTTAGGAGGTTTTTGAGTTGATGGAATAGAAACGTTAATTATATTTCTATTTATTGCATTTTTATTTGGTATAAATAAAGTATTTTTAGAGCTTGTTAATGCTGTTGTTTTACGGCATTGTAAATCTCTATAAATCATACAAATTTCATAACTTCTATATGATTTTAAAGATGTTATTACAGCTTGATTACTGAAATTAGCAAAACTAGAGTTATCAATGAAATAATCTCTTACAAATGTATTAGGACTTGGAGAGTTATCTATTTCATATTTTATTACAGGTAATGTTATTTCTAAAAAACTTCCTGTATTTGTTATTACAAATTGTTTTAAAATAATTATAGGATCTAAATTGTTAGATGGTTTTACAATTCCGCCATTTGTTAAAAAATATAAAAAAAATGAATTTAATTGACTTGTAATATTTGAATTATTAATTAAATCTGTTAAATCAACAAAATCACGTGTAATATTAAATTTAAACACTTTTGTAAAATCAATAAATCTACTAATATTATTATTGGTTATTTTAAAGTTAATAGTTATAGCTGAATTTTTTTTTAACGCAATCCCTGTTAAATTTATTCTTAATTTACCTTTTAATAAAGATACCGGTATAGAATCAAAATTATAATTTTCAGTTACACTTGTTGTCTTTAATAATGTTGTATTTCTAGGACTTGAATTTAAACTTAATGAATAGTCAATTATAACTTTTTTATTGTTAATATCTACAAGATTCTTTCCTTCTTTGTAATTTCCAAATGCAATTCTATTTCCTATTGGAGTTTGAGCTTTAACTTCCTCTGGTACATTATCAAAACTTCTGAAATATTCTGAAACAGGTAAAATACCATAAACTTTAGAATTATTAAACTCTAAAGTTTGAATAGAATTATCCAACCATTTCTCATCTTTTTTTATAAATGTATCAACTTTATAAATATCAGTTTCATTTGCGAACTTAAATAAGAGGTCTATTGCAATAACTTCTCTTTCTCCTGTATCAAAAGATATATTTACAGAATTGAAAGAATTTATCATCCCCAAATTTTCAAATGTTTCAAAATCTAATTTATATAAATATGGCTCAAAAAAATATTTACTCCAACTAGAAATAGCAGAGTAATATCCATCTTTATATTTGTAACGTGTTGAAAAACAAATAAATTTATCACTTAGATAATTTGCTTCTACATTTTCAGTAGATATAATTGGCTCTAAAATTGGAGAGTATGTAGGTGGTTTTTTTATTAGCATTATTTCTTCCGCAGTAAAGCCATCTAAACCCCAAGTTTTCATTCGTTCTATGTTACCTATTCTTGGTGGATTAGAATCGCCACTCCATGCAATAAGATTTCCGTTTCCCTCCGGATCAATATAAACATCAATATTTATAATTCTTTCTCCTTCTTTTAAATTTAAACGAGTTCCAGTAGTAGATTGTAAAACAATAACATTGGCATTTGTTACAGAATCATATTCCATTAAATAGTCATAATCATCAGCTTTGACAAAATAATAAACTTTATTACTAGCTGATTCTTTTCCTACTCCATAGCTCTTACCTCCTACAAAATTATTTGGCGCAACTAAAACATTACCAGCAGTATTTTTACCTTGTCCTACATCTGAACCTCCTGTTATAGTAACAAAAAAGTTTTCTGCATCAACCATAGTTCCATTTGGCAAAAGTCTCCAAGAAATATCTGAGTTCGTAATCCCCGTAGTAAAATTATTTTTTATTCTCATAATTATCTAAGCCAATTTCTACGATTATTCAATAAAAACATTACGTCAGTATGTCTTATATTCATTAATTTTATAGTTGCATTACGATATAAAGCAATATATTCTCTTTCGGCACGTTTTACTATATATTCTTGAACATTCCCTTTATTTGTAAGCAATTGCCATTTTACATAAGCGTATAAAGCACTTTCTGCTAATTTATTTATTTTAATATTTTTATCGTCATTACTTTCTAATCCATCCGAAACATAAGTAAGCATAATCACTTTACTTATTGCATCGGAACTGAAATGAAAACCTTCATTAGTTGTATTAAAAGAACCGTTTATATTTTTTGTAGCATCTATTCTGAAATTAGTATTTCTATGATAATTACCATATCCCAAAGCATTATTAAAGCAATTATCGTCAAATTCATAAGTAATTACATTTTGTTGACTTTCTAATTCAGCATTCATGCTAGTGCCTTCTAAAATATAACCATCATGATCAAATAATATATTAGCATTATTATCCTGTAAAAATGCAGGAAATGTATTCAAATCAGGATTAATGTTCATTGTCATTAGTTTCCCTGTACTTTGATCAACATAAGAAATACTAACGTAAGAAACATAATCAGGAGGATATATTGCTGTTAAAGTATCATTCAGCTCCAGTTCACAGCCTTTTATTTCACGTAAGTTACTGGTGTTAAACTGACGAATACCTTGCTTCATTTGATAAATTACTTTTCTTCTTGTAATCTGACCAATTAAAGTATCATCTCCAGTCATATTATCCATGAAATTATTAATCAAATCAAGGAAAGAAACATATTTATATTCTCCATGTCTTAATGGGTCTTCATAATATATTTGAGGATTAGTCGCTCCCATATTAAGATTGTTTTTGTATTATTTTTACTTCTTCTCCTTCTGCCATTTGAACTATATCAATCTCCCTTAAAGCCACACCCGCATATTGTAAAATCTTTACAATTAATTTTTCATAGAGTGAAATATGTAAATCTATATCTTGTTTATCAGAAGCCCCTGCGTTATACATTGGATTACCTGCTACAATATTATATGTCCATTTAGGAGTTTTAGGCTTTCTTATGTATAATAATTCTACATAGTGTCCAGTAATTACTTCTGGGTAAACTTTAAAATCATCGCCTACTCTATAAAACTCAGGAAAATAAATATTAGGAGGATTTATATTTGAATTTACAGCATAATTTAGTTGAGTTTTTAAACCCATTTCAATAGATACTTTTTTCTTTGTAGTATTATTAACTAAAGATAAATCAGTAGCTCTATATAAGTCATTTCCTGTAAACTTCCAAAGCCCACTAGGTACATCAAAAGTAAAATTGCTAGGAGTAGAATATATAGAATAAACATCAATTTGTTCCTCACGAATCTTTTTTAAATCGGCATATTGAGAATTAGTTAAATGATTACCTTTTTTTAATGTATCGAGATTATCTGAATAAAACAAACTTTCAAATATTGAATAAACTGCTAATTCCGCAAAAGCATTAAATTTAGATGGCTCTATTGCCCCATAATTATTTTTTTGAAGAAGAAACATTACAACTTCGTATGTTTTATTTATTGAAATCATAATTTTTTATATAAAATTACATTGGTAAATGAATTACTCTTTTCCATGCAGTACCATTATAAAAACATAATGTCGATAAAGTAGTATTAAAATACGTTTCTCCTGCTTCTGGGGTGGCTATTGAATTTATTTCAGTTGTTGTTTTTGAAATATGTTTACCACGTAATCCATCTACATATATTTTTTGTGGATAGTCTAAATCTGTAATGTTTGCTGAGTAATCCGACACTCCTACTAAGCCTTTACCAGATGCGCTACCAGCTATTAATAATTCACAATAAATACCATCATTCCCTTTAATAGAATTTGTTTCAATACCATTAGAAACACTTAACCCTCCATTTGCAGAGATTAATACATTATAAGCATCGGATGATAACTCTACAACCCCATCAGATCTCCCTTGTATTGCAGCAATATCCCCAGCGACATTGTTTAATAATATTTTAACATCATTAGTAAGCTCTAAAGTACCCGTAACTGGATTCCCATCAGTTGTTCCGCTTAATGGAATATAGTTTTCAATTGAATTAACTGAAATTCCTATAATTAAAGCATTTAATAAGTTATAAGCATCAACTAGATTTTCAGCTGTATTGCCACCAATATCCCCAAATGCTTCAAATACAAAGTCTTGTTTAAACAAACCGTCTTCTTTCAGAAAAACTCTATCATTTCCTAAAACCAAATTAGGTTGTAAATATTCATTAATATTTTCTGAGAATTTTCCACTCTCTGTATCTAGTGTAACGATTAGTTTACCACTATTTATTGAAAAATTATATGCCATCGTATGTTGTTTTTAATAATATCATACAAAGATAAAAATTATACGACAACAAATGGATAAATATGGAATATTATTTGTATAATTAAAAATAAAAAGCCTATCGATTGATAGGCTTTTTAAAATTATTTTTTAATTATTATGAGTTTCGTAGATAATCTAAAAATATTCTACCTTCTTCTGTTCCAAAGTATGAAACTATTACATCAAATTCATTAGAGTTTTTAGGAACTTCAATTAATATTTTTCTATCGGCATTTAGCCAACGATACAAAATATCATCATAAATTAAAAATCCTTTAGCCATAGATGATTTAGCGATACCTTTCATTTTTAGTGTTGGGTCTTCTGTTAAATCTATATATGCTTGTGGGCTTTTTTCCACATAAACTAAAAGTTCTTTTTCTATATTCTCATTAGTCCAAGCTTCGATATAAGAAGGACAAACTAAACTAGCAATCATTCTATTCTCTATTTCTCCCATAGTGAATATCAAGGCATTTGCTTTAATTCCAATTTTTTTGTTTTTAATAAATTTAACATCCTCTTCAATAGGGTCGTATTCTTTAAAAACTACATTATGGTCTGGGTGAATAGCTAAAAACTTTTGAAGTGCCGGATTATTAGCAGGAACTTTAAGCATACCATTTTTAAAAATAATATCTGTAATACTAACCGATCCTAATTCTTTAGTTTGTTTATCCATGAAAAAGGATAGCTGATTTGTAGAATATCTTAATGGGTGTACAGTTTGCGTTTTAACATTGGTAAATGTCAAAGAACGGTGATCCGTGTGTCTATTTGCGATAGAAAAGGTAACAGGTTTTAATCCGTCACATAAAATATACTGTCTATCTTTCATTTGCCATCCTTTTAACTCATCAATATCATCAACATCGTATTGAGTATTAGTAGATGATGGTTGTGGAGTTTGTGCCTGAACTTGTGGAATGTTTTGATTGTTTTTTGCTAAAGCATCTGCAATCATTTTTTCTACTACTGATAAAGGAACACTGTGTTCTTTTGTTTCTGTATTGGTTATTGGAGTTTCACTTTGAGTTTGTACAGTTTTTTCATCTCCTTCTTCGATTAAGTATCCCTCAGAATCTATTAATCCTTTTTCTTTTGCATCCTTATATTCTTTAGATAAGTGATGTAGTTTTTTTCTTCCTTCCATTGTTTTTTTTAAATTTAATTAAATTATTTTAAGCAAAAATACAAAATAAACGACAACAAACGGCTATCCGTAAAAATAATTTATACATTTGTCTTAATATCATAAACGAGTTTTCCAAAAATAAAGAATCTTAAACAAGTATAAAAGCTGTTTAGGATTCTATTTTTTAACTAAAAAATTTACAAATATGAAAGCAAATCAATTTAGAATAGGTAATTTAGTAATAGCTAATGGAGAAATAATAGAAGTAGATTCTATTAATGACATAGGAATAAATTTACGTGGTGGAGATGGATATGACGTATATCCAGATTATGAATTTCGTGAAATTAAACCAATACCACTAACAGAAAAATTACAATACGAAGGGACTTTATTTTTTGATGATGATTTTGAATGTTTTAGAATTATAGCAAATGGAAAAGATTATGATTTTAAAACAAAAGATTATCCTTTTTTACACCAACTACAAAATCTTTATTTCTCACTAAAAGGAGAAAAACTAACCTTAAAAACTGAATAATCATGCCCGATAAAAACTTTACAGGAGTAAAATGGATCAAAGAATCTAGTAAATGGCAAGCAACAGTAATGCAAAATTCAGTAAAATATAACTGTGGATTGCACGACACCCAACATGAAGCCGTAAAATCTCGTGATAAAACTATCCTCCAAAAAGGATTAAACGTAAGACTACAATTACTTAAACCATTAAAAAATAAATAACTATGGAAACTATGGAATATTATTAAAATAGTAAATAGACAAAGATGGAAACATATATAATAAAAAACCCTCCAATTAGGAGGGTTTTAATATCAACCTTGCAATATATCGATTACTTCTAGCCTTTGCAGATAAGAGTGTTATTGCGCCCTATAATTACGATTGCTTGCTCACTTTGGAACTCAGTTCTAACAGCATCAATAGTGTTAGTTCCGCTAGCCCAATCGAATTTTGACATTTCGTAGTCTCTATTTAAAGACCCTAACGCTCTGTTTCTAATGTGAATCATTGGTTTTACCGAAGTAGTTCCCATTAATTTATCAGTTACAGATTGAGAAGCGGATGGAACCATGAATGCGTTGATTTTTTGCGCTCCTACCATTGACCCTTGCGCTGTTGGTTCGTTCAAATATCTCAAAGGAGAATAATCGAATCTATAACCACCTCTTTCATATCCTTTGAAGGATAGATTTAGAGCCATATTAGGGTCATTGTTGAATGAACCGTAAGACAAACCTACTGTATTAGTAGAAGCTAACAAATTATCTTGTCCAAAGCAGAATGCAGTAGTACCGTAAAATACATTATCTTTTAATTGACCTTGTTTTTCAAGTCTATCAACTACTCCTTCAATATCGGATAAAGTTGTGATGATTCCTGAAACAACATTTCCTTGGTTAAATACATCAATTAAACCTTGTTTACCTGTATAACCATCAGCTAGTAAATCACCTGCCCATTTTTTAGAGTTGATACTTGCAGATTCTCTAGCATTCAAGAAACGTCTTTCAGCATTATCTTTATTTACGTAGAACCAAACATTACCTACTTCTCCATTTCCGTTGTCCATTTCTAGCCAAGAGATTTGAGTTAAGTTTGTACGGCTTTCATCCACCATTTCTTTTACAATAGTACCACCTGTTTCATATTGTTGGTATTTTGTATTAAGAGATTCTGACATACCAGCAGTTTTTTTCTTGAACTCGTTAAAGTCTGCGAAAACTACTAAATCAGATGCTCCTAATGCTGTCCAACCTAACGCATCTCCACAACGAGCTGTGAAAGTTGTGCTAGTTGTAGCAGAAATACGTCCTTGACGAACTGCTGTTCCCAAAAGGTTACGAGCCATGATAACTTCACCAACTCTAAAAGTATGATCAGCAGATGTAAATACATCACCAACTCTTGTTGCTCCCTCAACTAATTGAGTAAGTCTTTCTTCTTCCGTCCAAGAGATTACATCACTTGCATAAGGTATTTTACGCCCCATTTTATCCAACCATCCTTCGATTGATTGACTTCCATATCTTCCATGTAGTTTTTTATCTAATTCAGGAGATTGGTGGATAAAGTAGTCCATATCAGTTAAACTTAAATAGTTTTCTGGAGTTGCTACTTTTGTTGCAGAAGGAGTTAACCTTACTGCTGGATTTGCTTGTATAGCCATTGTTTTTTTGTTTTAAAATTAAAAATTAATTATAAACAAAATTAAGGTTCTACAACTCTAAATGTCATTTTGTTTCCTTCTATTGAATTAACTTGTCTGATATTGTCGGGTTGAATATTTTTGCTTAGTTTATCATCAGCTTCAACTTTATCTGCATATCCTCTGTTATACGCTTGATTCATTAGTTTTTCTCTGTTTTTAGCAAAGTATAACGCATCATGCAATTCAGCAGGTTTTACTAAATTCCCATTTTCATCATGGAAATCACGCATTAAGTTGTTTGTATCGGACACAAATTCTTTTGTTTCTTGAATGTTTTCAGGCTTAAAAGCTACTTCATTAAAACCAATTGTTTCATTACCTAATTTTACTTTGAAACCTTCAAAGTTTTCATTAAATCTTGAATTGGTAAATTCAACAAATTTATCTCTTCCGATTTGCCAATTTTTTTTAGCATCCTCATCTTGTTGTGCTTGACTATCAATTAGCTTTTTAGCTTCTCTATACTCAATTGGAATATGTTCATCAGTACCACTAACTACATTGAATTCTTCTTTACGTTTAGAGAAAAACTCTCCAGCCTTTCTCAAATCTGTTTTAGTATCTATTCCTTTTTTAAGAATTAGATTTTCATCGTCTTCTTCATCTAGGTCATCAATACTGTATTTTTCGTTATATAAATAATCCTGTTCTTTTTTTGTTAAATCAGGATTAGACAGCCTTATGTATTCTCTTAATGTATTTTCAGGAGTTTCAGTTGACCAATCTTTTTGAGTTTCTAAGAAATCATTATAATTTTTATTCCCTGTTTTTTCATAAAATTCCGCAAAAGCAGTAATCTCAGGAGCATATTGTTTTTGCTGTTTAGGGGTCAAAGATTCTTTAAACTCATCTACAGTCATTCCTTTTTTCTCTGCTATAAATGATACAGCACAATCCTCATC
>Ga0075464_10000203_pt1 | contig 25527 bp, 26 predicted proteins | sample DEB19_08_DNA_5_FD_75068 | JGI IMG/M metagenome (GOLD analysis project Ga0075464, IMG submission 75068) | Aqueous microbial communities from the Delaware River and Bay under freshwater to marine salinity gradient to study organic matter... | ecosystem: Environmental > Aquatic > Marine > Coastal ...
GTCATGGTGACATCAGTACCAGTACGCTTGCTCACGATGACATGCTTTACATTGCCGCATTCGCCAGTTGAGAGAGCTTCATCGCAAATTGCTTTTAATGGCAATGATTTGCCACCGCGGAACTGTCCATCAGCAGTAATCACTGCAATGGCACCTACGTCAATAATTCGATCTCGCAAGGCTTGGGCTGAAAAGCCGCCAAACACTACAGAGTGGATTGCGCCGATACGGGCACAGGCCTGCATAGCAACAATGCCTTCGATGGTCATTGCCATGTAAATAATGACGCGGTCACCAGACTTGATGCCCATTTTGCGCAGTGCATTTGACATTTTGCAAACGCGCTCAAGCATTTCTTGGTAAGTTACTTTAGTAACAGTGCCATCGTCTGCTTCAAAAATAATCGCAGTCTTGTCACCAAGACCGTTATCGATCTGACGATCTAAACAGTTGTAGGAAGCATTCGTTGTGCCATCCTCAAACCATTTATAAAAAGGTGCTTTAGATTCATCGAGCACTTTAGTAAAAGGCTTTTTCCAAAACATGTTCTCTTTTGCAAGACGCCCCCAAAAACCGTCGTAATCCTTCTCAGCTTCAGCACAGAGCTTGTAATAAGCTTCCATTCCCGATATAGCGGCCCCTTTAACAAAATCTGCAGGTGGGTTAAATACGCGGTTTTCTTGCATTAATGGTTCCATGCTTCACAGCCCTTCTATTCAATAATCAGTCGTCTTTTTCTGCGAAAATAACGCAGAATCAGGGAAACGCATCCCCAAGAGCTAATAAGATAAGTGAAAACACGCTAGATTTGCTCTATGGCAAACCCTTAAAATAGAAAAAACCTTACTTAATTAAGTTCAAAACTATGACAAATATCAAACAAAACGATCTCATTCAAAGCGTTGCTGACGCATTTCAGTTCATCTCTTATTACCACCCTAAGGATTTCATTTCCGCTATGGGTAAGGCTTATGAGCTAGAACAGGGTGCCGCTGCAAAGGATGCGATCGCTCAGATTTTGACTAATAGCCGGATGTGCGCAGAAGGTCACCGCCCGATGTGTCAGGACACGGGCATTGCGGTCGTTTTTCTGAAAATCGGCATGAATGTCCAGTGGGGTGATGCCACTATGAGCGTCACCGAGATGGTGAATGAAGGTGTTCGCCGGGCTTACATGAACCCAGATAACCCGCTACGCGCTTCGCTTTTGACCGATCCAGCAGGTAAACGCAAAAATACGGGTGATAACACCCCTGCCGTTGTTCATTACGAAATCGTTCCAGGTGACGATGTTGAAGTTATTTGTGCCGCTAAGGGTGGTGGCTCCGAGAACAAAGCCAAGATGGCCATGCTCAACCCGTCCGACTCCATCGTGGACTGGGTCCTCAAAACTGTACCCACCATGGGTGCGGGCTGGTGCCCTCCTGGCATTTTGGGTATCGGTATTGGTGGAACCCCAGAAAAAGCCATGCTGATGGCCAAAGAATCTTTAATGGGTCCTGTAGATATTCAAGAACTAATTGCTCGTGGTTCGCAAAACCGCATTGAAGAATTACGTCTAGAGATTTTCGACAAGGTCAATAAGCTGGGCATCGGCGCACAAGGCCTAGGTGGTTTAACCACCGTTCTCGATATCAAAATCATGGACTATCCAACTCATGCAGCATCCTTGCCAGTGGCAATGATTCCAAACTGTGCGGCCACTCGCCATGTGCATTTCCATCTCCATGGTGATGGTCCAGCAAAACTCGAGGCACCTTCGTTATCTGATTGGCCGGATGTCACTTGGACTCCAGATACCAAAAAATCCAAGCGCGTGAACTTAGATACTCTGACAGCCGAAGAAGTTGCTGGCTGGAAAGAAGGCGAAACACTTCTTCTCAATGGCAAAATCTTGACCGGTCGCGATGCTGCACATAAACGCATCCAAGACATGCTCGCCAAAGGCGAAGAGCTACCTGTCAGCTTTAAGAACCGCGTGATCTATTACGTTGGCCCAGTGGATCCAGTGGGTAACGAAGCAGTTGGTCCAGCAGGCCCAACCACATCAACTCGGATGGATAAGTTCACAGAAATGATGCTGTCACAGACAGGCCTGATTTCAATGATTGGTAAAGCGGAACGTGGGCCTACTGCAATTGAGGCAATCAAAAAACATAAATCTGCTTATTTGATGGCTGTTGGTGGCGCCGCTTACTTAGTATCCAAAGCAATTCAGACAGCCAAAGTGGTTGGCTTTGCTGACTTAGGCATGGAAGCTATTTATGAATTCGATGTCAAAGATATGCCGGTTACCGTAGCCGTGAGCTCTACTGGCATCTCAATGCATGAGACTGGTCCAAAAGAATGGCAAGCCAAGATTGGCGGCATTCCCGTCAAGATTGTTTAAAGCAAAAGCTCAATAGCGATATCTAGTTAAGCGACTCTTACTTGGCACTCATCGGAGTATTTGATTCTGGCGTTGGAGGCTTATCCATTTTGGATGAGGCTCTGCGCCAGCTTCCTGAGCATGACTATATTTATTTGGCCGACTCCATTAATGCACCATATGGAGAAAAATCTAGTCAGTGGATTGCCTCCCGCAGCATGGAGCTCTGCCGGTATTTAGCAGTGCAAGGTTGCGATGCAATCATGGTGGCCTGCAATACCGCTACTGCCGAAGCGATAGCGGATATTCGCACCGCACTTCATCACATTCCGATTATTGGTGTAGAACCCGGCATTAAACCCGCAGCCATGCAATCGACCAATGGTATCGTGGGTGTCCTTGCTACTGAGGCTACACTCAGAAGCGATAAGTTCAATGCCTTACTCGCAACACTCCCGAATGACTGTCAATTTATTAAACAAGCAGGCGCTGGTTTGGTTCCCTTGATTGAGGCAGGCGAAGCCAACAGCGAAGAAACGCTAGAGTTACTTGCTGAACATCTTGAGCCTATTCAGGATGCGGGGGCCGATACCCTGGTTCTTGGATGTACACATTACCCTTTTTTGAGAAAAGCGATTCGCAAGCTTCTGGGTGACTCCATTAATCTCATTGATACTAGCGACGCGGTAGTACGACAACTAAAGCGAAAGTTGGAAGCGCAAGGCAAGCACCTCGATGACGGCAAGTGCGGCTCCATTCGATTGATTAGTAGCAAAGATGCAGACACCTTGCATCAAATGGCGCAAGAATTAATTCAATCCGATCTGAGTTCCCACCATATTGAATCTCAGTTAGTGAGCGCCTTTAGATGAGTAATTTCTTAACTCAAATGAGTGCTCGCCTGCCTTTTAATAAAACCGAACGCATCATCATCGGCATCGTCATTGCCTTGCACCTCCTTTTTTTAATTGGCTTTCAGAGTGGCATGAAGCCGGATAACGAGAGTAATCTCGACGATACGCGGGTGATGGCCAATCTAGTTAGTCCCGAAGCCGCCAAGCAGCCTCAAGCAGCGCCAGCCGCGCCACCACCAAAACCAAAGCAAGAGCAACAGAAGAAAACAGTGGATGAGAAGTCTACTCAAGCACCAACCCCACCCCAAAACCAACAGCAGACTCCAACGCCGCCAGCACCTCAATCTAAAAGCGAATCCCAGACGCCCAATGCCACAGTTGCACCCGCAACCACATCAGGGTCTAGTGGCACACCAATTCAGACTGATATTGGTAAACTGGTCGTCGTATATCAACCCGATGCGGATGCCTACTACCCCTCGTTCTCCAAGCGCTCTGGAGAGCAAGGTGAAGTGGTCGTAAGATTGATTATTGATGAATCAGGAAGCGTTGAAGATGTAGCCTTGTTACGCTCTAGCTCATTTCCACGGCTAGATCGAGCAGCTAGCGAGATTGGTCGACGTTATCGCTTTAAACCGTTTTTAGTCAATGGCGCTCCCGCTAGAATATCCACCAACCTTTTAATTAAATTTAATTTAAAGAATTAATCATTATGAATACACCATTTGGCTTAGCAAATTTGTGGCTTGAAGGCGATGCCATTACTCGCTTTGTAGCGCTCGCCCTACTCACCTGCTCCATCGTGACTTGGGTCATCCTACTTGCTCGCTTTTGGGATTTGCGTAATCTACGCAAACTCACCCCACAGCTAGATCAATTCTGGCGCGCTACATCCTACGACCAAGGTCTGAGCGCATTCACTAACCATGCAAACAATCCTTACTATCAGATTGCTAAAGCGGCGAGTGGTGCATCTACTCACCATCAGAGTCAATCTACCAATCATCGCGAACTCTTGCAAACACTTAACTACTCCGAGTGGATGGCTAGAAGCTTGAAGAACAGTATTGATGGTGTTGCAGCGCAACTCCAAAAAGGACTCACCTTCCTTGGCTCCACAGGCGCAACTGCTCCATTTATTGGATTGTTCGGAACGGTTTGGGGCATCTATCACGCCTTGATTGCGATCAGCAGCTCTGGTAGCGCACAAATTGATCAAGTTGCCGGCCCGATTGGTGAGGCACTCATCATGACCGCCTTGGGTTTAGCTGTCGCAATTCCAGCAGTTCTAGGCTTTAACGCCATTAATCGCGCCAATAAATTACTGGTTGCCGATCTCAATCGCTTTGGTAATGATCTTCTCGCTTACTTTGTAACTGGCGCCCGCGTGAAGTCCGGAGAATAAAATGTCCTTCAATCTGCAAAACGATCAGAACGAGGACGCCATCATGGCGGAAATCAACATGACTCCGATGGTGGACGTTATGTTGGTGCTCTTGATTATTTTTATCATCACCCTGCCAGTGATACAGCAGGCCGTCAAGGTTGAGCTCCCCAAAGCCAATAGCGTGCGCAATGAAGTTAAACCTGAGTCCGTTCAGCTGTCGATCGATGCTAAAGGTCAAATTTTTTGGAATAGCACACCGATTGATTTAAAGACGTTCGATGGCTATGCAGAAAAAGCAGCTCAGAAAGAACCGCAACCAGAAATTAATTTGCGTGCGGATAAGTCTGTTAAATATGAATACGTTGCTCAAGTATTGGCTGCATCACGTCGCGCTGGCTTAACTAAGCTGGGATTTGTAACGGAACCTAATTAAGGTTTTGCAAGGGCGGTGCATTGCTCTTGATCGAAAGCGCGACAAACCTCGTCTCTTTAGGGCGGGGAAGGATAGCCTATCGGCGCAGCCGATTTTTAGTGTTGGTATTTCATTAATGACTGTATATAATTACAGTGTATGCAACGCCATTCAGCCCATCGCTTCGAGTTAAAACTCAATAGTGCGCAACAGCGCCAGTGCACTCAGTTTGCAGGCGTTAAACGCTATATCTACAACAAAGCATTGGCCCTGCAACAGACCAATTACGCACAAGGCAACAAGTACCTCAGCTATGCCAGCATCGCAAAACACCTTAGTCCTTGGCGTAATGATCCTTTGGCACCATGGCTAAAAGAGGCTCCATTTCATACCCAGCAACAAGCACTCAAAGACCTCGATCGTGCTTATAGCAATTTCTTTAAAGGTTTGAGCGACTTTCCCAAACCCAAGAGAAAAGGGCTTCACGAATCCTTTCGCTTTCCAGATCCCAAACAGATTCAATTCGATCAGACCAACTCGCGCATTAAGTTGCCCAAGCTGGGTTGGGTGCGCTACCGCAATAGCCGTGAGGTATCAGGTGAGTTGCGCAATGTCACTATTAGCCAGTCTGGCGGCAAATGGTTTATGTCCATTCAGACGCAAAGGGAAGTTAGTCAGCCCATTCCGCAGGCAACGACTGCTATTGGCATCGATATGGGTATTGCGAACTTTGCGGCCCTATCTAACGGTATTTTTATTGCGCCACTCGCCAGTTTTAAAAAACACGAGCAACGCCTGGCCAAGTATCAACGGTGCATGAGTCATAAGGTCAAATTTAGCAATAACTGGAAAAAGGAAAAAGCCAAAGTTAATCAGATTCATAGCGATATTGCCAATGCTCGTAAAGACTTTCTGCACAAAACCACTACAACGATTTGCAAAAACCACGCTCTCGTTTGTATTGAAGATTTGCAGATTCGCAATATGTCTAAGTCGAGCAAAGGCACTATCGAAAACCCCGGCAAGAATGTCAAAGCCAAGTCGGGATTAAACAAAGCCATCTTAAATCAAGGATGGGGTGAGTTTAGGCGCCAGCTAGAGTACAAGATGGACTGGAATGGAGGCATGGTGATTGCAGTGCCACCGCAATACACCAGCCAAACTTGCCCTAATCTCCAGTGCGGCCACATTGCCAAAGAGAATCGCAAGACCCAATCTCGCTTTAAGTGTGTATCTTGTGGTTATGAGAATCATGCCGATACGGTTGGTTCAATCAATATTTTAGAGCGCGGATTGCGCTTGTTAGCTTGTGGAGATCCGATGCCGTTAGATCGGTCTGTGAAGCAAGAACCCACCGAGACGACTTTCGATGCCCTTGCAGCGTAAGCGTGGTAGGAATCCTCTTCCTTCAGGGAGGGGAGGATGTCAAAACTCTTTGTTCCTTCACCCACTGTAGTAGAGAGAATTCCACCTTGAATGGTTTCGGATTTTCTGAGCTGGCCGCTTGAGCGATTAATCGTAGTCACGGTGACTACCGACCCCACTCCATACTGAACACCATCAAAACGCTCTGGGGCAAAGTGCGCCTCCATCAAAATCAATACGGTCGATTCAGTTATCAAAACATTTTTAATGGATTGGCGACCCAACTCATCCGCCCGATCCAAATCTCGGCCATCTATAAACACTTTAGCCTTTTGGGTTTTAGAAGCAGGGCTGATCTTTAGTTCGTAGACTTCGGTGTAATTCTTCTCCGTGCGCTCACAATGAAAAATAAGAGGCTCTGCCGCTAGAGCAGGGGCAGCACAAAGAAGCAGAGAAAGAATATAGAGATATTTCAAGGATGTCTGAAATCAATCGATTGGTGCCCGAAGCCAGAATCGAACTGGCACGCCTGTTTAGGGCGAGGGATTTTAAATCCCTTGTGTCTACCGATTTCACCATTCGGGCTCGCACGAGCAATAAAGTCGTACTAAATAAATCAAGACAAGCAAAATTTTAGCATGCAAGGCCTATTAGTGACGGGAAGCCTGCTTTCATCTAGGTTCGGCTGAAATTGGGGTAAACCCACTAAACTATTCCCATGAAAATTCCCACTCCAGGTTCAGGTCTTAAAACCCTCTTTAAGAGTATCTTTTGGCTTGGTTCTGCAGCCCTTTTTTTGGGCTTCGCCGCCGGAATAATCTACCTCACCTCAGCTCATACGAATCCTTCTGGGAAGCGGGTCATTAAAAGTTTGGGCGACTCCGTTGCCATTTCTTTTGACGAGAGCGATATACCCCATATTCAGGCAAAGAGTTCCAGTGATGCGCTGTTTGCTTTGGGCTACTTACATGCTAGTGAACGCTCCTGGCAAATGGAAGTAAATCGTCGACTAGCGAGTGGCAGACTCTCTGAAATCCTAGGAAAAGAAACGGTCTCGATCGATCGCTTTATTCGTACACTAGGCATTAAGCATGCTGCTGAAAAACAATTCGACCGCTACCCTATTGCCACCAAACGATTACTTCAATCCTATGCAGACGGCGTCAATGCTGGGAATGCGCACTTAGGTTGGGCGCTTCCGGTTGAATATTTTTTAACAGGATCCAAGCCAGGGCATTGGTCGCCGACTGACAGCGTTGCATGGATGCTGATGATGGCCTTGGATCTTGGTGGAAATTGGCAGAAAGAATTGCAGCGCCTTGAGTTGTCGCAATTTTTAACGACCAAGCAAGTGTGGGAAGTCATGCCAGCTTATACGCCAGGTGAGCCCGTGAGCAATATTGACTTTGCCAAAATGTATCGCGATATCAATGTCTTCAATCCAAACCCACTGGCGAGGGATCAAAAATCCAAGAAGCTTCCCGCAACTGAATTAGCCATTGATGAATTGCTGGGTGGAAAAGACGGTATCGGCTCCAATAATTGGGCGCTAAATGGCAAGCTGACAGCATCTGGCAAGCCCTTGCTTGCAAACGATCCTCACCTAGGCCTTTCTGCCCCTGCTATTTGGTACATGGCTCACTTAGAGGCGCCAGGTCTCAATGTCATTGGCGCCACCCTTCCCGGTATTCCAGCAGTAGTTTTAGGTAGGACCGATAAGTTTTCCTGGAGCTTCACCAATACCGGGCCAGATGTACAAGATTTATATATTGAACAGCTAGACCCTAAAAAACCAGATGTCTATCGCGGTCCAGAGGGTCCACTCCCATTTAAAGTTCGCCAAGAAATCATCGACATCAAAGGTGAGCCACCGCTACGTTTTATAGTCAAAGAAACGCGACATGGCCCAGTGATTTCGGAGTCATATGCGCGTGCTAAACGAGCAATTGATACCGATCGCTTTGTCTTAGCGCTGCGCTGGACTGCCTTGGATGTTGAAAATCAATCTGTCGCAGGTCTGCTCGATATGAATCACGCCAAAGATTTAGACAGCTTCAAGCAGGCGCTTCGCAAGAACTACGCACCAATGCAAAACGTAGTGATGGCCGACGTGGAGGGAAATATTTCGTTTCAGACAGCGGGCATTGCACCCAAGCGCACCTTACATCAAGGTCTCTATGGAGTAGCGCCAGCACTAGGCTGGGAGAAGCAATTTGACTGGACTGGCTATGTGCCTTTTGAGCAATTGCCTAGTAGCAATAACCCAGACTCCAACTGGATTGCTACAGCCAATCAAAAATTAGTAGCCAGCAATGATCCCAATCCATTAACGGGCGACTGGGAGCTGCCAACTCGTTACGACAGAATTGTGGAGTTAATTAAAGGCAAATCCAGCCATGATCTTGCTTCTATGAAATCAATGCAGGCCGACACCGTCTCTTTGGGTGCCACCCCATTATTGGACTTGTTTAAATCTGCTCAATCAAAGCATCCCCTAGCTCAGCAAACCTCCGAACTCATCAGAAACTTTGATGGTGATATGAAAGTAGATAGCGCTGGCGCACTCATTTTTAATGCTTGGGCTGATCAACTTACACGCACACTCTTTTCTCGTTTGAGCTACTTGTTCACAGAAAATTATGGTGCACGCGACTTCAGACAAGCCTTAATACTGCAGTTACAAAACCCCAGTAGCCCATGGTGCAATAACCCTCAAACCGAACAGATCGAGAGCTGTGCCGATGCTTCCAATGCCGCATTGGATAAAGCGCTAGAGCAACTGAGTGCGCAATTGGGTGGCAACCCTAAAAATTGGACCTGGGGTAGTGCGCATATTGCGGTCTCAGAACATCGCCCTTTTAGCAAAGTTCCCTTGCTGGGAAGTCTCTTTAATTTGACGCAGCCATTTCCGGGGGATAGCTTCACGATTAATGTGGGAAGACTTGAACTCCTCAAAGCCGATAATCCCTTTGAGACGAAGCAAGCACCTAGCCTACGCGTACTCTACGATCTTTCGGATTTAGAGCAATCCCTCTTTATTTATCAAACTGGGCAATCAGGCTGGGTCCAGAGCAAGCTCTATCGGAATATGAGTGCACTTTGGGCTCAAAATGAATATCTTCCCCTGCAAATGAAGCCTGGGAAAGTAAACCGGCAGCTTGATCTGAATATTAAGGAAAAATGAGCCAAGGAGTTTAGAATGACTCATGCAGGCCCCCAATAGGGCAAAATCCACTTTAATGACAATAATTACATGCTACCTATTATGAAAAAAATAAACGCACTTACTATCTTTACCGCCCTCTCCCTGTTGCCACTCTCTAATAGCTTTGCCGCCTGGAAAGAGCTGGGGGCAAATGAGGTCATGGTGGTTTATGTGGATCTGGACACTATCAGTGATTCTGGCGAAAAAGCGCAAATTCTATCGATGTTAGATTTTAAAAAGCCTGGCGTGAATCCAAAAACAAAGGAGCCTGTCAACTCGATCATCGGCATTAATGAATACAACTGCCCCGCCATCAGCTACCGCCCGATTGAATACAAAGAGTTCTCTGGCAATAAGGGTTCTGGCAAGGTGGTATCTGACAACAAAACCCCAAAAAGTGAATTCGAGCCAGTGGTAAGCGAATCTTGGGCAGCTGGAGTCTTTAACGTTGTTTGCCAACGCAAATAAACACATCGTCTTGACCATCTCTTTAAGCAGATCAAGCCCATCAGGCTGGTCTGCTTTTTTGTTTTATACGAGCATAGCCTTGGGTGGTCTAGCTCTTTGTTTCAATCTGACTGGATGTGCTGCGCCATTGCTGGCATTGGGAAGCTCTGCCACTACCGTAGCTAGTTCTGCAGGCACTGCAGCTGTCTCAGTAGCTGTAGCCAACCCTACAACTGCAGCCAGCACGATCTCAACTGCAACAACCGGCAAATCACCCCTAGAGCATGCTGCCTCGGCGGCCACTAAGCAAGATTGCAACTTTCTGAATGCATTAGGACCAAAACCCATTTGTGTGGATATCCCCCTGCCTACAGTAAAAGATATGAGCGAGTCCTATCTGGGTCCAGCCGATATCGCGGCACCCAAAGCCCCGCAATAATCGGCGGACTGAGGCTTCCTTTCTAAACCCCTCGCATAAGCAGTCTAAAATTACACCTTATCAGCCATCTTTTTCCATACTGAAGCCATGACCACAGAAAATTACTACCTCACACTCACCTGCCCTAACCGTCCAGGCATTGTTGCCGCCGTATCAACCTATATCTTTGAATTGGGTGGCGATATTGAAGAGGCTCAGCAATTCGATGACAAGGCCTCAAAGCGCTTTTTTATGCGCGTTAGCTTTAGTTGCGATAGCGATGCCACAACTCTTAAAGCGGGCTTTGTAGATATTGCCAAACACTTTGATCTCACTTGGGACTTGCGCGCTGTTAAAGATTTAAAACGCGTACTGATCATGGCCTCGAAGCTAGACCATTGCCTGGTAGATCTTCTCTATCGCTGGCGCATCGGTGAATTGCCGATGCTGATCTGCGGGATTGTTTCTAATCACCCACGCGAGGTGTATGCCAGTATTGATTTTGCGGATATACCGTTTTATCACCTGCCCGTCACTCCAGATACTAAATCCGCTCAAGAGGCCAAGTTGCTGCAGATTGTTGATGACTCCAAGGTGGATATGGTGATCTTAGCGCGCTACATGCAAATTCTTTCAGATGACTTATCCACTAAATTATCTGGGCGCTGTATCAACGTTCATCACTCATTCTTGCCAAGCTTCAAAGGCGCTAAGCCATACCATCAAGCTCATGCTCGCGGCATTAAGCTCATTGGCGCTACTGCGCACTTCGTGACTAGCGATCTAGATGAAGGACCGATCATTGAGCAAGACGTGACACGCGTAACGCATGGCGATACACCAGAAGACTTGGTTCGCAAAGGTCGTGACTTGGAGCGCACCGTGCTGTCGCGCGCACTACACTATTACTTGCATGATCGCGTATTAATTAATGGCGCTACTTCCGTAGTCTTCTCAGATTAACCTGGATCTTTAGGGCCTCACCCCTGGAGTTTCCAGGGGCATTCCTCTGGCCCGCCACATAAGATAGAGCTCAAGCTGAGCCATTTCAGTAGAGCCGTACTCAAACTGCTTAGCTCGCACCCCACTCATGCAATTACGAAGACGTCTTTGCAAAGATCCCATGGTTTGCCACTCAATGCGATAAATTGGGTAGGCAGTGGGATGCCCTTGCGGAATAAGACTGCCACCCAATTTCAAGCCGGCACGGTCTTGATGGCATTGAGCACAGGATAAATTGAGTTGCCCCATTCTTTCATTAAAGAACAGTCTTCCTTGTTGCAAATCCTTCTTATTCTGCAGTGTTTCTTGAATAGTGATTGGCATCCCTTTTGATTGAGTAGCCACAAATGTCGTTAATGCTAGAAGCTCCTTGCTTTCATAAGCAAGTACTGGTGCCTCTTGCTGCGCTGAGCGGCACTGATTAATTTGCCCCTCTAAAGTTTGCAGTCTTCCTTTAATTACTTTTGGAAATTGGGTTGCAACACCGGCCATCTTTTTTCCAGAGTCGCCGTGACAAGACCCACAAGAGACATTCTTATTACCCGTCTTTTCTTTCCAGAGGCTGTGGCCATCCATCACCCAAAACAGAGCGGGGTTTAAATTAGGGTCATCTTGCATGGCTTGATTTTCAGTCGTCATCAATTGATAACTCGATTGGCGGCTATCTTTTGGAATATCAGCCGCAAATCCAAGCTGCGCAATCATGAGCCCAAGCAATATAAATCGCCACCGATTGCGAAGTGGCCAAGCTTTCACGAGACAGTAATTTTTACTTGATTGACCGCTTCATAACCATCATCACCCGTCCACTTGCACTCAATCGTGCCCGATGCGACCGCAATGGTAGTAAATATGATGAGAGGATTAGCACCAATGCCTGGGTAAAAATCGGCCTTAAAGACTTCTTCATCGTTGTAGCGGCAGGTAAACAAACGAATAATGTCCCGAGGAATACGCTTGCCATCTTCCGTATATCGAAAGCCAGTTTCCATATCATGCTGAGCAATCGCTCGGATCTCAATAATCGCATCCTTCTTTGCGTTCGCGGGGGCGGTAATGCCGGTACGGGAGGTCTTGCTCATATCATCTCCGTACAAGCAGACAAAGTCACCAAGGTATCGGCATACCCCTGCCAATAACCACCATCGCTCATTTGTGCAATTGCCCATACGCGCTGGGAATCCGCCAGCCTCACCCTTGTAGTAACTTCTGCGCGACCAGAGCGCGGGGTGAAATACGCTGTAAAAATATTAGGCAATGGATTTGCTTCAGAAATAATATGGACAGCCTTGACGTAATCAGTAGAAGTCATTGGGCTCTCGATAGCCACTTTGAGCACCACTAAATTACCGCTCTCCACTAATGGTGGAATAACCAGCTTAACCCGTCCATTTTGAATGGCATTTGAGCCCACTATCTTTGCGATAGCCTCCATTGCCTCGGGCTGCTTAGCGCCTGCTGAGAACGGGGTAAGCCAACTCGACAAACCCAAAATACCCAGCGCAGACAAATACAGCCTTCGCGTCAAATTGGGAGTAATAGAATTTACTTTTAATACAGTCATAGTGATATTTCGTATTTCATTGAACGGTTTTTACCTTCAAGCTAACTAGAAAGGCCACGACATCCTCAATCTCTTGCCCGCTTAATATAGATTGACCTTCAAACTTGGGTGCCACACGATTCAGCCCTTCGGTGCGGTAATAAGAAGGCATGATGGTGCTGGCATTAAAGCGACTGGGATCTACTATTCTGGCTCGCAATTGCGCCTCACTATAGTGCCCGACACTAGCCCCCATATCGGGAGCCAAGTTGCCCTGAAAGCGCTCCTCCGGAAAGGGTCCGCTATGACAGAGTAGGCATAAGCCTGTTTGACGACTCGCCACAATCATTCGGCCTTTAGTTGCATCCCCAGGAGAAGAAGTGAGGGGATTCACAATAGAATCCCCCAACCAGGTTTGTGCTTGGGCTTGGTTGGTAAGAGATACGATCGACATTCCCAGTAATACCGCCACCAGTACGCTTCTCATTACCCCTTATCCAATCCCATGAACATCGAACTTATACCAACTTGATACCGCTATTTTTCAAGGGCACTGTACGCAAGCGTTTACCAGTGGCTCGGTAAATCGCATTGAGTACTGCTGGCGCTGCTACTGCAATCGTTGGCTCACCGACACCACCCCAGTCTTTACCACCACCTTGAATAATGATCGTTTCAACTTTAGGCATCTGTGAGAGACGAATGGAGTTAAAGGTATCAAAGTTCTTCTGGACAACGGCACCCTTCTCAATCGTAATTTCTTCCTCAAAGAGAGCGGATAAACCATAGACAAAAGAACCGGATACTTGACGGGCCACTTGATCTGGGTTGACCACATAACCCGGATCAGTTGCAGCCACAATCCGATGAATTTTCACTTCATTGCCATTCGTTACTGAGAGTTCACAAGCAGCGGCCACGTAACTTCCGAAGGAGCGCATTTGCGCAACGCCACGGAAGACACCTGGCTTAGCCGGCTTGGTCCAACCGATACCATCAGCTACTGCATTGAGAACTGCGATGGCACGTGGGTACTTCTCCATATGCTTGCGACGGAACTCGACTGCATCTACTCCTGCTGCTTCTGCCATCTCATCCATAAAGGTTTCAATAAAGATCGCATTTTGATTGACGTTCACACCACGCCAGAAGCCTGGCGGCACATGCGTATTGCGCATGGCGTGATCAATCATCAAGTTCGGGAAGCTGTAAGTAATACCATGCTCACCAGCAGGATCTAGCCCCTGAAACACAACGGGGTCTTTACCTTTATTAGCCGCTACCACTGCTGGACGGACTGCTGCCAAAATAGACTGGCCTGATAAGCGCATATTAAGACCAGTGATATTTTTCTTGTCATCAATCGCCGCAGTCATTTTGCACATCATCACTGGGTGATAACGCCCTTGGGTCATATCTTCTTCACGAGTCCAAATCAATTTGATTGGAGTGCCCGGCATTTGCTTGGCAATATTGACCGCTTGCGTTGTGTAATCCTGGAATGCGCCACGACGACCAAATCCACCACCGAGGTTCACCTTATAGACGTTACACTTTTCAGCCGGCAATCCAGAAGCAGCAATCACAGCAGCCAAAGATGCCTCGCCATCTTGAGTTGGCACCCAAGCCTCACAAGAATCCGCCGTCCACTTCGCAGTAGCTGTTTGTGGTTCCAAAGTGGCATGATTTAAGAACGGGTAGAAATACGTAGCCTCAATGGTTTTGGACGCCTTAGCAATTGCTTCCTTCACATCACCATTGGAGTTACCCACAAAAGTTTCATTCGCAGTAAGCCCCTCTTCCAGCATCTTCTTAATAGAAGCGCTTGAGACATCGCCATTAGCACCGTTATCCCAAACAATATTGACTGCATCTAAGCTGGTCTTGGCTTGCCAGAAAGTGTCAGCAACTACCGCAACCGCTGAATCACCTACTTGCACAACCTTCTTGACACCCTTCATGCTGGCGGCTTTAGAAGCATCAAAACTTTTGACTTTGCCGCCAAATACTGGAGATTCTTTAATCGTCGCAACCAACATGCCTGGCATCTTTAAATCAATCGCATATACCTGCTTACCAGTGACCTTATCAGCAGTACCGTCAATCCGATTGACTGACTTACCAATTAAAGTCCACTCTTTAGGATCTTTTAAAGGAATTTCTTTTGGGGTTTCTAACTGAGATGCGGCAACAGAAACTTTACCGAAAGTGGTTTTACGTCCAGATGGTGTATGGGTAATCACACTGTCTTTAGCTACACACTCTGATACGGGAACATTCCACTGATTAGCGGCAGCTTGAATCAACATCATGCGTGCAGCTGCGCCACCTTTACGAACATATTGCTCTGAAGTACGAATACCGCGACTACCGCCCGTGGAGTAACTTCCCCAAGCTTGTTTGCGTTTGAGACTCTCACCTGGTGATGGATAGTCATAAGAGACTTTTTTCCAGTCACACTGTAGTTCTTCGGCAACCATTTGTGCCAGACCAGTAATCGTTCCTTGGCCCATCTCGGAGCGCACGATGCGCACAACGACGTCATCGTTTGGCTTTACTACTACCCAAACACCGATCTCAGGTGTCGCCAAAGGAGTCATGGCAGTGGTGCCAGTGCCCATAGCAGCATTTGCCGCAGTAATGAATGAGAAATCAAAGCCAATGGCCAAACCAGTTGCAATGGCGCTAGAACCAACAATAAAGTGGCGACGTGAAGTATTTGTAGTTGCTGTATTAATCGTTTTAGTCATGATCGCTCCTTATGCCTTGCTCACAGCATGAATTGCATCACGCACTTGTTGGAAGGTTCCGCAACGGCAGATGTTGGTCACCGCAGCATCAATTTGTGCATCAGTGGGCTTTGGGGTGTTGCGTAACAGCGCAGTAGTAGCCATGACCATGCCAGACTGACAGTAACCACACTGAGGCACCTGATTGTCAACCCAGGCTTTTTGGACTTTGGAGAGCTGGCCATTTTTTTCCAAGCTCTCGATGGTTTCAATCCTTTTTCCTTCTGCAGCGCTAACCGGAATCGCACAGCTTCGAATGGCTTGACCATCAAACAAAACGGTGCAAGCACCGCATTGACCGACACCGCAACCATACTTAGTGCCAGTTAAACCCACATGGTCACGAATCACCCAAAGCAATGGGGTGTCCGGATCAACATCTACCTTGTACTTCTTACCATTGACGTTTAAGTCAGCCATGTGTGCTCTCCTATTGGTTTTGTAATTTGAGGGTTTTACTTTTCAGTAATAGCCCCCAGTTTTTTATAATTTTTATATCGTACTTTTATCGACCTTATATTAAACAAAAATTCATTTATTGCATTGCAACATATATTGCTCGGCAGTAAGATCAAGGCATGATCTCTGGTCTCGTTCAAATCCTCTTATTTCAAAGTCTAGGGGAGCTTATTTCTAAGTTCGCCCTACCTACTTTGCCCGGCCCCGTGATTGGCCTGGTACTCCTCATTATTTGGCTAGTGCTACGCAAAGAGATTAACCCTGAATTAGCTAGCGTTGCCGATGGCTTTAGCCAGTACTTTGGCCTCTTATTTGTGCCGGCCGCTGTTGGGGTGGTGCTATTCCTGCCACAACTCAAAGCCAATGCACTAGCGATTGTGAGCGCCTTGGTAGGCAGCGTGATTCTGACCATCGCCACTAGCGCTGTGGTTGTACGTTTTTTCAGCTCCAAGCCCAAAGAGGTGGATCAGTGAGCGAGAAACACTCCATCGTCGAGATTTGGGTTTATCTCTCCGGGAGCCCTTTATTTGCCCTCTTTATTACTTTAGCTGCCTATCAAATTGGGCTATGGGTCTACAAGACTTCCAAGCAAAACCCCCTCGCCAACCCTGTAGCCATTGCCATCATTTTGGTAGCCAGCATTATTCAATTCGTTGAGATGCCCTATTCCACCTATTTTGAGGGTGCGCAATTTATTCACTTCTTATTGGGCTCTGCGACAGTGTCTTTAGCCATTCCTATTTATAGAGGGCTTGCCAGCCTGAAGGGTCGTTCCTTTCCCTTGCTGGCATCTTTAGTTGCTGGTGGCCTGGTATCAATCATTAGCGCCGTCAATATTGCCAGGTTATTTGGCGCTGACGCCAGCATTACAGGGGCCATGTATCCTAAGTCGGTTACTGCGCCAATTGCGATGGGTATTGCAGAGCGCATTGGTGTCTCCCCAACATTAACCGCTATTTTTGCTGTTATCACGGGAATACTGGGCGCAATTTTGGCGCCATTTATTCTCAATGCGCTGGGTATGAAAGCATGGTGGCAACGCGGGTTTGCAATTGGTATCGGAGCTCACGGCATTGGCACTTCTCGTGCATTTAGCATTCATCCTGAGGCGGGAACTTATGCCAGTCTTGCCATGGGGATGAATGGCGTAATCAGTGCGGTGGCTATTCCGATTCTGTATCACTTATTCAATTAAGAGGCTTGCTCTACTTCAATTGACTATGACCTCACCTTGGGCGTGATGCACTAATAGCGAGCACCGAATCCTGATTTCGCATCATGCTAGCTGATATCTATCAGCACCAATCATCTAAGCTCACCTGATCAGTACTTTTCCAATACGATAGACCTATCACTTAAAGAATATTAAAATGAACATACCAAAACAATTCTATAGCCGCCTTCTCACAGCCCTGCTGTTTTCAATAGGTCTTTGCACTCATGCATTTGCAGCGCCGGATGCTGATTGGCCTAAAAAACCTATCATCGCCATTCTGCCTTTTCCTGCTGGGGGCTCTACCGATGTATTTGCCAGATCAATCGGCGTACCTCTTGGTGAGGCCTTAGGCCAGCCTGTGGTCATTGACAACAAACCCGGCGCAGGCGGAATGATTGCCCTAGGCGCTGCGGCCAAGGCTTCACCTGATGGATACACCTTGCTTTTTAGTGCGCTGACTAATCAATCGATTTCTTACTCGCTCTTCAAAAATCCTCCAGCAGATTTGACTAAGGACTTTGTACCGGTTGCCCTAGTTGGCAGCATTCCGCATTTGATTGTGGTCAACCCTTCCGTACCGGCCAAAAACTTACCAGAGCTGATTGCGTTTATTAAATCTAAGAAAGGTGATTTCAACTACGCCTCTCAGGGTAATGGCAGCCTCTCCCACTTAGAATCCACCTTGTTCATGCAGCGTATCGGCGCAAGCGGTACACATATTCCCTATAAAGGTAGCGCGTTTGCCTTGCCCGATTTAATTGCTGGCAATACCCTCATGATGTTTGATAGCGTGACTGCATCCCTGCCGCATATTCAGAGCGGTAAGTTACGTCCGATCGCGATTGCCGCGCCAGAGCGCTCACCATTAATGCCTAATGTACCCACTTTAGGTCAGGATGGAATGAAACAGTTTGATGTGGAGAATCTGTATGCAATTTATGCTCCTAAAGGAACATCTCCTGCTATTACCGCAAGACTAGAAAGAGAAATCCGGAAGATTTTGACCAACCCAGACTTTAAAGCTCGCCTAGCAAATCAAGGAATCCATCCCCAGTTTGCTAATTCTGAGCAACTCTCCATCATTACCCAAAGCGAGCAAGACAAATGGGCGAAGATCGTTAAGGCTGCGAACGTTAAAATTGACTAAGTAAGCATTGTCTTGCAGTACACCCTTTTATTGAATAGATTAATCCATGTTGATTTCCCCTCCCTTTGGTGGCGGCCGTGCCCCAGTCCTCGCTAAAAATGCGGTTGCCAGTTCACAGCCATTAGCCACACAAGCGGGCATTGAAGCTTTGCAAAATGGTGGCAATGCGGTTGATGCTGCCTTAGCTACTGCGATCACGCTGACAGTTGTAGAGCCCACGATGAATGGCTTGGGTGGCGATGGCTTTGCATTGATTTGGGATGGCAAAAAACTCCATGGTATGAATGCCTCTGGTCGCGCACCTGCTGCGTGGACCCCAGAGTATTTTGCTGGCAAAGCAGCAATGGATCTGATTGGCTGGAATACCGTGACGGTACCAGGCATGGTTTCAGGATGGATTGAGCTATCGCGCAAGTTTGGCAAACTGCCTTTTGCGCAACTCTTTAAACGCGCAATTGATTATGCGGAAAATGGCTTTCCCGTTTCGCCTGTGATCGCACGTCAATGGCGTGAAGCCATTCCGATTCTCAAAAATCAACCTGGCTTTACCGAGTCTTTCTTGATTGATGGCAAGGCACCGACTGCCGGCCAACTCTGGCGCTACCCTGCTCAAGCGAACACATTGCGTGAGATTGCAGCTACCGAAGGTGAATCTTTTTACACTGGCAAATTAGCCCAAAGCATGGTCGACTTTGCTCAAAGTACGGGTGGTTGTTTCACGATGGCAGATTTTGCTGCCAACCAAACGCAATGGGTTGAGCCTTTAGCATTTGATTATGGTGACTACACTCTTCATGAAATTCCGCCCAATGGCTCGGGTATCGTTGCACAAATGGCACTCGGTATTTTGCAGGAAGCCAATGTAAAACAATACCCCGCTAACTCTGCACAGCGTATTCACCTGCAAGTAGAAGCGATGCGCATTGCCTTTGCTGATGCCTACGCCCACGTATCCGATGCCAGCACCATGAGGGTGCCAACGAGTGCCCTATTGGATAGAGACTATTTAGCCAGTCGCGCTGCACTTATTCATCACAATCAAGCAGGAATCTATGGTGCGGGCGATCCGCATGCTGGTGGAACGGTTTACCTGTGCGCTGCTGATGAGTCTGGCATGATGATTTCTTACATTCAGTCGAACTTCAAGGGCTTTGGCTCTGGAGTAGTCGCTCCCGGCGGCATTGCCCTTCATAACCGCGGCATGAGCTTTAGTTTGGTCGACGGCCACCCCAATCAAGTGGCTCCCGGCAAGAGACCTTTTCACACGATCATTCCGGCATTTCTCACCAAAGGTACTCAACCAGCCATGGCGTTTGGTGTGATGGGTGGCAATATGCAACCTCAAGGACATCTTCAGTTTGTGATGCGCTTTGTCGATGAGTACCTCAATCCACAGGCCTGCTCTGATGCTCCTCGCTGGAGAATTGATGATGTGGGCAATCTCACTGTTGAGGCCTCTATGCCAATAGCGGTTGTAGAAGGCTTAAAGGCGATGGGGCATGTAGTGACTGTCATGCCCGCAAACAGTTTGGACTTTGGTAGCGCTCAATCCATTGCACTAATAGGTGAAGAAACTAAAGATGCTTATATTGCGGGTAGCGATCATCGCCGAGATGGATTGGCGGCGGGATTTTAGAATCCCTACTAAAGCGTAAAAGTTGCCTGCAGAATATCGAGGCTAGCCCCTAAAGTTTTGTTGCTAACCGCACCCAATCGTTTTACTAGGCGCGCCTTATCAATCGTTCGAATCTGGTCGAGCAGAATCAATCCTTTTTTACCGTCATGCGTAATGGGCAGACGGAAGGATGCCTGCCTCCCTTTTGTGGTCATGGGAGCAATAATGACGGTTCGTAAAAAATCATGCATCTCTTGTGGAGATACAACAACGCATGGTCGAGTCTTTTTAATCTCACTACCCATAGTTGGATCTAGATTAATCAGCCAAATATCTCCGCGTGAAACGATGCTTTTTACCAAACCCAATCCTCATCACCTTCATTCATAAAGTCACCCAATACTAAGCTGTCTTCGCCAGCCTCAGCAATTGCTTTTGAATCCTCAGCCCAGCCTTCACGGAGATTTTTTTTGGGCTTACTCAACACAAGTCTGTCGCCCTCAATTACCAGATCTGCTTCATCCTCAAAGCCTACTTGCTCAAGAATAGCCTTAGGAATAACCACTCCACGAGAGTTACCTATTTGACGAATTTGGAGATGCAGCTGTTTTTTCATAGTAATAACAATGTTATAACTATATAGGCCAAAAGTCAAGCCAATGATTTATGCCTAACTAGGCAAGCAGTTCAGATAGAAACGCTTCACCTCTTGATCGCAACTCACATCCCTAGGCTGAATCGGTCGCTCTAGAGTAATGCCTTCAATTGAGGTGCAACGACTCAGGGCTACATAGACCTGTCCTGATGCAAATGCTCCTGATGAAAGGTCGACCTTGATCTTATCGAGTGTCTTGCCTTGACTCTTATGAATCGTGACTGCCCAAGCTAGCATTAATGGAATCTGCACGAAGGTACCAATGACGTTGGGCGAGATTCTGCCGGACATCATGTCATGATCGTAACGATACGATTCCCACTGGTGCCCCTTGACTTCCACCGTATTGGAGTAAGGGCCGTTCTGGACCATCACCTTGACGGTGTTGGGAAGTAATTCACGGACTACACCGATCGTGCCATTGACCCAGCGCTTTGGAAAGTTACTATCCGTTGCAGTAAACATCACCTTTGCGCCAACCTTCAGAGTTAGGTGATTTGGAGATGGCAGATTACGATCATCGACATTGAATTTACCCGTGCTATTACCGGTATAGATCTTGGCATCCGTAGTTAAAGCACGTAAACCTGCGCCATTAATTTGATCGGCGCGTGCATTGGTTGTAGTCAATGTAATCGTTTGCTCATCCACCTCTTTTTTAGTTGTATAACAAACTGCATTTAAGGCGTCTAAGGCTTCATCAATGTCTTGATTGATGCGAATCTGATTGAGTAGACCTGCAAAGTGGGCATCTTTTTGGCGGAAGATCTTCGATAGCTCTACCATCGTCACATCCTTGCGATGCAATGCCATGGCGCAGAAGAAATAAGGGCCTTCATAACCACGCTCAGAAAGCACTTGCATATCGGCATTAGAGACCACTGGGGGCAACTGAAATAAATCGCCCACAAACATCACCTGAATGCCACCAAATGGCTGACTCTTATGGGGGCCGTTAGCTCGCAGAAATAAATCCATAGCATCGACCACGTCGGCGCGCACCATCGAAATCTCATCAATGATAAGTAAACGAATATCTTTATAGAGTCGCTTATCTTTTAAGGGTTTGATATCTTCCTCAGGGAAGATCAAGCGTGGTGGCAAACGAAAGAAAGAGTGAATCGTGACACCCTTCACCTGTAGTGCAGCTACGCCTGTTGGCGCCACTACCACTACGTTGCCGGGAATGTGCTCTCTTAGGTAACCAATCAGAGTGGTCTTACCGGTACCCGCCTTACCGCTGACAAAGATATATGGATCGCGACGTTCGATGGCGTCGACAACCGCCTGGTACTCAGGAGTAATTTCAATTTCGGGGGATATGGTCGGGCTTAATTCAGTCATGAGCAGCAAACTATACCCTGAGTAAGGCTAACTCAGGGTATTTGAGACTAAGACAGGCTACGCGTTCTTTTTAAAAAAGAATTGAAGAATTTTCTTGGCTAAACCTTGGCTTTGCTCACGCAAGCCTTCATTACCAGTATTACTTGCTGCTGATACAGAATGCGCCTGCCGCTTAGCCAGTAAATCAGAGATCTCATTAATCAGCCTCGGATTAGACTCAAGAATAGGGGCAATATTCTCCTTCTTGATCTCAACCAATACGGCATCCGCTTTGGCAAAGACATCAGCTGATCGCGGAGCCCCAGTCAACAAAGACATCTCGCCCACGCAATCACCGGGCCAAAGAGTTGCAACCTTAATCAATTGCTCATTCTTATCACGAATTTTGACCTCAAGCGAACCCTCAGAGAGCAAGAACATGCTATCCGCCTGCTCCCCATGCCGAATCAATTGCTCGCCTTTGAAACAGTTGATGACTGCAGCAGTATTAGATAACTCCATTGCTTCTGCATGACTCAAGACTTTGAGAATGCTGTACTCATAAGTTTCATAAAGGCGATTGGAGGTTTTAGATAAATGCTTATCTAGTGTCTGCACTTCCATGGAACTGCCAGTATTAATGCCTGCAGAAGTCAAAAAGCGTAATACCACCCTCATTACTGCAGATTCTGAACCGCTCACCTTCATGCTCGGTATGCATTCATACAGGATTTTGTAAGTAACAGCACCCTCACCAATCTTTCCAATGCCGCAAAAATAGGTATGTACAAAATCCTTATTCTGTTCTTGGAGTGCCTCAAGGGCGAGATTCAAAATCTCTAGAACTTTTTCAGGATTATTTAGAGAATCTAGTTGAATCTCCAAAGCCCTACGAGAGCCCCTACCCTCTTTCTGCTTGCTCAGGTTGATGTAACTCATTCCAACAAAGCGGGTATTTGGAATCTTTACCAAATAATCATATTTGTTCTTGAGAGTGACCATACGACGATCAAACTCCACCACCTGAAAGTATTGCGGCTTTTCGCCATCCGATATCTCGATCCAATCATGGATAGAAATCAAGCCATCCGTCTGGATAACAATACTGTTGACGATATCGGCAATCACATCACGGCAGACATATCCGATACTGAGTCCAATCGCACCAGATGCGGCAATGATATTAGTGACTGAATGGTCATAAAGCAGAATGAAACCGAATAAGCCCACCAGGGAATAAATCAGAATGCTGGCAGCCTGAATAAGGATGGCTGGGATTTGAGATTTTTGAGTACGTCGGTTAAATTGCAACACCCCGATTCGCATTGCCATATCTAGTGTGAGTGCAAGCAGAATAAACTGCCCTACAGCCAAGAGGTCAATCTCACTAATAGAGTGACTTACCGTAAAGTCGGTGACCTCCCACCCAAAGTAAGAACCTGAATACTTATTTAAATAATAGGCGGCAGCAAAATTAAGTGCGAGCAAAATCCATGCAACTATTTTTAAAAAAATGAGGTTTTTGAGAATCATCATTTGGCTGAATTCACTGTCACTTAAGTAGGATTTACTAGTTTTAAACGCTGACTACTGATAATACCGCAGTCAGTTTTTGCCTACAGCTTACTCAGGAAGTCCGTCACTAGTTGGGATGGCGCCTTTACCTTTACCAAGAATAATCCCTATTACTGAAATTGCAATAACATTAGGTATGACTTCATCTTTACTTATTCTGGGCTGCAGTGGCGGCATTAGCAAAGACCTGCGAACCACCTCTTTCTTGCTCAATGACACTATTTTGGTTGATGCCGGTACAGGTGTGGGTGATCTTACCTTAGATCAATTGAAAAAGATTGATTACCTCTTTCTGACGCATAGTCATTTAGACCATATTTGCAGCTTGCCATTTATGTTAGATGCTGTGGGCATGAGCCGCAGCAAACCACTCACAGTCTTTGGTATTCTGGAGACTATCAAAGCGCTACAAGATCATATTTTCAATAATGTCATTTGGCCCGACTTCACCAAGATTCCTTCTGCTGAAAATCCATGCGTCGCATTTGAAACAATTGCAGTTGGTCAAACAGTATCTGTAGATCAAGTGCAGATTACCGCCCTCCCCATCAATCACAGTATTCCAGGCAATGGTTATTGGATTGACTCTGGAGAAGGTGCTTTAGTTTTTAGTGGGGATACAGGACCATGCGCAGAATTTTGGAATTCAATTAACGAGAAAGTCATTGCAAGATCAATGGATAAAGGCAATGACTACCTCAAGCATCTGATTATTGAAACCTCATTTACCAATGCTGAAAGTGAATTAGCCAAAATATCAGGGCACTATCATCCTGAGCTATTGGCATCTGATTTACAAAAACTAGATAACGTCTGTAATGTGTGGATTACTCACCTCAAGCCGGATGAGTCCACCAAAATTATGCAAGAAATCACCCAACATCTGGATGGCAAGAGCATTGCTAAATCCCTCGAGAACGGTCAGCCACTCACCTTTTAAGCACTTGCACTTAGCGGTAGAGATTTAATGAAATATGGAATGCTCCATCTGCCGTAATGATGGCGACAGAATTTCCTGCACTCGCTGATGCAACCGAACATAATCGAGATTGGCTACAGTAATCCCGAGCGCTGGCACAGCATTGCACAAACCTATGTAGAACTAGGCCATATGCCGGAGCAATTTACCCTTAAGGGTTTTATCTACAACCCCAATCCGAAGATGAATCTCAATCCGTATTACACCAGTATTGCTGGGGCGCTTTTTGCCATGTTGCTTGCTGGAGGCTTGACCCTCTTTGTCTATAGAAATAATCGCCGCCTATCGGAAAGCCTCAAGCAATTAAGACGGGCACATGAACAAATCAGTCACATGGCCAATCATGACCCCTTAACCAATCTTCCTAATAGAACGCTGTTACTGGTTCGATTTCAAGCAGCCTTAGCGCTCGCTAAAAGAAACTCAAATAAGATGGCAGTCCTGTTTCTAGACCTGGATCTATTTAAAAATATCAATGATTGCCATGGCCACGCGACTGGTGATGAAGTACTGCGGCAAGTCGCCAAACGCATTGGTGGATGTATTCGTGAATCAGATACTGCTGGACGAATCGGCGGCGATGAATTCATCATCATCTTATTATTCGATGTGGGAAATATCACTACCGCACTATCGATTGCCGAGAAAATTCGCACTGATTTAATTAGGCCCTATCTGGTTGATAAAAAGGAAATTGTATTGGGCTGCAGCATCGGTATTTCAATCTACCCCGAAGATGGGGTTGATGATGCTGAACTCTTTCGAAAA
>Ga0075464_10000204_pt1 | contig 25516 bp, 23 predicted proteins | sample DEB19_08_DNA_5_FD_75068 | JGI IMG/M metagenome (GOLD analysis project Ga0075464, IMG submission 75068) | Aqueous microbial communities from the Delaware River and Bay under freshwater to marine salinity gradient to study organic matter... | ecosystem: Environmental > Aquatic > Marine > Coastal ...
AAATCACCTCCCCCAATTCCTAATTCGGTTTGGTGATAGAGTTGATGTGGTAAAACGAGTTGCACTTGCATCTATTTTAAACATTTTTCCACGAAAATTGTTCATTATCTAGTACTATTAATGCCTATCAATGAATACCACTTATGCTGCGCTTTTAGAGCAAGTAAAAGCTTATCACCCTGCTAAATACAACCCTACCAGAAATTATATCAATGGTGCAGTGACAGCTTGGTCTCCCTATATTTCTAGGGGGTTTTTGAGTCCTGTGACGGTTATGGACGAGCTCAAAAGCAAGTATCATCAACAGGAATGGATTGGGTTCATGCAGCAAATGGCTTGGAGGGAATATTTTCAGCGAGTTTGGCAGCATCAGGGGGATTTAATTTTACAAGACCTCAAATCAACACAGTCCAATGTGCTATTGCAAGAACTCCCTTTGCCAATACATGCTGGAACTACTGGAATTCATGCACTAGACAATGCTATTCATCAATTATATGATACGGGGTATCTGCACAATCATCTAAGAATGTATATTTCGATGTTGCATTCCAATCTATTTAAAGCAGCATGGCTGCCGGGTGCAATGTGGATGTATGCCAATTTGTTAGATCATGATCCTGCTGCAAATTTTTTAAGTTGGCAATGGGTCGCTGGCACATTTAGTAGTAAACAGTATATTGCCAATCAAGACAATATCAATAAATATACGGCTACAAAACAAGTTGGTACTTTCTTAGATACAGAATATGAAAATTTACAAAGCGCTATTTTTGACGATAAGGGTCAAGTTAAAATAACCAAAGGGGTCAGTTTTCCATCACCATTGGATCAAGCTTATTCAATTGATGCAATGGCTATTTTAAAGAATCTGCTTGATGGCAATCAATCCGAAACATTTAACATCAATAAGATAGATTTAACAAAACCATTTTGCATCTACAATAGTTTCAATATCGACCCTATATGGCATAAAGACGAACAAGTGAATCGGGTTTTATTATTAGAGCCCAATCATTTCACTAAATTTCCAGTTACAGAAAAAGTCTTGCAATGTATAGTGGACTTGGCAAAAAATAATATACCAGGTATACAAATCTTTGTTGGAAACTTTGAATCATTTTCACTTGCGTTACATGAAAATCAAACTAAAGATAGGATTGATTATGAATCTGTGAATTCAAAAATATTTTATAAAGAGCATCCTACAACCCAACATTACCAGGGCATCAGGGAAGAAAGAGATTGGTTATTTCCAGAAGTCAATGGATATTATCCGAGCTTTTTTGGTTACTGGAAAAAGTGCGAAAAATTTTTAAAATAAAAAAAGGTCCCGCATTTGCGGGACCTTTTTTTATACACTTCTGGGCGTAATTATTTTTTACGCTCTACATCTCTATTTAATTCGTCGATATCTACAGAACGCTCTGTATGATCTCCCAATAAGTATTTAGAGAAATAATCGGCTGTTCTCCAGAACCAATACTCATTCATGTCACCGAATCCGTGTCTTTGAGTTGGCAAAATCAACATATCAAAACGCTTATTTGCTTTGATCAATGCATTCACTACTCTTAAAGTATTAGCAGGGTGAACATTGTTGTCAATTTCACCATGGATCAACAATAATTTACCTTTTAAATTTTTAGCTAAGTCTGGATTTTTATCAATCATATAACTGAAAGTCGTATCTCCTTTATCAGAGATATTTTCTTTCACACCATGGTGCTTTTCACTCCACCATCTGTTGTATACACTGTTGTCATGATTTCCAGCATTGCTCACGGCCACTTTAAAGATATCTGGATAAACCAACATGGCAGCAGTACTCATAAATCCACCACCGCTATGACCATGAATACCCACTTTATTGCGGTCGATAAAATTATACTTATCTGCTAACTGCTCTATTGTCGCTTTTTTATCAGCAAGCCCATAATCTCTTAAATTACCATAACCATAATTATGATACCATTTGCTTCTAGCAGGATGGCCACCTCTGTTACCTAAGGTGACTACAACAAAACCCAATTGCGCCAATCGGTCAATACGATCCATTCCTTTGCTAAAGGTCTTGTTAACAGACTCTGTTTGAGGACCAGGGTAAACGTATTCAATGATTGGATATTTCTTAGTGCTATCAAAATCATATGGCTTATACATTACGCCATATAAATCTGTGATCCCATCATCTGCCTTTACCTTAAAAGTTTCTGGGAATTTATAGCCTGTTGCGAATAAACTTCTTAAATCTGCAGTTTCAAGATCCATTAATTTTCTACCATCTGCAGCGTGTAAAGAGGAAACAGGGGTTGTATTCACTCTAGAAGCAGTATTGACAAAATAGCTGTTGTTGTCATTTAAGCTAACACTATGATCAAAGTTTCCAGAGTTTAATAATTGTAAGCCAGAACCATCCAAATTGATTTTATATAAATGCATGTAGTAAGGGTCTTCTTTACCACCACCATTCATGGATTCTTTTCCGTTTGCGGTAAAGTAAACGACTCTTTTTGCTTCATCTACGCCAATCACTTCTTCCACATGCCAAGCTCCTTGAGTGATTTGGTTTTTTAATTTTCCTTGACCATCATATAAGTATAAATGTGCCCAGCCGTCACGCTCGCTCCATTCTATTAATTCTGCACCATTTTTAATTAACTCTGGTTTCTTTATCTCAATAGAAGTGTTCATGGATTCCGCTACGACTACTTTTACTTCGCCAGTAGAGGTATTCACTATACATTGATCGATCTTTTTTAAATCACGACTTGTTCTTGCAAGATACATTTGCTCATTGGTACCTAACCAAATCATTGGTCTAAATTCATCATCTCTAGCATTCACTGCTGCAGACTTATTCCACAATGCAATGTCTTGATCTTTGTATAATGAAACATTGATTTCCTTATTGGTATAGTTTACCATATCTACCAACATTAAATGGTCTACTGGAGCTTCTTTTTCGCCTGGCATCCAGTATTTATAGGTCTCTAAGGTTGGTCTTGGATCTGCAATACTATTGATTACCCATAAGTCCTTCACTTTTCTGTTGTCTACTTTTACAATAGCCAATTGTTTGCTATTCTCACTCCAATAACCAAACACCGACTTTCTTTTATTTTTATTTTTTTCTGCATCAACATTCGTCTCGCCACCATCACTATGCCAGCCGAAATTTTGTACACCATCTTTTGTGATTGCAGTCTCCACAATGCTACTATCCTCTTCATTGATCAAAGCTTTTTCATAATTTGCTTTGTCCATATAGTACAAGTTGTTGTTGCGACCGAATACTACTTTAGATTGATCTGGTGCAATATTTGCCCAGCTTGGTTTTCTTTTTGGCTTTGTGAAACCAACTAGTTCGTTGAGTTGTGCTGTGGTTAAGTTGTACTCAAAGTAAAATACTTTCTTAATTTTTTCAGCCTTGGCTTCTTTTTTTGCACCCGGCTTATCTATTTCAATACTGCTTTTCACTTCAAATTGAATCCAATTCTCGTCTTTAATAAATTTTAAAGAGTCAATCGGAAGGTGTTGTGCATCAAAAGGGTCTTTGATGATTTTTGTTAAAGAAGCCGCAAGTTGTTCTTTGTCAAACATGGCCTTCTTTTCGTTTTTTACTGGGTCTACAATCATCCATTGTTTTCCTTCACTTGTTTCGTACACATACCAAAATTTATTGGATTGTTTTAACCAATGAGGATCTACAGATAAAGAGAAGATCATCTTGTCCAATTTCTTTGGAGAAAATCTTGCAGCTAGATCATAATTGGCTTTTTGTTGTCCAAAAATGAATAGCGGTAAAGCAAGTAATACTAAAAAAAGTTGTTTACGCATAGTTATTTATTAAGTGCAGAAAATTAATGCATTTTTTTGAATTATAACTTAATTTGTGATGAATACACTCCTATGAAAAAACGCATTCTTTCTGGCATATTTATTACTCAGTTGTTGTTTACTACTGGCTTTGCCCAAACAGCTAAACAGTTTAAACCTGCTGATTTTGCCGACGAAAATAGAAAAGCCAAACTTCAAGCTGCAATGCCTATTGTGGAAGATTTATATAAAGCCTACGCTTTAAAGAACCATTTTCCTGCCTATGCTTTTGCGATTGTGTTGGATGGAGAATTGTTGTTTCAAAAAACGGGAGGATGGGCCAATATCGAGGAAAAAATACCGGCAAATAATGAGACCATGTTTCGTATCGCATCCATGTCTAAGAGCTTTACCACCATGGCGATTCTTCAGTTAAGAGATGCAGGAAAACTAAAACTTGATGACCCAGTAGATCAATACATTCCTGGTATGAAAGGGCAGGTGTTAACGAAAGATGGCGCGCCCATTACCATACGTCATTTAATGTCACATCAGGGTGGATTCCCAGAGGACAATCCATGGGGAGATAGGCAATTGGACGACTCAGAGGCAGATCTAATTGCGCTGATAGAAAAAGGACTTTCGTTTTCAAATACAACAGGTGCTTATTACGAGTATAGTAATTTAGGTTTTGCTATGTTGGGTTATATCATTCATCAGGTATCGGGATTAACCTATGACGCCTATATCAAACAGACTATTTTAGATCCATTGGGGATGCAACATACCACCTATGAATACAGTGCTATACCAAAAGAAAACCTAGCAAAGGGCTATCGTACAATCAAAGGAAATTGGGTAAACGTGCCATTATTAAAAGACGGTATTTATGGCGCAATGGGCGGGATGATTACTTCGATTGCTGATTTTGCAAAATATGTGTCGCTACATCAAGCCGCATGGCCAGAGCGCAATGAAGCAGAAAATAAAGTGATTAAGAGAAGTACGGTTAGAGAAATGCATCAACCTTATACTTTCATCAATTTGAACCCTAACTATCAATTTCCATCAGGGAAAAAGCTGGCTACGACTTCTAGTTATAGCTATGGCTTAAATTGGATGCATGACGCAGAAGGAAAAACCAGCATCGGTCATAGCGGCGGACTTCCTGGATTTGGAAGTAATTGGCGTTTTTTACCTGAGTATGGATTGGGTGTGATCTTTTTTGCCAATCATACTTATGCACCTACCTCTAGTATGAACTTGATTGTACTGGATACGCTAGTTCAAATCGCGAAGCTTCAACCAAGAATGGTGTCTGTATCTCCCATACTCGAACAGCGTCAAAAAGAACTGGTTCAAATTATTCCTAGTTGGGAAAAAATACCAGCAATTTTTGCCGAAAACTTTTTTGATGACTATTTAATAGATGAGTTAAAATCAGAAGCTAAGCAAATGTTTGAACAAGCGGGAACAATCAAGTCGGTTGGAAAAATGATCGCAGAGAATCAACTAAGGGGATATTGTATTCTTGAAGGATCAAAACAAAACTTGAAATTAAGTTTTACATTGAGTCCTGAAAATCCAGCATTGATTCAAGAATATCACCTTGACGTAATCCGTTAAAAATAAAAAAAACAAAATGAAAAAATTACTCTTGATTTGTACGGTTTTAATTTCAATGACTGCTTTTGCTGCTAATAAAACTAAACCTCGCGAATACTATTTAACACAGGTCTACCATTGTAGTACAACCGCACAACTGGAAGCCGTGGACGCTTATTTAAAAAATAACTACTTACCGCATCTTCATCAGTTTGGCATTGCCAATGTGGGTGTATTTGAGCCAATCAACAATGATACAGCTAAAGACAAGACGATCATGGTTTGGATTCCATTGTTAAGCCTGTCACAACTTGATCAGCTGGATCAAGCAAAAGAAGGGATCGACCCAATGATGTCAAATACTTTATTGACTTTATCAAAAACAAATGAAACATTACCTTATACGAGAGTAGAAACAATGATTTCAAAGTCATTTAAGTTTCAGGGACAATTTGAAAAAAAGACATCATTCCCGAAGTCTCCAGACAATATCTATGAATTTAGAAGTTATGAAAGTGCAGACGAGGCATTGTTTCTTAAAAAAGTACATATGTTCAATGAAGGAAAGGAAATTGAACTGTTTAATACTTTAAATTTTAATGCGTTATTTTATAGCAAGGTCATTGCTGGAAGTAGGATGCCTAATTTAATTTATATCACCAGGTTTAGCAATCTTGCAGATAGAGAAGCCCATTGGAAAAGCTTTGTAGACGCAGCTGCTTGGAAGCAGATGAGTACTTTACCAGAATACCTGAATACGGTTTCGAAAGCGGACATCATTCTAATGCGTGCCAAGCCATATTCGGATTTATAAGTGTTTATAGCGGAATACAAATAAAAAGCACCAGCCCCCCGGCTAGTGCTTTTTTTATCAACCAAACTCAATCTTATTACATGGGTCTTTTTCGGCGCATCATTTCATTACGCATTTTATTGAGCAATTCACGATCCACTTTTAAAGCTAGATTCACTCTATCTTCTGTTTTTAAAATAGGCATTAAATCTTTCTTAAACTTTTTTCTTACTGCTAACATCGCTTCTTGAAATTCAATCTCGTCATTTTGTTTTTCTTGCATTAGTCGCTGACTTGCTTCTTTTTGTTCGTTGTATACCGGCCAAAACTTTTCGGCTTCCGCAGGCGTTAGGTCAAGCTTTTTTGAAATGAATTGAATTCTGAAAGATTCTAATCTTTCTCTTTGCTCTCTTGTCATTGGTCTTGGCGGTGGTGGCGGCATTTCCATTCCACGCTCATTGCGCATAGGTGGTCTATTTTGTCCATACATAGGTCTTTGTTGTGCTTGAGCTATAAAGACAGACAAAATAAAACTACACAGATAAAGTATTTTTTTCATAAAATTTTGATTTGATAATTAGATGCAACTATGTTTAAATGGTTTAAAACAGTTTTGTTAATTATGGAGCTTATTTAATTATTATTTGTTGAAATAGAAGATCCAGCATTTTCAATGGCACTATTCCATTCCACTTCGGCAATAAGTTCATTATTATTTACGTAGGCTTCAATCAATTCGTCAGGAAGTGTTTTGATATCAATCAGATCTACTTTAGCCATCGTGTTAGCCTTCTGCTCAGTATCATTGTAAAACAGGTATCCAGTGGCAATGGCAAAAAGTAAACTTGCGGCAACTAAGTACTTTTTTTGGTTTGCAAACATAGACAAGATCGTGGCTTGTTTGGGTTGTTGCTTTTCGGTTTGAATCTGACGCATTAGCTCCTGCTCAAATTGATCAAAATAACCCTCAGGTACCTGATCGCTTTTAGCCTTAAAACTATTTAAAGCTGTTGCGAGTTCTTTTGAAATTGATTCGTTTTCCATGTTGTTAATTAGACCCATTGAATGGTCAAAGGTTTAAGCGTTGTGGAGTAATTCAGTCATTTTTTTGACCGCTTGATGATAATTTGCCTTTGCACCTCCTACGGTTGTGCCGGTGATGGATGCAATTTTTTCATAATCAAAAGCGTCAAAATACCTTAACATAAACACAAAACGTTGTTTTTCAGGTAATTCTGCGATTGCTCGCTCTAGTTTTATCTGTATATCGCTCTCTTTGATGGAATGATGCGTCATTGGTTGCGTTGCATCCTGATCTAGTTGATTTTGCTTGGTTTGGGCTTGAATACGCTTCTTTTGTGCAATAAAATTGAGGGTTTCATTGTAAGCCACCCTGAAAAGCCAGGTACTAAAAGCGCTTTCTTGCTTAAATCCATCCAGTTTATTCCAAACTTTGATCCAAACCGCCTGTGCAATATCATCCGCATCGGCATGCTCAAGCACCATTTTTTTTATTTGAAAAAATACAGGTTCGCGATGTCTTTTTAACAACTGCGTAAATGCATGCTCTTTAGCATCGCCATTTTGAAATTGAGTTATGAGTGCTTGGTCTGTCATGCGAGTTCAAGTTAGACCAAAAAAACTGGCAAAGGTTTAATTCAGTTTAAATATTGGATTACATTTTAATGATCGTTCTGACATACTGGTGCATTCCATTTTGAATTCTTATATAATACACCCCAGGATTTAGATCACTGCCTTGCAATGTGGTACTATTCATGCCGGCATAAGTATAAGTGGCATCTACTAATAATTTAATGACCGTGCCTGAGGCATCAAGCAATTGAACTAAAGTGTGCCCGCCTTCTGTTTTAAATTCTATCCTAGATTGTTGTGAAAATGGATTAGGATAAGCGACGATCATCGAATTCTTTTCAAAAATCGGATTGTTCATTTCAACTGCACAAGCACTAGCGTTTATCAAATTTAAAGTTGGATATTCCTTTAACATGATTTGTAAATTATCTGATGCTTTTACACAGAACCAATATTTTAAAATAGAATTGTATACAGTTCTAAAATCATGTTGGTATGGAATATTGTCACTAACAGTAACGGTAGAAGGGATTGTTGGGTTTTCGCCAAAAACACCACCTCTTACATTTTTACCAAATAGGAATAATGGTGCAGCAGCACCGTGGTCTGTTCCGCCGCTAGCGTTTGATTTAATTCTTCTTCCAAATTCTGAATAGGTCATACCGATTACTCTGTCCTCAATTTCCTGACCTTTGATGTCATTCTGAAAAGCGCCAATCGCTTCAGAAATAGCGCCTAATAAATTTGCGTGTGTGCCAGTAGCCGTGTCTGTTGCTACTGCTTGATTGGCATGAGTATCAAATCCGCCGTAGTTGACTAAGTAAATTTTTGTTTTTAATCCACCTTTTATAAGTCTTGATACAATTTTTAGTTGATTGGCTAAACTCGAATTAGGGTAAGTCGCTTGTTGCGTAACTGCATCAGAAGCGGCTTTGATGCGTGTGGCGTATTTATTTGTTTGCTTTGAGATTCGTCTTATAAAACTCAATTCATATCCCGCATTGGTATTGGGTACTGATTGTTCTGTTGTATCTAATAAATTATAAAAAGAATTTGGATCAGAAATACTCATACCCATATTCACAAGTGGTCCTTGACATGTTAAAGAAGTAATTGACCCAATCTGAATGGCCAATGGATCGGTATCCATTTCATTTGGATAATTATCTGGATAGTCAGGGTAATTGCTGTCTAAAAAACGACCAGCCCAACCCGTATTTAAATATTCGTTGCTATCGGATCCGCTCATCCAAATATCGGTGGCTCTAAAATGAGAGAAATTCGGTTGAGGATAACCCACTGCTTGCACTAGATCAAGTTGCCCTTCGTTAAAAAGTCTTTGCATCGAGGTCATTGCAGGATGCAAACCAGTTGCACCAAAACCATTTAATGTAAGTATCTTTTTTTCCGGGATTGCGATATTCGTTCTTGCACTATAATACTGTCCATATTGATCAATCGGCAACACTGTATTTAAACCGTCGTTTCCACCGTTCAATTGAATAATTACAAGTACTCTGTCATTGTCCACTTTTGCAAGTACCTCTGGATCCACTATACTATGATTACTTAAGACATGTATCGGATTGCCACTAATTACAGTTGGCGTGAGCACTGCAAGACTATTGCGTAAAAAATTTCTTCTTTTCATTTAGCTTAATTGATAGTCTGGCAGGTTCATAATATATTTTATCAAGGACTTCAATCGGGTATTCACCAAATTAAAGTTGATTGTATTTTGATTGGACTGATAACTATTCCAAGCATCTGTCCAATAGTAGTCCGAGGTTTGGCCACTTAATAAAATCTGTTTTTTTAAATTGTCTTTTATACTTTGATCCACTTCGGTAGAAATTAGAAGCTCAAATAGATCCTTAACTAGTTGATTCGGATCCGCAGGATTGCTAGAAATTGCTTGCGCAAAGGGAATAGCTTGAATGCTCACTTTTCTGCCGTTTCTGGTATATCCAGTTTCAAGCATTAGGTCTGTGAATTTATTTCGTTTAGGCAATGTGTCCGCATTAATCCATAATTCATGGTATTCTGGAGACTGATAATAGGCAGGCCAGCCAGCTACATTAGGAGGATCTGCAAGGTTTTGTCCAAGATTGGTTAACTGCCCTGTCATATTGTTGAAATGCAAATAAGCGTCAGCATAATCCGAAATCGAATTTGGGAAAACGACATTGGTTTTGCGTAAAGTGCCGATGACATGGTCAATGGGACTTTTGATTTGACAACCTATATACACTGAATCATAAAAATGCGCGCTTTTAAAAAGGGCCGTTAAGACTGGCTTGATGTCAAAATTAGTTGACTTGAAAATTTCCGCTAAAGGAGTGATGATATTTTTTTCTACCGTTTCGTCAATATAGTAATATACAAACCACCTGTACAATCTTCTGCAGATATATTTTGCCATATCTGTCTTCTCAAAAAGCATATCAATTAATTCATCCGTCTCCGTGGCGCCAGCTTGACCAGATTTACCAGCAATCACTTTGTTATTATAATAACTAGAAAATTGCTTGTTACCTGTATCATGCCTAGTTGCATCAAAGTAGCTCATATAGCTAGCATTAATGCGCCAGCCTGTTAATACTCTTGCTGCGGCTTTAACGTCTGATTCTGAATATTGAACGGCATTGTCTTTTCCAACAGTAAATAATTCTTGTAATTCTCTACCATAGTTTTCATCAGGAGCACTTGCTGTATTCAAATAGCCATTGAGGTATCGCAACATGCCCGGATCGATGGTAATTGCTTTTACCATTGTTTTAAAATTACCAATTGAATGTGTTCTTAAGGTAGCATGATGGTGGTATACATAGTTTGCATTGGAGATGGTATCTGCTTCCGTACCAAAATGATTGGCCCAAAATAAAGTCAGTTTTTCCCTGATGCTGATGTCTTGATGAATTAAGACACCAGTAAGCCATTTTTTAAAATTGGTCCTTCTTAAACTATTAATCGTCCCGTCACCGGTAGGGTGGTTGATCCAAGTTGCACCCAAAGGCACGGCCGGATCTATTACGGTAGCTGTATTGTAATCATTAAGTGGTGGCGCTGGAATAACTGCAGATGGATTAAGCAATTCATCAATAGAGGCATTTAAACCCTTAGCTAAAAAATATTGAATCTCTGATTGTTTAGCGCCGAATAAGAGCCTATTTAATAAATGCGTTGTTGTTTGCTTTGTCCAGGTTCCTTGAAAAGGTTCAAGTCCTAAACTGCTAGAAAGGGGGCTAAGCGGCATGCAGGATATTTAGTAGCAATTTAGACAAATTATAAATTCAAAAGTTTAAAATTAAAATCAATCATTCCGTTCGCAATCATTTTTTTTATTTGCATTCAAAATGAAATTATCTTTAATCCAATACTAAAATCAAGAACATGAGAATGATTAAATTAATATGTATTGTATTGCTAATCCCTTATTTAGGTATTAGCCAGTCAATAGATAATCTAATTACTAAGTCTGAAACAGAGAGAATAGAGCGCGTTTTAGCTTCAGATGAAATGGAAGGACGCAAAACTTTTAGTCCAGGGATCAATAAAGCTGCTGCTTTTATTGCGAAAGAGTTTGGCGCTGCTGGTTTAAAATCACTGAAAGGAGATGATCAATTTCTACAATCATTCACCATCAATAGACCTAGGTTTATCAGTTTATCAGCGAGCCTAGATGGATTGGCGATTGACAATAAGCAAGTGATTGTGGTTACAGTACAACCAGAAATTAAGCTTACCGAAGCATCAGGATATCTTGTACAGAAAATTGTAGCAGGCGAAAATTTAAATCAAGCAGCAGCTAAGTTAATTGGCTTAAATCAAAATACGATGGTGTTGGTAGATGAATCACATGCGCAAAATTTTGGCAGGCTTGTTCGATTTAAAAATAATTTGTCAGCCAATCAGGCTACAATCGTATTTGTATTGACCAATACGCAGCCAGTGAAATATACGATTGAAGCGACGCATCAAATAGAGTCAATGTCATTGGCCAATGTGGTTGCCATGATTCCTGGAAAAACTTTGCCAAATGAATATGTCATATTCTCTGGACATTACGATCACTTAGGCATCAATACAAGGAATATGGTCAATGGAGATTCTATTTACAATGGCGCGAATGATGATGCTGCTGGTACAACTGCAATGATGATGTTGTCAAAATATTATAAGGCTTTAAACAACAATGAAAGAACTATTTTATTCGCAGCATTTACTGCAGAGGAAGTAGGCGGATATGGCGCACAATATTTTTCAAAGCAATTAGACCCATCTAAAGTGGTGGCTATGTTTAATATCGAAATGATTGGTACAGAAAGTAAATGGGGCAAGAACAGCGCCTATATAACAGGATATGAAAAAACAAATATGGGCGCTATTTTACAAAAAAATCTAGATGGATCAGATTTTAAATTCTATCCTGATCCTTACACCGAGCAAAATTTATTTTACCGATCAGACAATGCAACCCTTGCTAGACTAGGTGTTGCAGCACATACGATTTCTACTTCAAAAATGGATTCAGAACCAAACTACCATAAAGCTTCAGACCATATTGAGACATTGGATTTAGACAATATGAATGAAATTATCAAGGCCATTGCAATCAGTGCAAAGTCTATTGTTTCAGGAAAAGATACCCCAACAAGAGTAGATACGACACAATTAAAATAATCAGCACACAATCATTATCATGAAGCAAAAATTCATCCTTATTTTTCTTAGCATCTGTTTTGTAGCTGGCGCACAAGTAAAGCCCTATTATCCATCTGCATCAAATTGGGAACAGAAATCAGCCATAGGTTTTGGAATCGATAGTGCTGTATTGAATCAAGCAATACAATATGCCATTGCTCACGAGACCAAATTTCCAAAAAATTTACAGCTAACGCAGGCGATGCAATTTGGCAAAGAACCATTTTCTGATCCAATTGGACCAATGGCAAGTCGAGGACCTGCTGCAGGCGTCATCGTGTATAAGGGTTATATCATTGCAGAATGGGGAAATTTGAATTCGGTAGAAATGGTGAATAGTGTGACAAAGAGCATGTTATCTACCGTAGTGGGATTGGCAGTTGACAAAGGCTTGATTCGTTCTATCAATGACAAAGTGCATACTTATTTACCACCAATAGAAACAGTAACGACGGTTACAACGCTAGATGAAAATCCAATTGCACAAACCGCTTTTATGTATCCATTTGAAACAGCGCATAACAAAACGATCAATTGGGATCATTTGTTAAGACAAACAAGCGATTGGGAAGGGGTATTGTGGGGCAAGCCAGATTGGGCAGATAGACCATCTGACAAACCAGAAGAGTGGACGACTAGAAAACGTTTTGAACCAGGCACAGTCTATAAATACAATGATACAAGAGTCAATGCCTTGGCTTTAGCTGCAACCACTGTTTGGAGAAAACCATTGCCAGAAGTGTTAAGAGAGCAGGTTATGCAACCCATCGGGGCTTCTAATACATGGGCATGGACTGGATATAAAAATGCATGGATTATTTTGGATGGCAAAATGATTCAGTCAGTCAGTGGTGGTGGTCATTTTGGAGGGGGCTTATTTATCAATGCCTATGATATGGCTAGATTTGGCTTACTGACCTTAAGAAAAGGAAATTGGAATGGCAAACAAATCATATCAGAAGACTGGATTAAGCAATCCACTAAGCCAACAGGGGCGAATACCGGGTATGGGTTTATGAATTATTTCTTAAATACAGATCGTAAAATGTATCCCTCAGCGCCTGCATCAGCCTATGCGCATATTGGTAATGGTACCAATGCCATTTATGTGGATCCAGAGCACGATCTAGTTGCGGTCATTAAGTGGATGGATGACAAATCTATAGATGGATTCTTGAAATTGATGCTAAGTGCCTTGCCTAAATAATTCTAAAAGGTGGGATATAAAAAAAGGCGCTCAAAATGAGCGCCTTTTTTTATACAGCGAAAATTGGTTTTTAAAATTAACTTCTTGCTTTTTGTAATTGATGAAAGCTTGTATAAGAAGCCAGCAATAATCCAAAAAATACAATGGCCATCAGGGTATTGTTGATTGGATCTCCTATAGCAATATGCGCTACAGTAGCCGAAATGTATAATATACCAAATCCAACATAAGCCCATTCTTTAATTCTTGCTGGTACTGCAGGAACAATCAACAAGACTAGACCAATCAATTGTCCAATGCTTATTTCTAGCCCTAGCCAGCGTGGTATGCCTACGTGCTTGGTGCCTTCGATAGCCATTTCGGAATTCATGAAAATAGCGGATGAGGCAAATAAGCAAATGATACTTGTGGTAACCCAATAAATTATTTTTGTCGTTTTCATGGTGTGGTATTGAATAATTGGTTTTAAATTACAATCAATTTACAAAGACTAATTCAAATTTTAAAATTTCAAATAACTTTAATTGAATACCATGATCAAGACAATAGTGTACACCTTTTTTATTTTATGTTGTTTACAATATTCAGCGAATGCGCAGTCAAATCATTTAAGCACCTCGGTATCTGCAGAAAATGAAGTTAAACAAGTGATTCAAAATATGTTTGTTGCAATGAAACAGGCCGACAGCAGCTTATTAAAAACCTGTTTTTCTGACAATGTTATTTTTCAAACGATCTTGAATAAGCCGGAAGGGGCAATGATTAAAACAGAATCGGTAAAGGATTTTATTCAAAGTATCGGCAAGCAGACGCCCAATGCATTAGATGAAAGAATCGAATTTGGCGCGATCAATGTAGACCCTTTGATGGCTACAGTATGGACGCCGTATACCTTTTATTATAAAGGCCAATATTCACATAAGGGGGTGAATAGCTTTCAGTTAGTTAAATTAAAGGAAGGATGGAAGATTCAATACCTCATTGACACCAGGTATAAATAATCAACTAATAATGCCTAAGATGCCTAATTCTTTTGACCTTTTAAATAATTTTGAAATTGTTGAGGATGATTGGTGGTTATCCATTCCACTCCTTGATTTTGTAAAATAGTTAAGTCGGATAATTCATTGACGGTCCAACTCCCAATCATCAATCCTGCTTTTTTTGCAGCTTCGCTAAGTTGATTATTTTTTTTAAAAACACCGAAATTGAAATTGATACCATTCAAATGATGCTGCAATACCTCGTCAATGGTCAAGTCAGACTCAAGGTATAAAACGGTCGCTTTGGGTTGCTTTTCTTTTATCCATAAAAGGATGTCTTTGCTAAAACTGATATACACTATCCGTTTTTCGATCCTTAGTTTTTTCGCCAAAGCGATTGTTTCTAAGGTGGCTTTTTCATCTTGCTCTTTATCCAGAATGGCCGCCTTGATTTCACAAATGAGTGCAGTCTTATGTTTGTCTTTAGTGCCTGCTAAAAAATATTGTTCTAGTGTTGGCAAGTCCTCGCCGTTAGCTAATTTATTTCTATTTAAATATGCGTAAGTATTGGTCTGAATCGTATCGCCAAAATAAACAGGATCGTGGTTCACAACAAGTACGCCATCCTTAGTCATTCGAACATCAAACTCTGCTCCATCACATTTAAGTTCAATCGCTTTTGCCAATGAAGCAATGGAATTTTCTGGCAAATTAAACTCTTTCCATGCACCACGATGTGCAATGATTTTTGTTTGTTGGGCGTTTGATGTATTCATAAGTAGAAGCAAGAAAAGACTGGTTATAATTTTTAGCATAAATTTTTTTTGGCTGATGATACCTGATTTTATATTCGCTTAATTGTAGAAAAGGGCAGTATTTTTTGTCATTAGTTTAAACATTAAGGTACTAAACTATTATTAATTAAACAGCCGTTTAATTAAGTTCTTATTTAGTTAACTTTGCGCTCTCAAAATCAACCTATGCATACAGGAATACAACAATTAAAATCCGCAATTGAGCCAAGTAGAGCCCAGTTATTACAACACCCTGTATACCATCAAATACAGACATTGTCGGAATTACAAAAATTTGCACAAGTGCATGTTTTTGCTGTATGGGATTTCATGAGCTTATTAAAATCTTTACAACAAAAGTTAACCTGTGTGCAAACGCCATGGGTGCCAATTGGATCAGCCAATACGAGATATTTAATCAATGAAATCGTGCTAGGCGAAGAATCCGATGTAGACGAATTTGACAATCGTATAAGTCATTTTGAATTGTACCAACAAGCAATGGATCAAATGGGTGCTTCTACCAATGCCATTAAAGGATTAATGCAAGCAATTCAGTCAGGTGTAAGCATTGAAGTTGCTATTCAAGCATTGGATTGCGCTGCTACTGTAAAAGATTTCTTGAGCTTTACATTTAGGATTGTCAACCATGCTCCAGCGCATGTGCAAGCGGCTGTGTTCACTTTTGGAAGAGAGGATTTAATTCCAGATATGTTTACCCGTTTATTGGAAAAATTAGTTGCAGAATCTCCAGAGAAAGTTTCCATTTTTAAATACTATATAGAGCGTCATATCGAAGTGGATGGAGGACATCATAGTCACCTCGCTTTGGAAATGGTGTCTGAGCTTTGCGGAGAAGATGCCGTGAAGTGGAAAGAGGCAGAATTGGCATCGATCGAGGCATTGCAAATTCGTGCAAAGCTTTGGGATGCAGTAATGGCCTAAACAAAGCAGGATGCGCGTGTTGGCGTAATTTTATATTGCCTCAAATTCGCCTTTCTCGGTATTCTTTCTGTCTTTATCTGCTTCAAAATACTTTCCATTCATGGCAATATATACGCCAGGCGAAAGGACTTGTGTGAAAGCGAGTGCGCTCCCTAGATTGAATAAACCGTCAGAACTACCAAACTTATAAGGGATCATTGCACCAGTTAGTACAATTGTTTTATTGGGACAAAATTTTTGCAAATAAAGCGCAGTGATCGTCATGGTATCAGTGCCATGTGTGATTAAAATTCTTTCTGCTTCTGTTGTATTGCAGGCCGATGCAATTAAAGCACGATCTGCTTCTACAAAGTCGAGGCTATCTTTCATCATCAAAGATGCAATGGATAAATCCAATTTGCTTCTGCCTAAACTTAGCATTTCATGCAAATGGGTTTCTTTGAAATAAAGATTACCATTTAATTCATTGTACTCTTTATCAAAGGTGCCGCCAGTAACAAAAACCTGTATGGTTGAATTCATAATTTTTTATTTTGGGTCCATCCACATATCTTTCCTGTCTAACCACTTGTTGTCAGAGAAGGATTCTTTACTAGCCAAAGTTCGTGTATATTTTATCACGCGCTCTGTGGAATTTGCTTGATAAGCAACACCACCTATAATACTTAAGGCCTTGCTAAAATAAGTTTCACTTGGATTGCCCAAAGTTTTATAAGGCAACACATTGTCGGCTAGCAAATAATTTGGCGTAAATCCACTTACAGTGCCATAATTTGACTCTCCAATTGCATTCGCAGTCAAAAAAGTAATGGGTTGTAGTCCAAAGTTCCATCTTTTATTGGGGTCGGTGATGGTAAAAGAGCCTACATTTTTTCCATAGGTGTTTTCACCTATAAGGATCACTTCCATAAAGGGCTTTAAATTATTAATGACCAATTCACTAGCAGAAGCCGTATTTCCTGCGGTTAACACAAATACACGATTGAGTGTGCCCAGGTTATTGGGTTCGGATTTGAATAAGGTTTCAAACGCACTAGTGCCAGAAGTTCTTTCTAAATAAGCAGCATAGGTATCGTTGTAGACTTTTTTATTCATCAGTTTGCCCACTTTCGCAGCAGCATCTTTAACGGTCAAATTGGTAATCAAATCAGAAGACACTACATATCCACCACCATTGTATCTAAAGTCCAATACCAATTCGTTCACACCGGCAGATTTAAAGCGACCGAATATCGCCCTGAGGCTATCATCAAAGCTTGTTAGAAATTGACTGTAGGCAAGATAGCCCACTTTTTTACCAGACCAGGCAATAATGGTATCTGCTAATATCGGATTGGTTTGCAGTTCTACTTTTGTAACAGTCACCGATTTTCCATTTGATACAAAAGCGCCGTTAGAGAAATCTCCGAGTCCAAGCTTTAAAGTTTGATTGGATAAAATGGTGGTATAATTGGAATTGGTGATGGTTTGATCATCCACCTTCAAAATAATATCTCCTCTTTTTAATCCAGCTTTTTCTGCAGGACTTCCTTTTAATACATAGGCCAATACAAATGCAAGACTTGTTTTGGTATCATCTGTATAAAATGCATTGTTTTTAACACCTAAAACAGTACTAACGCCATTTAATTGATTTTGCAGATTGGTATAACTTTCGTCGATCCAAGAAAAGCGATCTGTTTTACCATAATCGTTTAAAAGGGTATAAAAATAGTCGGTTGACTTAGCGCTTGTATTGGTACCAGAGATGCTAGGCATTTTACTATTCCATAAATAATAGTAACTCATTACTTCGTGTATCCAAGTATTGGCTGCTAAATTAGGATTGGTTGTAGCGGTTGGTGTAGTTGGCTTCGGCGTTTCTGTTTCTTTTTTACAAGCAACAAATCCTGCAGAGAGTATCAGTATACATAGTATTTTTTTCATGCGCTTAAAATGTTTCATCGTAAATTTAATCAAACTATTGTTAACGCTAACAAAAAAATAATCTCTACTAATTTGATAGACAAATAAAATTGTCTAATTTTGAGACCTGATTCTATATAAAAAAAGTCAACAAACACATTCAATATCGGGTAACCGATTTAAGCCAACTAAAATGAGAAAACTTTCTATAATAACTTTTTTAACATTGCTTAGTTTAACAAGTTTTGCGCAAACCAGTACCTATTTTGCGGAACTTGAACAATGGCATGACGCAAGAATTGCAGCATTGAAGCAACCCAATGGCTGGTTGAATTTAGAGGGCTTGTTTTGGCTAAAAAACGGGGTCAATCAATTTGGTTCGGCCTCAGAGAATGAGGTAGTGTATAACAACGCTCAATTCCCAAAGCATTTAGGTGATTTTATATATGACAATGGAAAAGTCTTTTGGAAGAGTACAAATAATGAAAAAATTACGATAAAAAATAAAGCTGGTGCGGTAGTGAAAAATGATGGGGCATTGAATTTATTAACTGAAACAGAAGGGGAGTATACCTGCGAATGGAAGCATTTTGTTTGGGTGGTCATTAAAAGAGAAGATAAGGTGGGTGTTAGATTTAGAAATTTAAAGGCAAAAACCTTAGTTGAATTTAAAGGCATTGAAAGGTTTCCGGTAGAGCAAAAATGGCGCATTAAGGCAAAAGTCATCCCTCAGGATCAAAATCCTTTGATGATCATGAATGTGTTAGGTCAAAATACGGCACAGAAACATGGTGGACAATTGGTTTTTGAGATAGAAGGCAAAACCTATCGCTTGGACGCTATAGATGAGGGTGGAGTAAGGCTTTTCGTGACCTTTGCGGATGCGACTTCTGGCAAAACCACCTATGGATCGGGTAGATTTATAGAGTTAGAAAAACCAGACGAGCAAGGATATACTTATATCGACTTCAATAAAGCCTATAATCCTCCATGTGCTTTTACTGAATTTGCAACCTGTCCACTTCCCCCTGCGCAAAACAGATTAACTATTGCGATTCCATCTGGTGAAAAAAAATATGGACATCATTAAGGTCTCCTTTAACTTTGGTGGCTAATGCAACAGTTGATACCATCTCCATCCCCCATTATTGCCATCATCGGACTAGGTTATGTGGGCTTACCCTTGGCATTGGCATTTTCTGAAAAGTACCAAGTGATTGGATATGACATGGATCAAGCTAGGATAGATGCACTCAAAGAAGGAGTGGATAGTACTTTGCAAAGTTCATTAGAGGAGATACAAACAGCTACAAATTTACGACTTACATCTGCGCTATCATCGATTGCGAATGCCACCATCTTTATTGTGACTGTGCCGACGCCTGTCAATGAAGATAAGACGCCAGACCTATCTCCTTTATTGTATGCGACATCCCAAATTGGGAGCGTTTTAAAATCAGGAGATATTGTGATTTATGAGAGTACGGTGTATCCTGGTTGTACAGAAGAGGATTGCGTTCCTGTGCTTGAAAAAATTTCAGGATTACAATTGAATCTGGATTTTTATTGTGGTTATTCTCCAGAAAGGATCAATCCAGGTGATAAGGTCAACACTTTAACTAAGATTCAAAAAATCACTTCAGGGTCTACACCTGAAATAGCAAAGTACATTGATCAATTGTATGCGAGCATTATTACAGCGGGCACTTATGCAGCACCATCTATCAAAGTGGCGGAAGCTGCTAAGTCAATCGAGAATGCACAGAGAGATATCAATATCTCCTTTGTGAATGAGTTGGCGTTGATTTTTGATCGAATGGGCATAGATACACATGAAGTATTAGAAGCGGCAAGTACGAAGTGGAATTTTTTGCCCTTTAAGCCGGGATTGGTGGGCGGACACTGCATTGGAGTAGATCCTTATTATTTAGCATTTAAAGCAAAGACAGTGGGCTATCATCCACAAGTGATTTTGTCTGGACGTGATGTCAATGATCAAATGAGTTTATTTGTGAGTGAGAAATTAATTCGGTTGTTGGAAAAAGTGAATAAGCAAATTCAAGGCGCCAATGTATTGGTCCTTGGGGTTACATTTAAAGAGAACTGTCCGGATATTCGAAATTCAAAAGTGTTTGAAATCATTCGATATTTAAAAGACAAGGGGGCGCTAGTAGACGCATTTGATCCATTTGCAAATGCAGATGAAGTATGGCAAAAACAGCAAGTCCAATTAGTTACTTCGCTGGCAAAGTATGACGCAATCGTCTTAGCAGTGGCACATGATTTTTTTAAAGTGGTTGATTATGCTTCATTGAAAAATAATCCAGATGCCATTGTGTATGATACGAAAGCATTTTTAGATCGATCCATTGTAACAGCAAGATTATAAAAAAATAATTTATTAATTAATACAACCATTTACCATCACTATTTAATCCCTACTTATGATAGAATCAAAAAGATTCGGTTCTAAAAAAGCATTAATTGACATTGACGAAACCATTTGTTTTTATACCGAAAAGCGTGTGTATGAATTAGCTGAACCCAATTTTGACAATATTGCTAAAATCAATAAGCTGTATGAGGAAGGCTGGCATATTACTTATTGGACTGGAAGAGGAGAAAGTTCAAAAAGAGATTTAAGACCATTGACTTTAGAACAATTGACCAAATGGGGTTGCAAGTTCAATGATTTAATTACAGGATTTTGTCCAAATGGCGGAGCAGTGAAGCCTAATTTTGACTTGGTCATTGACGACAAAGCAAAAAGAATAGAAGAATTATAAGCTTGGATAAGATCCAACTTTATGAACTAAAGGGCCAATTCGGCCCTTTTATTTTTTCTAGCAAAAGGCAAATAAAATAACCAGAAATGGGAAATCGCAGCCAATTCGAAAGTGATTAAATAAAATGGCCATTCACCAATAATCAAAGGGTTCACTGCGGTTGGTCGGGCCCTTAAGAACATATAGTTGGTTCCCACTGCATAGTTCATTATTCCTACTGCAAGGACCACCAATTGCGAGTAGCCAAATATTTTTAGCCAAGATTTTTTCCTAGGTCTAAAGCCGTTGTGCTTGACCATGTACAAAACCACCAATAACAATCCGCCATGTCCTATGAAAAAGCTGTAAAAATTATATCCAATTACGCCTGTGTTGAATTCGGGTGTAAGTAGTGCATGTATTCCTCCCAATAATCCCCAGTAGTAAACGAATTCGCCTAGTAGTTGATTTTTATTAAAAAGATAGATGATACATAAGATATTGCTAATGCTGCATAAATGTGCTGGTATATTTTGTTGAATATTCCAAAGCCCATTATAATAATTATAGGTTTGTTCAATTAAAAAATTCGCAATCAACAACAGGGCAATAAATAAATCGTACTGCTTGATATTGATTTTCTTAATATACTTAGGTAATTGAATGAGTAAAAAAATACTAGCACCAATTAGTAAAATACTTTGCCACCATAGCGGTGAAAAAGTGGCAAGTGTAATAGATTTTTCAAATTGCATGAAGCAATTTAGGCCATTCTGTTTAAATTCTATCGACTATGGCTTTAAACTATACTATTCGATTTTAATTGAAGGGGGTAAATGCCTTAATATATACAGCCATTAATGTAAAATCTGTATCCTATGGACTGGTTCAGCAGAATCTATGGTTCTTTTAGATATGCAAAAAAACCACCTACACCAACCACAACAAAGACAAGTATTCATCTGTGACCAACAAGCAATCTATGCAATGGGCTGTAGCCAGTTGGTTAAAGCGCATCCTATGTGCAATGGCTATCGAATGCTCACTTCCTTAGATGACCTCACTGGATTTGAGATAGGCTTATCCGAAGGCTTGTTGATCATTGATTGTGCCATCTTTGATTTTGAATCCCCTGCCGTAAAAAAGAAAATACACAGTTTACAACAGATTTTTCCCTTTATCATCTTATTGAATGAGGACACCCCCGATTTTGTACTCTATCAGTTAATTGTACTAGAGGTAGACGTCATTGTTTCTAGGAATATGTCTAGTCAAGAGTGGAATAAAGCAGTAGAAATGGCCTGTCAACACAAGGTCTATTTTTGTCAACATACTGCAGAACGCGTTTTAAAACTGACTCAAGACATGGATAAAATCAATTTAATAGAACGCGTAAACGCCTTAAGCTTATATGATAAATACATATTAATACGCATCTGCGAAGAAGCATCTAGTAAACAAATAGCTTCAGAGCTTGGACATAGCAAGAGAACCGTTGAAGGACATAGAACTAGACTCATGCAAATACTGGCCGTAAAAAATGTAGCAGGCTTGGTCAAAATTGCTTTAATCACCAAGCTATATGAACATTATCTTGCCAACCCGGGATGGTATGCTTGTTTTTTATTGGCTAAGACATCTTCTTTGTAATAATGGATGGTTTTAAATTGTCCGTACACAAATCCATTCGCTTGATCTGTAAAATGGTCACTCTCAGCAAATCGACTTTGCCCTCCAGTTACAATTGTTTTTGCTTTGAGTCTTTTTCCAAATTCCACTGCAGCTACAAAACTGTTGCCAGTATAACCATAACGTTTGGTGGTATTGGCATAGCGTCTACTTTCAAAAGAAGGCAACGCGCCCCATCTTGATGATCCTTGATTGACTGCTAAACTAGGTTGGTTATCATCGAAATTGGCGCCTGGTGCCACTCTTTGGTAACGATTGATTGCACCCCATTTGATTTCCCATCCACCATACCATTTTTCAAATTGGTCCAATGTGGCTTCTAATAATTTGATCTTCGTTTCAAATGCCACTTCTTGGTCCATTCGATTGTACTTTAACAGTATCTGTGTTGCTGCTTCTTCTGTATTCGCTGGTGGTATTTCAGCCCCCCATTTTGTGGCCCATTCTATCGCGATACTTGTGGCAATAGAATTGGTGTCTGCTACATGGTCCCAATTCGCTAAATAGTCAATGGCTTTTTTGGTTCTCGGTGCAAGTGTTGCTGACTTTGCTGTTTGAATAAAACGAGGCAATAAAATATCAAAAGCACTTAATTTTTTATTGTATCCTAATGCAATGAGTTCGTCTAAATTAATTTTATCTATGTTGGATAACAATGCAACTGCAGTAATACCTCTTCCATTTTCTCCATCCGGTGCCATATAAGCTGGATAATTAGTTGCTTTAGGACTTTGATTTCCTGCTACAGTAAATGGAGTGGCGTTACAATTTTGCAACCATCCGTTCACTGGATTGATACTTTGTACAATTTCATTTAAAGCATGAATGCCCTGCCAATCTGTTGCTTTAATGCTGCCATCAACAGGCATGGAATAATCAAAATTAGGGTTGCGCTTAGGCATAAAATTACCATGCCAGTAGGCGATATTTCCTGCTGCATCTGCATAAACAGTGTTATTGCTATTGTTAGACAATAAGCCCATTGCTTTTGTGTAGTCTGCTAAGTTTTTCGACTTGGTACGCGTCCAACATTCTATCAGCGCGTCTAAAGAACGATTGTTTTCTTGTAAGCTTAACCATTTCCCTTTTTGCATACCCATCACTGGTCCATGGTGTGTGAAATAGGTATCAAAGGAGCTTGTTTTTAAGCTACCATTGTCGGTATACTGAATGTTGATATTTCGTTGACCTACTTTCTTTTTTTCATTTTCAAAAGCGTAAAAAAGTTCATTGTTTATTTTTTCAGTTTGTTCTTCATATACATCTGCCACATCTGCATAACCACTTGTATGCATCCAACCGCAGTTTTCGTTAAAACCTTGATAGATAAAAAATTGCCCCCAAGTCACTGCACCGTATGCGTTTAAACCCTGCTCGCTTACCATATGCATTTCTGATCTAAAATAAAACGGCACATGTGGATTGATATACAACATGGCGTTTCCTGAACGACTATGTTTTGGTGCAACAGCAAAACCATTGGACCCTTTTAAGGTTTTATCTTCCATATCATAGTTAGGTTGCTCCAAAACCAATTGCTGTATTGGCATATTAAAATTGGCACTCACTGCATTTTGCTTGGCGTACAATTGTTGTCCATAAAATGCTTCTACATGTTTTTCTGTGATGCCTGCAGACTTTGTTGGCGAAACACTTCCGTCGGTCCACATGAGGTGGTACCATGGCTTAAATTTCTTAAGTACGACTGGCTTTACTTCTGGATGCTTGGATAAATAATAGTTGATACCATCTGCGTGTGCGATTAACAATTGTTTGAACCAAACCGGGCTTCTTTCAAAATCCTTGACTGCTTCGGCACTGTCTTGGATCAATTGCATCATTAAATCTTGGTAAATCATTTTTGGTCCTTCCATCTCGGCACGTCGTCCTAGCATTTCTAAAAAATTCTTTTCTATCTGCGGAAAATTTTCTTCGCATTGTGCATACATCAAACCAAATACAGCATCTGCATCCGTCTTCCCATAGATATGTGGGATATCCCATTCATCACGTATGATTGTAGTTTGTTTGGCGTGCTGATTCCATCTAGACAATTCTGCACTAGTTGGTTTTTGCGCAAATGATGCAACGCTCGTACAAAGTAATAAAAGTAAAAAAATATTTTTTTTCATATGATAATTTTAGATAGCCCTCCAAAATGCTACAAGCTATATTTTATAATCCCCAGGTTTTAATGCTTTCTAGGTTGATGCGCGCACATTCAAGCGGCGTAATCCCTTGATAAGATTCTTGTTCGATAATGAAATGTTGCGTACCGCCAATGGCCTTTGCCAATAAAGAAACCGCCTTTGGGTCTACCAATCCATTCCCTAAAGTTGTGCTATCGTGTCCGTCATTCATTTCGCCTACAGCAACTTTGATCTCGTCTTTCACATGTACCGATAAAAAACGTCCTGGATATTTTTTAATCCAGTCCATTCCCCTTGCGCCAATGCCATACATATTACCAAAATCCAATTGATGAATGACTAATTCTGGATCTGTTTCTTTTAAGATGATATCATAAATCAATTGCCCATTGACTTTTTCTATAAATTCAAAATTATGGTTGTGATAGCCAAATCGCATACCAGACTCTTGACACAATTCACCTGATAAATTAAATATTTCTAATTGGTGCATTAACGCATCATAAGAGGTTCTTACTTTTTCATCCATCCATGGACTAATTACATATTCTTGTCCAAGCG
>Ga0075464_10000206_pt1 | contig 25389 bp, 41 predicted proteins | sample DEB19_08_DNA_5_FD_75068 | JGI IMG/M metagenome (GOLD analysis project Ga0075464, IMG submission 75068) | Aqueous microbial communities from the Delaware River and Bay under freshwater to marine salinity gradient to study organic matter... | ecosystem: Environmental > Aquatic > Marine > Coastal ...
CCCCGCCCTGCTCTGGCAACACGATGCCAGCCAGCCGATCGGCTACTATTCCGACATGAAAGAGGACGCGACGGGCCTCTATGTGAAGGGTCAAATTCTGCTCGAGACAGCGAAGGGCAAGGAAGCCCATGCGCTGCTCAAAGCGAAAGCCATTCGCGGCCTATCGATCGGGTTCGTGGCGCGCGACACGTCGCGCGACGAGGCGACCGGGATCCGCAAAGTTAAAGACGTCGACCTCTGGGAAGTGTCGCTCGTCACGTTCCCCGCCAACCGGGCGGCGAGTGTCGAACAAGTTAAGGGCGCGGGCGTCTCGATCGAGACGGAGCGCGACCTAGAAAATTTCTTGCGGGATGCAGGAAAATCGAAGGCCGAAGCAAAGGCGATTGTCGCCAGGCTTCGCGCCCAGATCCTCGAGAGGCGGGACGCTTCAGAAGGTATCGGAATGGCCGTAACTGCGGCCGATCGCCTGCTCGCGTCATTTGGCTAAAGGAGCCCTGAACTATGCGTAAAACTATGAACCCGGCCGTTAGCTCGGCCGCCCTGGCAGTCGGAGTCGCCGGCCTGGCGACCGCCGCGCCGTATATCATCCGCGACTATGGCGCCTTGAAACGCAAACTCGCCGCCGGCGACAAGCGCGAACGTCGCGAAGCGCCGACGATGGAACAGCTTACGGCGCAGATGGAAAAGATCGCCGGCGCGGTAGAGTCCATGCGCTCGAAAAACGAGGCTCGCCTTGTCGAGATCGAAAAGAGGGGCAGCGCCGACCCGCTCGACAACGACCAAATCAAGAAAATGCAGGCCGACATTGCGGAAATGCGGACCGTCAAAGAGGCGATGGAGGATCTTCGTAAGAAGATGGGCCGGCCGAACTTTGGCGCGATGCAAGGCAAGGAAGTATCCGCCGAAGCCAAGGAACACCGCACCGCCCTCCTGGGCTATCTCCGCGCGCCGAACTCTCGCGACGCGGCCGACCGCCTCGAGCGCGCAGAGAAGGCCGCCCGCAAAGCGGAAGACGCGTCAGCGGCAGAGTTCGAGACGCGCGCGATCGCGACGACCTCGGACAGCGCCGGCGGTTATGCCGTCCCAGAGCAAATCGCATCGTCGATCAATGCGGAACTGCTCGAGACTTCACCGCTCCGCGACCTGGTCAACGTCGTCACGGTCGGAACGAAGGACTATAAGGAGTTAGTAAACCGTCGCGGCACCGGCTACGGCTGGGTTGGAGAAACGGACGCTCGCGCCGAAACCGGGACGCCAACCCTGGGCGAAGTCGCGCCCACGTTCGGGATGCTCTACGCCTACCCGAAGGCGACAGAGGAATCCCTGCAAGATATGTTTTTCGACGTCGAAACCTGGTTGCAAGGTGAAGTCGTCGAGGCTTTCGCCGCCGGCGAGGAAAACGCGATCGTTCTTGGCAACGGCACGAACAAGCCGACCGGCTTCCTCGCGGGGCCGACCCCGGTCACTACGGACGATGCAACTCGCGCATTCGGTACGCTGCAATATGTCGCGACCGGCCAGGCCGCAACCTGGAAAGCCTTCTCCGCCGGCGTGACTGGTCCGCTGGATACGTTCCAGCAGATTATTTACCAGCTCAAGAAGGGCTATCGCGCCAACGCGCGTTGGCTGATGAACAAGCTTACCGCCGGCGAGCTCATGCTCTTTAAGGACGCCCAAGGTAACTACATGTGGCAGCAATCGCTTTTGGAAGGACAGCCGGACCGCCTGCTCGGTTATGCCGTGTCAGAGTCGGAAGAAATGCCGGACAAGGCCGCAAACGCCTTCCCGGTCGCGTTCGGCGACTTCAAGGCCGGCTATACGCTGGCAGATCTCGCCGGGATGCGCATCACCCGCGACGACATCACCACCCCCGGTTATGTGAAATGGTACGTCCGCCGCCGCTTGGGCGGTAAGATCCGGAAGTCGGAAGCGATCAAGCTTATCAAAATCGCGGCGGCCTAGTCGCGATCGAGATACAAGCAGGGGGCGCCACACCGGCGCCCCCTATTCGCTTTCAGGAGGCAGAACTATGAACAACCAGAACAACCAGGGCGAGGGCGGGGAGGACGAGCTCGTCCTCGGCAGCGCGCCCCACGGCGGCGCGCCGGAAGTCGATCCGCCCGCGGCAGAGCCGGCACCGGATCCAGTCCCGCAAGATCCCGACGCGGTCACGGCAACACGCAAATTTAACTGGCTGGATCGCGAGAACGAAACAACCAGGACGTTCTATCCCGGCGCCGTGATCGACATTCCGGAAGCGGCCGATTGGGCGCTCGACCAGGAACACGGCGAGCAACGCGGGCTCCAGTCGCCGGCGCGATCGCATGGGATCAACGCGCCGGAAAACAAGGCTCGAGATCTGCGCTCGAGGGCGAGAATAAGGGCGGCAAGCCCAAGACGAAAAAGCGCTAGCCGATGCGTCTCAAACCGATCCGCGTAACCCCTCCAGGCGTCGATCTTATCGAGGTCACAGACGCGCGCCGACAATGCAACGTCGACGATACAGACAGCGACGTCTTTCTGGAAATGGTCGTCGGATCGGTTACGGACTATCTCGAGTCCCCGGCCGGGATCCTCCGCGTCTGCCTGCTAAAACAGACCTGGCAGGAAACGCTTTCGGAATTTCCGTGCGGCGCGATCGAGCTCCCCGTCGAGCCGCTGATCGGCGTTACCAAGATCGAGTATATCGCGGAAGGTGCGACGACCTGGTCGGAGATCTCGAACGATCAATACGAAGCATTCAGCACGCCGGGCGCGGCCTATGTCCGGATGCTGGACGGATTGTCCTGGCCGTCGACCGCGACCAGGGCGGCGGCCGTCCGCGTCACATACGACGCGGGGTTCGGGGTGAAGGTTTCCGACGTCCCGCGCGGAATCACGCACGCTGCAAAGCTGCTCGTCGCTCACTTGTTCGAGAACCGGGAGGCAACGCTCGTCGGCGTCGTCGCCCAGGAGCTCCCCCTCGGCGTTCAGAACCTCTTGCGCCCCTGGTTCCGGATCCCGGTCTAGGGCGATAACTTCCCGCCCCCTCACATGAGGCAGGAAAAATTATCGACATGCCCCGCACATCACGAAAAAAGCCTGGCCTAGTGGATACGGGACCAGTCATCCCGAACCGCTGGGTTCGCTTCCTGGTCGAATGGAACTGGAACAATCCGGACACCCGGATCCCTGGCCGCGCGACCAAGTGTTTCCCCGCCGGCGTCGAGATCCGCCTAACCCGCCGACAGTGGGAATCCGCGACGTCCGCCGGCGTGGCAATCTCTATCACCAACCCGCGCCACGCGGGGCAAGCGGAGTAACGACCATGTCGGCTATTGTCTGGGCTGTTATCTGGCTCACGATCGGGGCGGCTTGCTCCGAAACGATCCGGGCTTTCTATCGCAAGATCTCAAAGGGCCGTTTTTTCGGTCCGGTCCCCGGCAAAGACACCGAAGGCAAATAGATGCGCGCCGGCGAACTTCGCGAGAAGGTCACATTTCAACGTTCCGCGCCTGGCGCGGGTGATGGCGCCGGCAACTATGGCGACGACTTCGCGAACATTCCCGGCGCCGTGCGGATCTCGGCTGACCTGGCGCCGGTCCGGCAAGCGGAGGTCGTTCTAGCGGAGGGGGTAAAGGGCCTGGTCCTTTATGACTGCGTCGTCCGCTACTCGCCGACCCTGGCGGGGATCACGGTCGGCGATCGCATGGTCGACGCTCGCGACGCTTCCCGCGTGTTCAACGTGAAGGCTCCGCCGATCAACCCGGACAAGCGCCGGCGTCGGCTTAAGATCCTGGTCGAAATCGGCGGCGCCAGTGGCTGACAATACTTTCGACCGTAAGGCGAAAGTCCTCGCCCTGATCGGCGGGATCCCGTCGGAACTTCGCGGCGTGATCGAGGCGAAGCTCGACGAGCAAGGGCAATTCCTGGTTGACCAGATCCGCCCCCTGGTCCCGGTCGACGACGACGATAAGGAACACGGCGGGGAGCTCCGCGACTCGGTCGAATGGCACCGCAACCCGAACCCGGCAAAGATCGGCGTCGTCGTGACGGAGGGGTTGAACCAGGTCGGCGATCCCCAGAACCGGAAGGGCCGGGCAAACGAGTTCGGCCGCGGCGGCGAAAACCCGATGGAAGCCCGGCCGCATTTCTTTCCGACGTTCCGGGCGAATAAAAAGAAAATGGCCTCGCGCGTCATGTCGGCCGCGCGGAAGAAAATCAAACAGATCTGGGGCGCGTCGAAATGAAAAGTCCAAGCGCTGCGATGCAGGTCGCAATCCACGGAAAGCTTACGGCACACGCGGCCATGCTGGCGATTTTCGGCGGGACGGTCCGCGCCTATGACAAGGTTCCGGCAACGCCGGTCTATCCCTATGTCCGCGTCGGCGACGACCAGACCCTCCCGCGCTCTAACGCCTGTATGGACGGCTGGGCCTTTATCGCGACGGTCCACGTCTTTAGCCAGGATGCGAAGCGGCCGCGGATGCAGGCAAAGGAAATCAACTCGGCCGTGCTGGAAGCGATCGCGACGCTCGCCTCGCCGCCTCTCCCGACCGGCTACGTCGTGAAGGAGCTCGAGCTCCAGCAAGAGCGGGCTTACATGGAAGGCGACGGGATCACGGCGCACGGCGTCGTGACGGTCGAATATCTCGTCCGGCCGGCCGCCTAGCGCGCTCAATCCGCGCTCGCCCTACCTCGCATAGCTTTACCTCATCCCGGCGGGCGCCGGCTTTCAGGAGGTCTAGCTATGGCGGAAGCCAAAACACTTGCCGGCAAATCCCTGCTTATCAAGGTTTCAGACGGGGCAGGGCCGCCGGCTTTCGTGCATCCCTGCCTTATCAACGCGGCGCGCGGGATCCAGTTTTCGAGCTCGTCGAACGAGCGGAGGATCCCGGATTGCAGCGATCCCGAACTGATCGCATGGACGAAGATCAACAAGGTTTCTCTTTCGGCGAAGATCAACGGCTCGGGCGTGCTCAACACGCCGGATAACGTTTTCTATTTTGGATGGTTCAACAGCGACGACGCGAAAGCCGTCCGCGTGGAATACTCCGGCGTCTTGTCGGCGGACGGCGGCGGATGGTGGGCCGGCAACTTCAAATGCACGGACTACAGCAACGCCGGCGACATTGGCGACGAGACTAGCGCGGATATTGCGCTCGCCTCACATGGCGCCGTGACCTGGGTCCCGGCGGCCTAATGAGTCGCGACGGGAAACTCGCCCTCGCCTGGCCGGACCAGGCGAGGGAATACCGCTTGAAGCTTGGCGAGCTCCGCCAACTTCAAGAGAAGTGCGACGCCGGCCCGCTCGAGATCCTGGCGCGGATCCAGTCTGGCCGCTGGCGCGTTGACGACGTCTATCAAACAATCCGCCTGGGCCTGATCGGCGGCGGGATGCGAATGGACGACGCGCTTATCCTGGCTGACCTGACAGTCACGGACGGCTGCCTCGGCGAGTGTGCGATCTATGCGCAGGCGATATTGAGCGCGGCCGTAACAGGTCCGCCGGACGAGAAGATCGAAGGGCCAAGGGGGAAGCGTAATCGCGACGCGGAAAAGACGGAGCCGGCGAAGGCCGGTTTAAGTGGCAGACGATCTACACCCAAGCGGCGATCCTCGGCTGGACCCCGGACCAGGTCGAGGAAATGAGCCTATGGCAGTATACCGCGGCGGTTGCGGGATACGCCAAGGCTAACGAGTCCGAAGAAGACCGCGAAAGACCCGACCCGCCGACCCTCGCCGATCTAAACCTCGCGCTGGCAAACTCTCGGAGCTAACCCCATGGCCGACCGCGTCGAGGCACTTGTCCTGCAAATGTCCGTGGATCTGCGGAAGCTGCAAAAGGATATGGACAAGGCAAAGCGCACCACGTCGGCCGGGCTCTCGGACGTCGAGGGGCGCTTTTCCAAAACCTCCAAAAAGGTGAAGGAGGAAGCAGGCAAGATGGGCTCGGCTTTCGAGGACATGGCGCGCGGGATCCCGGTCGTCGGCAACGCGATCGCGGATCTCGGCCCGGCCTGGACGATCGCGGGCGCCGGCGCGGCCGCTTTGGGGCTCGCCCTTAAAACCGTCTGGGACAATGCCGAACAGGCGCGGAAGAAAATCGACGATCTGGGAACGTCAGCGGAGAACGTTTCCGTGTCGGCGGAATCATTCCAGGCGTTCAAGGCGCTGGGGATCGAACTTGACGTGACGTTCGAGACGATCGAGAAGGGGCTTAACAAGCTCCAGGTCGGCGCGGCAGAGGCGCAGGTCGAGACGGGCGCGCTTTACAACGGCCTGAAGAAAGTCGACCCGGCGCTCTTGGCCGTGATCCAATCGGCCGAAACGCAAGAGGATCGATGGGACGCGCTTTCCCAGGCGATCACGGGGACGGACGACCAGCTTAAAAAGGTTGCGATCGCTAAAGCCGCATTCGGGAAAGAGGGCGCAAAATTCGTCCGCTTGCTCGAGGGCGAGGACAAGACCGTCGCGGCGCTCACCAATCGTTATCGGGAGCTCGGCCTTATTCTCTCGGAGGATCTGGTCCGCCAGGTAGGGGCGGCCGATCAGCGCTTACAGCTTGCATCCGCGCGCCTCGACGCGCTGAAGACCCGCGCCGACGCCGCATGGATCCCGGCGGTCGAAGCCGTAACGTCCGCCTGGCTCGAGCTCAACGTCGCGCTTGCCCAGACCTTCGATCGGATGAACGATCTTCAGGGGCGGCAGACCGATACGCTTATTGCGGACATGAAGGCGCAAGAGGTCGCGCTAAATCGCGCGATGAAGGCTTGGGGCGAAGCGGAGAAGAACCTCTCGAAATACGACCAGGGGCCGGGCGCTACGAAAGAGGGGATCCGCAAGCGCGCGGCGATGGAAGTCCAGCAACTCCGCGACGATTTTTATAAGGAGCAAGCGCGCTTTTTTGAACTTCGCAACCTGGTCAACGACCGGACCCAGAAGATCAATAAGGGCGCCGGCACGAATGGCGAGCTAGCCGACCAGGCAGCGGCCGACGCGGCGCTCGAGGCGGAGCAACGACGCGTTGCCGAAATGGCAAAGCTTGCGGCGGAGCGCGATCGCCAGCGCCAGCAGGCGGCGCAGTATTTGAACGAGCTCGGCGACTCTACGGAGTTACTGAAGATCCGGGAGGAAGATCTCGCGAAGATCGTCGCCGCCGGCTTCCTGACGCGACAGCAGGCCGACGCCTCGCTCTCCGCCTATGCGAAGTCGATCGACAAAGTAACCGACGCGGAAAAGGAAGCCGCTGCAAACGCGAAGATCTGGGCAAGCATTCTCGAGCAAGCAAAGACGCCGGTCGACAGGGCGACGGAAGCGCTCGGCGAGTTTTGGGACGGGATCAAATATGGGCAGGTCCCGGCGGCCGACGCGGCTCAGATCCTGGCGATCCTTACCAAGAACCTCCAGGACGCGGAGGCGGCCGCGCGCGGCGCGACGCCGGCGCTCCAGGCCGTAGCGGCCGCGCGTGCTGCGATCGCCGAAGCGGAGAATATGAGCCTATCCCGCGCCGAACGTCTGGCGAAGGAGCGCAAGCGTCTGGACGACCTGGTCGGCCAGGGCGGATTTACCCAGAAGGAGGCCGACCGCTCGTTTAAGCTGTTCGCCGACCAGGACGCCGGCCAGGTCCGCGACGCCATGCGCGAAAGTGTCAAAACCGGGATCCGCGAAGGTATCGCAACGGACGATTGGGGGACACAGCTCCGGAACATGCTGGCGGACAGCGTCGTCAACGGCCTGGACGATGCGATAACCCGCCTGGCAGACGTGCTTACGGATCTCGTCCTCGGCAAGCCTGGCGGGGACGGCGGGTTCCTGGCGACGGCCGCAAAGTTTGTTTTCGGCGGCGCTCGAGCGAATGGCGGCGGGGTGAATCCTAACCGCGATTATCTGGTCGGGGAGAAGGGGCCGGAAATCCTCCGCATGGGACCCGGGCAGTCCGGCCAGGTCTTGAACGCGAACCAGGTCAACAGCCTTTCGGCCGGCGGCGCGGCCGGCGGCGGGGTCTATATCGACGGCCGGATCTCGATCGGCGGCGTCGATATGGCGACATGGCCGCAGGTCCGCGCGGCCCTGGACGCGCAATCTAGGGCCATTGCAGCCCGTATGCCGGGCGCCGTGAACGCGACCCTTGCCTCGAACCGTCGCCAGAAGCGGAGATATTGATGTCAGCCGGCGAGCTCATCCCCACAGCGGGCCTGATTAAAATGGATATGGCCTTAGTCCCGATGGGATCCGGCCGCATGGGGGCAAACGGTAATTCGATTATCGGCCGTGTCGGCCCGACCCGCTGGCGGCTCCAGGTCGTGACGGATTACCTCGACATGGACGAGGCGCGGATCTGGGACGCGTGGCTCGCCAACCGGATCCACCTGGGCGAGTCGTTCACCGCCTGGCGACTGTTCCGTCTCAACCCGCAAGGCGCGCTTGGAACGGCGGACGGAGCCGTTACCCTGACGGTCGACGCGGCAAATAGCCGGGTCAGCCTGGGCGGCGTCGGGCCTTATGTCGCCATGCCCGGCGATATGATCTCATACCGCACCGATACAAACGGTTATTACCTGGGAATGGTGCAGGCGAGCGTTGCGGCGATCAGCGGAACGGCAAGCAATATCCCTATGATTCCGCGCCCCCTGGCGAAACACGCGACGACGCCGGCGGTCCGCCGGGTGCAGGCGCTGGGCGAGTTCGAGCTCGCAACACCCCTAGAGCCGTTCGAGGACTACACTAACCGCCAGTTAAGTTTCGAGGCGACTCAGGTCTTGCGGTAAGCGGCCGCCGCCTCAAAGGGCGGAGGGCCAAGCATGTACCCCACAGACGCGGCAACGGACGCGGCGATCGACGCCGGCAAGATCAAGACCGCCGACCTGGTCGATATGTATCTTAAGACGTCCGGCGGCTCGACGCTCAACCTCCGCGCCTGGTCCTGGCCTGGGACGGCGTCATTCCCTGGGACGCTCGACCTCGACGGCTCGACCTCGAACAACTCTTACGAAAGCATGTTCGGGCGAATGATTATCGCCAAGACGATCAGGCAAGCCGCATCGCTCGGAAGCGAACCGCTCGACATTCAATTCGACGCCTCCCGCTCTGGCGACGACGAGGACTTCGTCGGCCGGTTTGTTGATGCGAAATGGCACCAAGCGCGGATCCGTGTCCGCCAGGTCCTGCTTGACTGGACGACGGAAGCGCTCGCGTCCGCGCCTATGTGGGAATGGCGCGGCCTTCTCGATCACCGCGAATTGGTCGAGCCGCCGCTCGATACTCCGGACCAGCCTAGAGTCTGGAACGTCAGTTGTCAGGGCGGCTTGTTTCGCGTGCGCGGCCGCCGGCTCTCGACGCGAAGCGATGCGGATCAGCAGCGCCGATCGCCGGGAGATCGCTTTTACAGCGAGACAGCGAAGATGGTCGGCCGGCCGCTCAACTGGTCGAAGGCGCCCGGAAACATTCCCGGCAAGGCGACGGGGTCTGGCTCGAGCGCGACCGGCGGCTCGAGCGGATCCAGCGGAGGATCTACCGGGATCATCGCTGGCGTTGGGAAATACGGGAGCCGCGTATAATGCTCGTCCGCTTTCCCGACTGGCCGCAGCGCCTTTCCCTGGCGCTCGAGCAACGTCGATCGACGCCCTTTGCCTGGGGCCGGAACGACTGCGCAATCTTCGCGGCCGACATGATCGCGACAATCACCGGCCGCGACTTCGCGATCGCCTTTCGCGGCCGCTACAAGACCAAGGCGGGATCAACGAAGATGCTCCGCGCGCACGGCTGGAGCGATCTTTCGGATCTTGCCGACGCTCACCTCCAGCGCCGCGCCGGGCGGCCAACGCGGGGCGACGTCGTGCTTTACGCCGGCCGTCACGGCGCGTTCCTGGGGATCTACTGGAGCGGGCAAGTCTATGGGCCGGGCGCTGAAGGCGTGACGGCCTGGCCGGCCGATCCCCAAGCCATGCTCGCAATCTGGAGTGTCGGATAATGCCACAGGCAATTGCAGCGGCCGCGGTATGGGTCGGCAACGCGGTAGGGACGGCGATCGGCGGCCTTCTCACGGCTGGCGGCGTGGCGGCGACGACGGCGCTCCCTCTGGCGGTCGCGGCCGCTAACGCCGCGTACCTGGTCGCGGAGATCGCCCTCTACACGGGCTTGCAGAATATCGTCGACGACATTTCAAACGAGAAGGCGGCGCCCCAGGGGCACGAGCTATCGCTCCGCATCGCGTCAGACGTCGCGCGGGAAATGGTTATCGGCGTCCGGCCGCTCGCCGGCTCGATGGTCGCGCGGTACAGCTACGGTAAGGACGTCACACAAGCGAGTTTTGTTTATCAGCTTGCGGATCACCCCTGCGTAGAGCTCACGAAGGTTTACGGGGACGGCCGCCTCGTCCAGAGCTCGCCGCTCGCCCATGGCGTCCGGACGGAAATCACAGCGTACAGCTACAGCGGCGGGCCGCGCGTCTGGATGACTTGGCATGACGGCCGCCCAGGGCAGACAGCCGACGCGCAACTCGTCCTCAAATCGCCGACCGATCCGGACGTCGTCGCGGGCGCTTATGGCGCTTGGACAAGCGCGCACGTTGGGGCGGGCAATTCTTATGTTCACGTTGAGGTTCACCACGACGACGATATTCTAACGTCCATCCCTGAATTTCTGTTCCTGATTAAAGGCGCCAGGCTTTACGACCGGCGCAAGGACACCACGGCCGGCGGGTCCGGATCGCACCGCTTGGCGACGCCCTCAACGTGGGAGTATTCGACAAACAACGCGGTCGCCTGCGACCATTATCTCCTGGGCTACAAGGTCGAAAACGATCCGCTGGCGTTCGGGATCGGCCTTTCCCCGGTCGAGGTTCCTTACGCCACATTCGCCAGGGCGGCGGATCTTTGCGACGAGGACGTCACCACCGGCACCGGCGGCGATACGTTCGTAATGAAGCGTTACGAGTGCAACGCGATCATTTCCACGGCGGAAGCGTTCGAGAGTGTCCTAAACAATTTCCAAAACCAGATGGCCGCGCGGATCGTCGACCTGGGCGGCCGGATCGGGATTATCGGAGCCGAAGAACAAACCGCGACGATCAGCCTCTCGGATCTCGATTGGGCGACAGACGAGTCCGTCCGCTTTGCCGACAAGCTCACCTTTGACGGGCTCTATGGGGCGGTCTTGGGATCCTACCCGGACCCCGCGAATATGTGGCAACCCACGCCCTACACGCGCCAGGCGACGGAATATCTCGCCCTTCAGGACGGAGGCGAAGCCGCCACCGCCCAACTTGACCTCCCTTATGAAACAAACTCGCGCCGGGCGATCCGTCTCGCGGCCGCGTGGATCGCGCGCGAAAGCCTCCAGCCTCGAATGGTCGGCACGTTCGCGACCAGGTCGCGGGCGTGGAAGCTCGAGCCGGGCGACTGGTTCAATATGAGTTCGGATCGCTGGCAATTCTCAAACCAGAAATTCGAGGTCGTCGACATTGTGAAGCATGACGACTTTACGGTCACGCTCACGGGCCGGGCGATCGATCCGAACTTCCTCGCTTTCTCGACGGACGACGATCCCGACCTGGGCGTCCCGCCGGTCCTGGACCCCTATCAACTGCTTATGGACGCGCCGACCTTCTCGGCTTCAGCCTCGACGCTCGTCGCCGGCGGCGTCGTCGAGCCGTGTATCGAAGTGACGCTAACGAGCTCGGAGGCGCTTGCGCGCGAGATCGTCGTCGAGGTCGGCAAGTGGAACGGCTCGACGATCGACACCCCGACAATGGTCGACGCCTATCACGCCGGCCAGATCGTTACGAAGATCCGCAAAGGGATCCTCCCGTCGACTGCGTATAAGGTCAGGATGAAAAAGCGCGCCGGCGTGCGCGAAAGCCCCTGGACGGCCTGGTCGTCCGTCGTAACGACCGGCGCGACTTACTCAGTCGGATCCGCAGGGATCGCGGATAGCATCGTCGGCCAGGCGCCGGCCGCGACGGACTCCACGATCCAGGCCGGGGCGACAAAGAACACCCTAACTTTTGCGAGCTCCGCGCCGTCGTCGCCAACGAACGGCGATATCTGGGTCGACACGACGACGACGCCTTACCTAATCAAGACGCGGGTTAGTGGCGCCTGGCAGATCTCCGCCAGCTATGGCGGCGTATTCGGCGGCACGCTTTACGAAACCGGCGGCGGCGCGGTCGCGACCCTCGCGAACTTCAAAACCATTTCCGGGACGTCCGCTGGTTTCACGGGGCAAGGCGCACTCGCGACGTTGAACCTTGTCGCCCAGGCGCAGCTTGCGGCCGGCGTCGGCGCAAATGCCTGCGTCGACACGGGGTTCCGGTTCGCCTCGCAGTATTGGGCGCACCGCTACAACGATACGGGCCTTACGCCGGTTTACAGCTTTGGCGCGGAGGGCGGGCTCCAGCGCGCCTATGTGTCAGTCACGGGCACGCCGGCGGCGACCAAGGTCTTTAACCTGGCGCAGAGCGGCGGCGGAAGCGTCGGCGCGATGGCTCACCTTCTCCCCGTCGCCGGCGGCGATCGCGTCGAGGCGAGTATTTATCTCGGGTTCGGCGGCGGCGTGACGGCCGCCAAGGTGAACGTCCTCGAGTTTGACGCGTCGGGGAATTTGATTGTTGCGACGGCCGGGCCGGCCGCAGCTTCAGCCGCCGGCGGCGGGTCGCTCTCGACCTATGCACGCTCTGCCGTGTTCGTGACGACCAACGCCAGCACGCGGTTTGTAGCGATCGAGGTTCAACTTACGTGCAGCGGATCTGCAAACCCCTGGTACAAAGCGGCAGCGCCCTTGCTCCGCCGCGCGACGACCGGGCAAACGGAGTTCACACCGTTTGCGCCTGGGATCGAGGCGCAACTCGGAGCCGACGTCACCAGCGGCGGGATCTCGGCCGGGATCGCGGGTCAGGGTTCGCAAGCGATCGCGAACGCCCAGCGCGGCAGCAGCTATTCGGGCACCCCGACGGAAGGGTCTTGGTGGAGTGACACGTCAGTCAATAAGCTGAAGTATTACACGGGCGGGACCTGGTATCCGGTTGCCGTTCTGACGGTCGAGCCGCAATCCGCTCTCTACGGTCCTACGACGCTCACCAGCGCGACCTATGTAAACATGGCGTCCATTACCATGCCGGCCGAAATGCCGTCGGGCGCAAAGCTGCGTTTTACGCCAGGCGTCACGGAAGCGAGCTCGGCGTCCGGAACGACAACGGTTAGCTGGAGAATCCAGGACACCACCGGCGGCACGACGGTTGCGTCGGGCACGTTTGCTTGCAACGTCGCCGGCGTCGTCTCGGCCAACACGTCCCTTACGTCTATGATCTCCCAACTCTTTACGGCCGCCGGCGCAGGGCCGCGAACGTATGAGTTCCAGATGCAAAAGGGCTCGCAGAACCTGACTTCGATCGATGGGATTTTTATTGGCGAGCGGGTCGGGTAACGCCACAGAACGCGCACCGTCCTGGCGTGCGATAATGTCCGATCCAAGAACCGCAGAGGAACCCGCGAAATGGCCGACTACCCCAAAGACCCTATGCCGATTGTCCAGGCGCTCCAGTCCTATGCGCCGGACCTGCCAGCGCTCGACGAGGAAGCCCAGGAAGCGGTCGCCGCCGGCCTCGCCGCAGCGGTCGCGAAGTCCTCGCCGGTCGATAAGATCGTCGGCGCGTTCGATACGCTCCGCCCTCACGTCGCCGACCTGGATCTCGAGGGCGCCCAGATCCTCGCCGGCGCGTCAGAGCTAATCGCCTTGCAAAACTTCCATAACAAAAACGTAGAGGCTCTGGGCGTCCGCGACGCTGCGATCGCGCGCCTCGAGTCGCTGGCTTAGGTCTGGACGTAGCTCCGGACAGATCGAACCAGCGACCGGCCGCGGCGATGCAAGCGCCGCGGCCGGATTGTTTCAGGCCAACAGAAAGAAAGGCCGACCATGGCGAAGCTTGAACGGATGACGCGGTACGGCGAGCGGTACGTTTATTACTGCCTAGAGTGCCCCGCCTGTAAGATCTCGCACGCGATCCTAACGGCGTGTCAGGACCAGGGGCCGCCGGTTTGGGAGTTCAACGGCGACCTGGAGCGGCCGACCTTCTATCCGGCGGTCCTGGCGCCTACGCACGACGAGGCGACGGGCGAGGTAACGATCTGTCATTTCTACGTCGAGGACGGCCGGATCCGGTATCTCCCCGACTGCACTCATAGCCTTGTCGGGCAGCGGGTCGAGTTACCCGATCTCGCCCCCATTGACCCCGGATAGATCTCGCGAGACAACGGCAACGCGTCGGGGGCAACCTACGCAGTTCCAGAGAGGCCGCGGGGCCGCTAACACCCGCCCCGCTTAAGTCCTCAGTCAAGCCGAAGCCGGACCACGGCGGAGGCAAAAGGAAACCCCGGCGGAGCGATCCGCCGGGGTTTCTGTTTTGTCGATCGGGTTCCGATTAGAGGGCGCCGGAAGCGCGAAGGCGTTCGCCGATCTCTTGCAGGGTCTTCCGTTCCTGATGACTTCCGAAGATCACGACGTCGGCCGACTTCCCGGCGGGCTTGGCTTTCGGGATCTCACGGGCGAACACGTAGAGCCCAAGGACGTTAAAGCCCGACAGGCCGAAGCTGGCGACGACTAGGATCCATTCCGGCGCCAGGTCGTGACGTGCGTCCAACCAGGCGAGCCCCTGATGGGTCATCCCGCCCTCAATGAGAACCAACACGGCGCCCAGGACGACGGTCGCCCAGGTCGTGAAGATCTCGCCGGCGACCTTTGCCTCTGCAAAGCGCATAGCCGCGCCGGACAGAAGGAAGGAAGTCGCAGCGATCGCCACCGTAAGAAGTGCGGCGACCAGATAGTCGATCGGAGATCCGCCGGCGACGGCGTCGCTCCAGAAGGAAAGCGCCCCGAATGCAATCGCAAGGTAAACAAGGGCGTTGCAGGCGAACACGGCGCGTTCTGTGTTATAGTCGATCATGGTCGAGGGTCCTCTCGATCGCGGCCGGTTGAGTGTCGAGCTCGCCGGCCGCATTTGTTTTTGGGGATTGCCGTCGGCGGCTTTGCGCGTCGGGCACGTATGACGGTAGGGGGCGATTCGGCGCCCGCAAGTCTTTTTACGCGAATGGCGGTTAGTATTTCGTGAAGCGCCTTGCCGGTTTCGCATGTCCCAGGCGATTGATAGTTGTAACCACCGCGCCGGCGGTCCCCGGCATATTCGGAGCTCGCCTCATGTCCTGGTCATTTTTCCATATCAAGCGCGCCGACGAGATCGCAAAGGCCGCGCGCCATCAGATCACGGACGGTTACAAAATGTCCGACGGCGCGGAGGAAAATATCCGCAAGAACGCGCTCGAGATTATCGCCACCGTCGCGGAGGCGATGGAGCCGGCCCAAGCGATCAAGGTCCAGGCCAGCGGGTCTATGTATAGGCAAGACCCGACGCCGGCGCGCTACTCCCTCAAGATCGAGATCGAGACGTCTCACGAAAACTAGGGGCTAGCCCTAGCGTTGACGCCTCCGCGCCGCGTCTGTAATTCTACGCGCCTTGATGCACCCCAGCACGGCCGCGCAAGCGGCCTAGGGCGGTCCGGACCGTCCCGAACAAGTCGGAAGCATGTCGCCATAACCCTGGGGATGGGGGCGATGCAGAGGGCGGACTAAGAGACACGGGCGCGACCTGGCGCCGGATCGCTCACCAGGAAGAAAGGCCGGCTCCTGATCAGAGCCGGCCTTTTGCTGTCTGGAAAAGCAAAAGGCCGGCGGCTCCCACAAACCGCCGGCCCTTCTGCCGCTCAACACTCTTTGGCTTACCGGACCTAAGTCCAGGCGGGATTTGAACCCGCGACGATCCCCTCGTCGGGAACCCGCCGCTTAAAGCACAACCCACAGCGTTTTGCATCTATCGGGATTGAGGCGGCCGGATCTTGCGTTATCCCGGTCGTCGCCCCCTGGAGCTCGTCACCCCAGGGGGCGACGGAGGCGGCCGGCCGGGGCCTTGAGTCGGCCGGCCGCTTTCGGTTGAGGGAGGCGCGCCGGGATCCTCGCCGATCGGCACGCTGGCCGGCCTTTGACAGCTAACCCGCTCAATCCGATCTGCACCCTGGAACCCCGGCGCGGCACGTTGCTACGTCAGATCTGGACGTCGCTCAATCCGCCCTTGAGCTCGCCGGCGCATATTGTCCGGGCTGGAGCGGGATCCCATGGCATTTGACGCGGTCTATCAGGAACGGCGTAAGGGGCTCGTCGGCGCGGGCGACGTTGCCTTGCGTGCGGTCATCCGCAACACCGCGGGCGCGGCGCTTCGATACAAGGCGGCGCGTGCGGATCTCGACGAGCGGATCGCCGACCTGGTCAGCCTCCGCGCTGAAGATCCTCGGCCGCTGGATATCCCAGATTTCAAAAGGGCCGGCGCGGAGGACAACGTCCACCCCGGCGTGATCCATGCGCTCGCCAATATCGAAGGCGGACTCGAGGGGTTTTATACGGCGCGGATCCTGGCGATCGAGGGCGAGCCGATCGAGGATCCCGGCAAGCTCGTTCCCCTGGTCGAGCCGCACCTATTTTCGGCGCTCACGCTTCACGCTTGGGATACGGTCCGCGCGGACGTCAGTTATCCGACCTGGACGAAATACGTTAAGGGCGCCCCGCCGCCTGGTCGCTTCAGCCGCCACCCTTACAGCCTCTCATATGACGAACGCTGGGGGCTGTTCGTACAGATGGCCGAACTTGATTGCGACGCGGCGATCGGATCCGTCTCGCTCGGCCGGTTCCAGCAAGTCGTCGGATCTCCGCGGCCGACGATGGGCTGGAAGCTTCTCCGCTTCCCGTCGGCCGAAGCGCTGTTCCGCGAACTCGCCAAGAGTGAGTTTCACCAACTCGAGATCATGCGCCTGTTTTTCAAAGCCAACGGCGGAATGTCCGCGCTGCGTAACGCCTCAAAACAGCCCGTCGGCAATCCCAACTGGCGGACGCTTGCGCGGATCTACAATGGCGAGGGGCAGGTCGATAAGTATTCAAAGCTTTTCGAGGCGGAGTTTATTCGGATTGCGAGGTATTACGGATGAACATTAGCGGGACACTGATCGGCGGCCTGGCGATCGCCGGCGTCGCTGCGTTCGCGGGATCCCAGGTCCAGAAGCGGATCGACAATCACGCTTGCGACGTGCGGATCCAGGAAGTCCGGGCCGGCGCGGTCAAGGCGCTAAACGATCTCTCGCAGATCAATCTAAACCTCACGGCGGAGCGCGACCAGGCAAAGGCCGAAGTCGACAAGGTGAACGAGACGACGGCCGCCAGCTTTCGCGCGCTCCAGGCGATGCTGGCAGACGACCGGATAAAACGAGAAGAAGCCTCGACCCGTGTCGAGGCGGCAGCAAAGGAGGCGGCCCGCAATGCGCGGACAGCAGGCGAGCGCGCTACGGCCGCGCGGGATCTCATTACTCAAGTCACGGACCGTTGCGCTGGGGCTGCTATCCCTGATGATATTGTTCGGATGCTCGACGCCATCAGCGAACCCGGTCGCCCCGGTCTGGTCGCGGGCGGAATGCCCTCCGCCTCAAGTGCAGCTAGACCGTAGTTTCGCAGCGCCGTTTCCAGACTGCGTCGACGAATTGCTCGAGGCAAAGAAAAAGGCCGGATCCTGGTTAGGCCGCGCGATCGACCAGGCAGAGGCGGACGCCCTCAATAAGACTTGCCTAACCCAGCTTGCAGCCTGGCGTGACGCGGAAGCGGTCGCGCGAAAAATCGGAGCCCCCGGAACATGACGACCGAACTGGACCCGACCGCCACCCGCGCGAATGATCCAGGCTGGACGCCGGCGGCGATCAAGGCCGCCAAAGCCAGGGAGAAGGCGAACGCCAAAGCCGCGAAGCTTGAACGCAAGGACGCCAAGCGGGCCGACAGAAAGGCGGCCTGGTCCGCGTTCTGGGGCGGGCTCGGTCGCGGGGTCGTCGCGGTTTGGGATTTCTTCATGCGCAATTTGCTCCTGGCATTTTGCGTCGCCGGCGTCCTGGGCCTGGGAACTTTCGAGTGGATCAACGGCGGCAACGGCTGGCAGGACCTGTATCGTGGGATCTGGCCGCCGGTTATCTGGGCCGGCGCGTTCGGCGTCGTCGTCCTGTTCTATGTCGCCGGAACCATGGCGCTTCACGAGGTCGAGAAGCCGGAAGCCGAACGAAAAATCGTTATGATTGTCGGATGGGCGTCGGCGACCGTGTTCGCGTTTTGCATCAGCGTCGCCGGCGTTTTTATCTCGTCGGCAACGAACCAGGTTGAAGCCCAGAACGCGGCCAAGGCGTCCCGGCTCGAGCTCGCAAATCTTAGGGGCGAGGTAGCGACCCTAAAGGCGGATCTCGAGATCTATAACTCCGAGTATTGGAAGCTTTCCGAGAAGCAGATCCAGCGGGCGATCGATAGCCGGACCCGCACGGCTAAGAGCGCGGTCGGCCTGGCGGACCTGGATCCGGCCGGCGCTTGTGCGCAGCCCAAGCTAAACTTTCAACAACAGCGCATGTGCGTCCGCATGAATGGCGGCGACGACCCAACGACGGGCGAGGCGATACTCGGGATCCGGACGGAGCTCGAGAACGTGCAACGGGAGATCAAGCTCGCACTTGTTAAGGAGGAAGATCTCGAGCGGCTTACGGGCGAGCTAAAAGCGTTCAAGGTGCAGGCCGGCGACGAGACGGCCGAAGCCATGGCGCAAATGATCGAGGACCAGAGCGGCCAGAAAACGCTGACCATGTTCTATTGGGTCCTCTCGTCGTTCCTGCTCTTGCTTTCGGGCTGGGCCTGTCATTGGGCGTTCGGCGAGATCCAGCGCCTCACGCGCGAGGCTCGGATCCGGAAAGGGAAGGTCGCGTAATGGTCCTGCTTGCAATAATCTTGACGCTGTTTTGCCTGGTCGGATGGATCATCGCCGCGTTCCGACCAGGTCGTCCGCTCTGGGTCGCGATCGGCGTCGCGCCTGGCGTCGTAAGCCTCGCGTTTTATTTCTTTGCGGTCTGCCGCCACATCACGCCCAGCTTTGACCCTGTACCTAACCTGGGCGTGAACGAATATTTTCTGGTCTGGATGGTTGGCGGCTTCATTGCGCTGTTATCCGAACCGAAACGGAAGCCGCCGGCGAAACCTCCCGGCGATCAACACGACGGGGCGGCACATGCTTAGAGTTTATATGGGCGGGTCGGCCGCAGTCTTCCTGATGGGGCAGCAGGGCGGCGCCACGATCGGCGACAACCTGCTCGATAAGGCAATGAGCGGGGCAGAGGGATTCGGCCCGCTGATCGACGAGGCGAGCAAGGTCGCGACGCTCGGGATCTCACAAGTCGACGCGGCCGTGATCGTCGCAGTCGCCGGCGTCGCCTGGAAGTTTCTCGACGCGCAACAGAAGGGCGGGACGTTCGAGACGTTCAATCTCTGGCTACGTCGCAAGCTGAAGGTTGACGGCAATCCGCCCCCGCCGCCGGTCAAGTAGTCTCACGGCAGGGATAGGAGATCCGGCGCAATGGCATTTCTGGCAGACTACATTCTCGACCTGGCGCTCGCCGAACTCGATACGGCGACAGCAACGCTCTACATTTGCAGTCAGGAACCGACGAGCTACGCGGGCGCGTCGTCGACGTACAAGCTCGGGACCAAGACTAGCCTATCGATCGGCGCGCCGGCCGACCGCACCCCGTCGGGCCGCAAGGTTTCAGTTGCTACCTTCTCGGACGGCGTCGTCGACTCGAGCGGCACGGCGACCCATTGGGCGATCACCAAGTCCGGGACAACGCTCATGGCGACCGGCGCCCTGGCGAGCTCGCAAGCCGTCACGGCCGGAAACACTTTCTCGCTTGCGGCCTTCGATATCGGTATCCCCGACGCGGCCTAATAGGTTTTAGGCTATGGCCGTCGCTGTTCGTTCTACGTCTGGCGTCGCGTATGGGAGCCGGACGAATACGGCGATCACAGCGCCGGCCGGGATCGTAAACGGCGACATTCTGCTTTTATTCGTCGCGGTCGCTGGCGCCTCGCCGCCGACACCAACGTTCCCCGCCGGCTTCGCGACCGTCGCCGGCCCGATCGCCAGCACGAGCGGCGGGTTCACTGTCAACTTCTACTGCTTGTGGAAACGCGCGTCCGGCGAAAGTGGCAGCTACACTGTCACGCATTCGAGCGCGAGTTCGCTAGCTCAATTGTATTGTATCAGCGGAGCCAAGTCGTCTGGCTCGCCGATCAACGCGTCGTCCTCGAATAGCGGGACCGGCTTCACAAGTACGGGAACCGGCATAACGACGACCGTCAACGACTGCCTGGTCGTTTTTGCGGAACACGATTGGGGCGACACGTCCAACAATCTTTCCCCTCCCTCTGGGACGACCCCGACCTTTACGGAACGTGTCGACGCGGCGCTCCGCTATTATGCGGAGGGCGTCCTCGCGACGGCCGGCGCGACCGGCAACAAGTCCATAACCAACAACAACACCACGGACCCACTCTTTCCGAACCCTTGGGCCGTTTACCTTGTCGCGGTCGAGCCGGCGGGATCCTCCCATTCGCTCACGGCGACCGGGATCACCGTCTCGCCGGTCGTGGCGACCCCAGCAATCACCCAGCGGCACGCCCTGACAGGGACGGGGACCGCGCCGACCGCGCCCTCGGTAGGGTCGCCGGCCGTAACCCAGCGCCACGCCTTCACCCCGACCGGCGTCGCCACCACCGCCCCGACCGTGGGTTCCCCGGCGATCGGCCAAGCGCACGCCCTGGCGGCCTCCGCCATAGCGACGGGAGCCCCGACGGTCGGATCCCCCGCCCCAGGGCAGGCGCATAGCCTCACGGCCTCCGCCATAGCGACGGGAGCCCCGTCCGTGGGGAACCCGACCCTTTCCGGGGCCGGGAGCCTATCCGCCCTTCCGATCGCGACGGGCGCCCCGTCCCTGGGCTCCCCTGGCCTGGGACAAGCGCATGTCTTGGCCGCGACCGGGATCACGGTAAGCCCAGCGATCCAGGTTCCCGCCCTGGCGCAGCGGCACGCCTTGGCCGGCTCTGGGCTATCCACAGGCGCGCCGACGGTTGGATCCCCTGCGACGGCTGGATCTCACGCCATGGCCGCCCTGGGCCTCACGGCAAGCCCGACCATAGGCTCCCCGGCGATCGCCCAGCGGCACGCCCTGTCCGCCCCGGCCCTGGCGACCCTCGCGCCGGCGGTCGGATCCCCGGCGATCGCCGGTAATGCCAACTTATCGGCAATCAATATCGCCACCGGCGCGCCGACCGTCGGGACGCCCTCGCTCGATCTGGACTTCCGGACCAGCACGGACCGGACCGTCGCTATCGCGGCCGTCTCGCGCCGGGTCCAGATCCCGGCCGCGGCGCGCTCAATCCGCGCCGAACTCAAGCAGGGGTAGGTTGCGCTATGCAATGGCCGCCCAAAGATCCCGACGACGTCCTGGACTATTCGATCGACTGGTCGGCCGTGCTCGAGGCTGACGGCGATACGATCTCGGGCGTAGTCTGGACGTTCCCCGACGGGCTCACCAAGCAGAGCGATTCGATCGAGGGCTCGGCGACGTTCGCCTGGATCTCTGGCGGGACGGACGGGGCTCGCTACTCGGTCGGATGCAGGATCACGACGGCCGGCGGGCGGATCTACGATCGGACCATGTCGATATCGGTCCGGCAGTCCTAGCGCGAGATCCCGGCCGCGCGCTCGATCGCCCAGCGCTTACACCAGGTCCAGGCCAGATCCCACGCCGCGCGATCGCGCCGGCGACGAGCTCGCGCCAGGACAAGCTTATTTTTCCAGGGCACGCCGCGCCAGTGATCGGCGCAGATCCATTCCGACGGCGGCGATCCCTTGCGCGTGCGACCGCAGAACGGGACGACGCAGGGGATCCGGTCAGGCATCGACGGAGATCTCCGGATCTGGGAAATAGAGGCCGCGCGAGTTCATGAGCTCAACGACGTCTTGCGTTCCCTGGATATACGCCTCGCAGAGAAGATGCTCGAGCGTATAGCGGCCGGCGCCCTCCGCGAGAAAGCAGGCGACGCGACCACGAACGAAGGCCGCATGATCGGCGGGGAGGGCGATCGTCTCGAGCGGTCGACGCGGCACAAGTTTACGCCTCATGACTGCACCGGCGGCAGGACGATCGCGGCGACGATCGCGGAGAGTTCCCCGCGCTTGCGGACCAGGCGATCGCGGATCTCCGCCTGGACGCCCAGCGGGACGGCCTGGTCGCCGGCGACCCAGGACCGCATGGATCGGTTGCTGACTTTGAGCGCGGCGCACCCGTCGGCCCGAAACGACGATCCCCACAGGGCGAGGCAGGCGGCATAGAACACCGTCGGCGTCATTGCGACCGCTCCGGATCAAAGTCGGTGCGCGGGTTATGTTTGACGTCCCACGCCCTATCCATCTTCTCGGCGATGGCGCTGCAAACGCCGACCGTGTTGATCGCAATGTCGCGCATTTGAAAAACGATATGCGCCGTTAGTTCGTTCGCCTTGCGTTGCGCCTCGGGCGACGGGAAGTCCGCCGCCTTGGAGCGCAGGCGCACGCCGACCCCGCCGCCGGTCGCCTCATGAAGCTGGGCGACGGACCAGGTCGGGAAGTGATATTTGAAGGCCGCACGCTCCTTCGAGATAACCGAAACCGCGCCGGCCATGTCGTACTTTTTCAACACGCCGATAATCTCGGCCATGCACTCCCAATAGCGTTTGTCGTCAGCCATGTTCAGCCGTCCCCGTCGATTGTGAGATCTACAGCAAAGGTCGCGTAAACGTTGTGCCCCGGAGTGTCGTTCCAGCAGTAGGCGCACCCGGCCGCGTCGTCCGTGACCTCCGCAATCCGGCGGAGCTCATGCCGCATAACCGGCCCCTCCATCGTCTCGGCCATGAACGCTTCAAACGCCGGCGTCCGGAACTTCGCGACCTCCCACTCGAGCGCATGGTCGCCGCATAGGAACACGTACTCGGTAAGGATTGATCGTTCCTCGCTCATGCTGCACCTCGGGAAAGTGTGAATGGAATGCGGATGATGTCGCGGGCGCGCGGGTTGAAGTTCGGCACCAGATCTTCGACGCCCACATGAAGCGCACGAGCCAAGGCAAACGCCTGATGTAGAAGGATGCTCTGGCGCCCGACTTCGATGTTTGCGATGCTCGGACGCGACAGCCCCACCTCTAGCGCGAGGTCAGCTTGCGTCATGCGCGCGGCCCTTCGGTGATGCCGGACGTTCTCACCCACCGTGCGGTAGAGTTCCTCGCTCACGGCTTTTCTCCCTGTTGGGAGGGGGAGGTCTGCTCGGTCGTGGTCTGCGCTTGGCTGGGCGATCCAGTTCGCTCAGGGGCGGGGTTGGACGCATCATCGCAAAGGACGCGACGAACCTCCGCGATCATCTCTGCAGCTTTCGCCTCGCCCAGCTTCAGCCCTGCGATGGCGCACATGTTGCGGAGAACAAGAAGGCCGGGAGCGATGAACTTCAGCGTCTCGATCTGGTTGTGGAAGCGATTGATGATCCGTTGCTTCATGACGGGCACATCGACGCCGCCATCAATCGTTGAGCCGTAGAACTCGCCGTCGCCGCCGGTCGCTAGGTCCAAATCTTGGATCGCGTCCTCATAGCCATCGCGGCGGCCGATCTCGTAGGCTTCATCTTCCTCGCTCATGCTCACCACCCTGCAATGACGGCGCACGTCTGGCGCCCTGACGTCACGATAAACACGCGCTTGTGCAGCGCCGGCATATCCACCGCCGCGCAACGCACAAGCGCGAAGTGTCCGGCGATCGAGGGATGGAGATCCGCCTCCTGGATCCGCTCGATCCAAAGCGACCGGGCGCCCGGCTCTCGCTTCAGGATCTCGACGGCGTCCGGGCTTCCCACGATCAGGAGGGCGTCGCGCTTCACCCCGTCCTTTTCCATCGTGTCGTTTATCGCTGCGACCAGCCTATCGACGAGTTGCATTATTCGACCGGCGCGGATGGGTTGCCGGCAAGTCCGCAATATCCGCGCTTCTCGTCCATGATCCCGAAGCGCCAGGCCATGCACTGAGAACCGACGCAAAGACCGATAAGGAGCCCATTCTCGGACCTGTTCGCCGCCGGCGCTTCTCCAGAGCCGTTTTTGCGTTGCCTCACGAACGGACACCACATTTCCGCGCGGGCCTTGGTTTCACTTACGAGCATTCCGCAACCTCCTGTTTCTTTCCATGGCGTTGTCGATCGACCACAGAACCATTTTGCCGTCTTGGGTTAGCGAGATCTCGCCGGCGTCGTCGACGACCAGGCCGTCCGCCTTCAGCTTGGCGAGAAGGGGGACGCGGCCGCCATGGCGCCAGGTCGCGCGGCCGACGCCTGCCTCGATCTGGCGGAGGAAGACGATCGCGGCGTCCGTCTGGTCGGTCATGCGCCTTCCTCGATAACTTCGAAGCCCTCGACCGTATCGGCATAGCCCGGCCGCCGGCGCGCGTCGGCCAGGATCTCTAACGCCTCTTGCCTGGTTGCGAACTCTCGAGCGTCGGGACGCTCCGCCGCCTTGAACTTGGGGAAGCGCCAGCCCGCCCATTGGTTCGTCGACTCGCGATAGATCACAAACACCGACGGCGATTGATCGAGGCAGTCGCACCCGACTAGCTCGAGTTGCTGGACGCTGCACTCGCAGCCCGGCCGGCGAGGGATTTCCTCGCCGGCGTTGTAGTTCGAAACGTACCCTTCGCGGCTCATGACTTCACCGCGCGGGGCTGGACGACGACGGCCTCGACGATCTCGCTCCGCGTGGATCCAGGGACGGACCAACGGTCGATCTTGCGGACCTCCGCGGCGGCCAGGTCACGCGACCCAGAGAAGCCGGCGGCCGTGTTGGGGGATCCGCCTTGGGTCACGTACTGGACGCGCCAGCAATGCGAATAGATCCGTCCGCTCGCGCTCGTCCGCTTGTGCGTCGAACCGTCGGCGAATGTCGCAATGTATTTGATAGCCATGTTCGAACGGGCCTCCTGCCCAGATCTCCGCTGGGGCTAATCCCCTGCGGTCCGTTGATTGATACACCGCCGGCGGCAGCGCGCAAGATATCCCGTTAGGCGACTGACGTAGCGGCGTTGCGCGCGGCTTTCAGAATATTGACGCCGGCGGCGGCCATCACCGGCCGTTCGCGAGAGGGGGCGGAAAGGTGCGCCTCGAGAGAGAACCCGGCGACCTCGCCGCAATGGCAGGCGCGGGCATGGGCGGCGGCGAGCTCGGCTTGCAGGTTCCGGATTAGGATCGAGATCCCGTCAAGGTCGGCCGGACGCATGGGCGCCCAATTGAACCCCTCGTGACGTGCGACGGCCTCGTCCAGAACGGCTTGATATTCGGCGGCAGTTTTCATGGTCGGTTCCCTTTGCTGATGGGCCGACCATGGCGGGGAAAGGTTTAGGGACAGTTACCCCCAGGCTTTCGCACATCGCACGACTCAGGAACGGGAGG
>Ga0075464_10000207_pt1 | contig 25350 bp, 26 predicted proteins | sample DEB19_08_DNA_5_FD_75068 | JGI IMG/M metagenome (GOLD analysis project Ga0075464, IMG submission 75068) | Aqueous microbial communities from the Delaware River and Bay under freshwater to marine salinity gradient to study organic matter... | ecosystem: Environmental > Aquatic > Marine > Coastal ...
AGCACCATCTCCAACAGCGCAGCCAAACAGGTCTTTGACGCGTTATGGACGGGCGAAAGCACCGACGTCGACGCCATCATCGATGCCAAAGGCCTCAAACAAATCAGCGACTCTGGCGAACTGGAAAAAATCATCGACACCGTCCTGGCCGCCAACGCCAAAAACGTCGAAGAAATCCGCGCCGGCAACACCAAGGCCATGAACGCGCTGGTCGGCCAGGCCATGAAGGCGACCCAAGGCAAGGCCAATCCGTCGCAGGTCAATGCGCTGCTGAAGAAGAAAATCGGCTAGCTGGGGACTTGCCCGGGCATTGCGTTCGCTCCTGAATCAGGAGCTGCTCACACAAGTAACGATTGGCTCGCAGCCACCTTCCTCAATTCACGCCGTAGCGTTCACGGTAAGCCAGCACCGCCTGGTGGTGCTCGCCCAGCGAGGCACCCTTTTCTGATGCCAGATAGTCCAGCAAGTCGGTCAGGCAGGCAATCGCGCTGACCTGCAAACCCAGGGTCTTGGTGACGTATTGCACGGCGCTGTAGCTCACATCCACACCGTTTTCAATCGCTTTTTCCTGACGGTCGAGCGCAATCGCCACGGCATGCGGCACAGCCCCTGCGGCCTGGATGATGGCAATCGACTCGCGTACGGCGGTGCCTGCGGACATCACGTCGTCCACAATCAGCACCCGGCCCTGGACGGGCGCGCCGACCAGCGTGCCGCCTTCGCCGTGGTCTTTGGCCTCTTTGCGGTTGTAGGCAAACGGCAGGTTGCGGCCCATGCGCGCCAGCTCAATGCAGACCGCCGCCGCCAGCGGAATGCCTTTGTAAGCCGGGCCAAAAATCATGTCGAATTGCAGGCCGTTTTTTTCTTCTTCGGCCAGCAGCTGCCGCGCATAAAATTGCGCCAAGCGGCCCAGTTTGGCGCCGTCGTCAAACAGCCCTGCGTTGAAAAAGTAGGGGCTCATTCGCCCAGCCTTGGTTTTGAACTGCCCAAACTTGAGCACGCCAGATTCAATGGCAAACTGCACAAACTCATGCGCCAGTGTGTTGCCCGAACTGTTTTGTTGAATCTCTTGCCCCGACATAGGAGTTGATGCCTTGTTTAAATTAACCAGCCTGAACCTGAACGGTATCCGCTCTGCCACCAGCAAGGGCCTGGAGGCTTGGCTGGCAAACTACAAGCCGGATTGTATTTGCGTGCAGGAAGTCAAAGCCCAGGCCGCTGACGTGCAAGGCAAGTTTGAAGAAATCGCCGGGTTGAAAGGGTACTTTCACTTTGCCGAGAAAAAAGGCTACTCAGGCGTGGGCATCTACACAAAACACGAGCCTACAGATGTCGTCATCGGCTACGGCTCAACAGAATTCGACGCGGAAGGCCGTTACGTGGAACTGCGTTTTGACCGGCCAGGGCGCAAGCATCTGCCCAAACTGTCCCTCATCAGTGCGTACTTCCCCAGTGGCTCGTCTGGCCCTGAGCGGCAAGAGGCCAAATTTCGTTTTCTGGCCGAGTTTTACCCGCACCTGCTGAGCTTGAAGGCGGACCGTGACTATGTGCTGTGCGGCGACATCAACATCGCGCACCAGGAAATTGATTTGAAAAACCACAAGGGCAACAAAAAGAACAGCGGCTTTTTGCCCGAAGAACGCGCCTGGATGACACGGTTGCTCAGTGAAGCAGGCAAGGTGGACGTGTACCGCCAGCTGCAACCCACCGCCACCGATGCCTGCTACACCTGGTGGAGCAACCGCGGCCAGGCCTATGCCAACAACGTCGGCTGGCGGCTGGACTACCACCTGGCCACACCGGCAGTGGCAGCACTGGCCAAGACCGAGCATATTTACAAAGAGCAAAAGTTCTCGGACCATGCGCCAATGACGGTGGACTACGACCTTGAGCTCTGACAGTCGACACTGGAGCAGCTCACATTTGCAGGCATCATCCAGGTGCGCCACATGACAAGTGAACCCGCCCAGCCTAACCGAGCAAACCCCCCATGCAAGCTTTCCTGATATCTACCGGCATTGTTGCCCTGGCCGAGATGGGCGACAAAACCCAGTTGCTGGCGCTCGTGCTGGCCGCGCGCTTCAAGCGGCCCTGGCCCATCGTGTGGGGCATTTTTGTTGCCACGGTGCTCAACCACGCCATGGCCGGTGCGCTGGGTGCCTGGGTCACCACGCAGATCAGCCCGCAAACCCTGCGTTACATCTTGGGTGCGTCGTTCATCGCCATGGCGGTGTGGATGTTGATACCCGACAAGCTGGACGATGACGGCGCAGACAAAAAACCCCCTCGCTTTGGCGTGTTTGGCACCACCGTCGTGCTGTTCTTTCTGGCCGAAATGGGCGACAAAACCCAAATCGCCACCGTCATGCTGGCCGCACGGTTTGACGCCTACTTGGCCGTGGTGGCCGGCACCACCCTGGGCATGATGCTGGCCAACGCCCCGGTGGTGTGGCTGGGCGAACGCATGACCCGGCTGGTGCCACTGCGTGTGGTGCACCTGGTCAGCGCCGCGATTTTCTTGGGACTGGGGTTGTGGGCGCTATTGAGTTAGGAGCTGCCAGCGCTTGTGTTCATTGGGCTGGGGGCCTCCGTAGCACCTGAAAACAACTTGAAAGCAGCTTCAAAGGAGCTTTCCGAGACCCGAAAAGGCTCAAAATCAGCTGTTTTTGGGTATCAAAAGTGGCTTCAAGCCAATAACCACATGCGCGATCAGCTACCAAAAATATAGCGCCCTGCTGGTGTTACAACCCCAGCATCAACTTCAAATTCTGCACCGCCGCCCCCGACGCGCCTTTGCCCAGGTTGTCCAGCCGCGCGACCAGTACGGCGTGGCGGTAGGTCTCGTTGCCGAAGACTCGCAGCTCCATCTTGTTGGTGCCGTTCAGGGTCAGCGCGTCCAGCTTGCCGGATTCAGGCGCGGCCTCCACCGTCACCCATTGACTGCCTGCGTAATGCCTGGCCAGCGCATCGTGCAACTGGGCAGCTAGGGGTTGGCCGGGCAGCAAGTCCAGGTGCAGCGGCAGTTGCACCAGCATGCCTTGCTCAAAATTGCTGACGGATGGGATGAACACCGGGCGGCGGGTCAAACCGGTGTATTTCATGATTTCTGGCAGGTGCTTGTGCGCCAGGCCCAGGCCGTACAGCTCAAACAGCGGGGCTTGGCCCGCTTGATAAGCCTCGATCATTTGACGCCCACCGCCAGAGTAACCGCTCACTGCAGGCAAACTCAGCGCAAAATCGGGCGCTATAAAACCCGCGTCGACCAGTGGCCGAATCAACGCGATGGCGCCGGTGGCGTAGCAGCCGGGGTTGCCTACGCGGTCGGCACCGGCCACCAGCGCACGCTGGCCTTGGGTCAATTCAGGAAAGCCGTAGACCCAGCCGGGATGGGTGCGGTGCGCCGTCGATGCGTCGATGATTTTGGGTTTGTTGCCAGGCAGGCTGTCGATCATGGCGACGGATTCGCGGGCGGCGTCGTCATGCAGGCACAAGATGACCATGTCTACCGTGGCCATGAGCGCGCGCTTGGCAGCAGCGTCTTTGCGCAGCTCGGGCGCGATGCTGACCAGCTCAATCGCGGGCATGGCCTGCAAACGCTCCAGGATTTGAAGGCCCGTGGTGCCAGCTTCTCCGTCGATAAAAATTTTGGGCATTGATCTTCTCCGTCAGTCCTGAGTCCGTCGCTACGTAAGAGTCGCATCAGGTTGGTGCAATGCAACATGATACAGTTTAGGGCTTTCTGCAAACCGCAGAAACCCGCACAGCGTCACCGCCCTACAACAGTCGTTTGAAAGTTTTTTCATGAAAATTCACGAGTACCAAGGCAAGGAAATCTTGCGCCAGTTTGGTGTGCCAGTGCCGCGCGGCATTGCAGCATTTACGGTGCAGGAGGCGGTAGAAGCAGCCCAAAAACTCGGTGGCCCGGTGTGGGTGATCAAGGCGCAGATTCATGCGGGTGGTCGCGGCAAGGGCGGCGGCGTGAAAGTGGCCAAGACGATTGAAGATGTCAAGCGCATCTCTGGCGAAATTTTGGGCATGCAGCTCGTCACGCACCAAACCGGCCCTGCTGGCCAAAAGGTTCGCCGTCTCTATATTGAAGACGGTGCGGACATTCAAAAAGAATATTACGTGTCGTGCGTGACTGACCGCGCCACGCAAAAAGTTGCTTTTATTGCGTCGTCTGAAGGCGGCATGGACATTGAGGAAGTGGCGCACAGCCACCCCGAGAAAATCATCAAGCTGTTTGTCGACCCGCTGGTCGGACTGACAGATGCGCAGGGCAAAGAACTCGCCGCGGGCATCGGCATGCCGGCTGACTCGGTTGCGCAAACCGTCGACATCCTGCAAAAGCTCTACAAGTGCTACATGGAGACCGACGCGTCGCTGGTCGAGATCAACCCGCTGAACCGGAGCAGCAAGGGCGAAGTGATGGCGCTGGACGCCAAGTTCAACTTTGACCCGAACGCGCTGTTTCGCCATGCAGACATCGTGGCTTACCGCGATCTGGACGAAGAAGACGCGGCGGAAGTCGAAGCCAGCAAGTTTGACCTGGCCTACATCAGCCTGGACGGCAACATTGGCTGCCTGGTCAACGGCGCGGGCCTGGCCATGGCGACGATGGACACCATCAAGCTGTTTGGCGGCGAGCCTGCCAACTTTTTGGACGTGGGCGGAGGCGCAACGGCCGAGAAGGTGACAGAAGCCTTCAAGATCATGCTGAAAAACCCGGAAGTCAAAGGCATTCTGGTCAATATTTTCGGCGGCATCATGAAGTGCGACACCATTGCTGAAGGTGTGATCACGGCCTGCAAGGCCACCAACCTGTCGGTACCGCTGGTGGTGCGCATGAAGGGCACCAACGAAGACCTGGGCAAAAAGATGTTGGCCGAATCCGGCTTGCCCATCATTGCTGCGGACACCATGGCCGACGCTGCGACCAAAATCGTCAAAGCCGTTGCCTGAACAGGAAATCAATCATGTCTATCTACATCAACAAAAACACCAAAGTCATCACCCAGGGCATCACCGGTAAAACCGGCCAGTTCCACACCCGCATGTGCCGCGACTACGCCAATGGCAAAGAAGCCTTTGTGGCCGGCGTGAACCCGAAAAAAGCGGGCGAAGACTTTGAAGGTATCCCGATTTTTGCCAATGTGACAGAAGCCGCAAAAGCCACTGGCGCGACGGTATCGGTGATTTACGTGCCGCCAGCTGGCGCTGCGGCTGCGATTTGGGAAGCGGTGGAAGCCGACCTGGACTTGGCCATTTGCATCACCGAAGGCATCCCTGTGCGCGACATGCTGATGGTGCGCAACCGCATGAAAGCCAAAGAAGCGGCTGGCGGCAAGCGCACACTGCTGCTTGGCCCGAATTGCCCAGGACTCATCACGCCTGAAGAAATCAAAATCGGCATCATGCCCGGTCACATCCACCGCAAGGGCCGCATTGGTGTGGTCAGCCGCTCCGGTACGTTGACGTACGAAGCCGTGGCGCAATTGACCGAAATCGGCCTGGGCCAGTCCAGCGCTGTGGGCATTGGTGGCGACCCGATCAATGGCCTGAAGCACATCGACGTGATGCGCGCCTTCAATGACGATCCGGACACCGATGCCGTCATCATGATTGGCGAAATTGGCGGCCCGGACGAAGCTGAAGCCGCTGAGTGGTGCAAGGTCCATATGAAAAAGCCCATCGTCGGCTTTATCGCGGGCGTGACAGCCCCGGCTGGCAAGCGCATGGGCCACGCTGGCGCGCTGATCTCTGGCGGTGCCGACACCGCTGACGCCAAGTTAGAGATCATGGAAGCCTGCGGCTTTACCGTGACACGCAATCCGTCAGAAATGGCCAAATTGCTCAAGGCACTGCTCTGAGCTGTTTGTAAGCAGTACTACGGACTTGCCGGCAGCGGCCTCCCGCTAAAATATCAAAAAACAAAAAGCGCCGTCCAGCGCTTTTTTTAATTCATAACAACGGAGCATCTATGTTTTTTGGACTTGACTTAACCTCCCCGCTGTTCTGGAGCGCGTTCGGCTCCATTGTGCTGGCCAACATCGTTCTGTCGGGCGACAACGCGGTGGTCATTGCCATGGCAGCGCGCACCCTCAAGCCAGAACAACGCAACAAGGCCATCTTTTGGGGCAGCGCAGCAGCCATCGTGATGCGGATTGTGCTGACCATCGTCGCCATTCAGCTGCTGACTTTGCCGTACCTGAAAATGATTGGTGCTGTGCTGCTGGTCTACATTGGTGTGGACCTGCTCAAGGGCGAGGACGACGGCGATGGCGAAGGCAAGGAAATCAACGGCATGGCCGCGGCTATTCGCACGATTTTGATTGCTGACCTGGTCATGAGCCTGGACAACGTGCTGGCCGTTGCTGCTGCGGCCAAAGGCAATTTGCCTTTGCTGGTGCTGGGCCTGCTCATCAGCATTCCTTTGATTGTGTTCGGTGCCACGCTGCTGACCAAAGTCATGGAACGCTTCCCCATCATCATCACCATCGGTGCTGCTTTGCTGGGATTTTTGGCGGGCGAAATGCTGCTGACTGACCCGGCAGTGGTCACACGTTTTGGCGCGATGAGCGAGCAAACCGTGACGTTTGGTGGGGTTTTGGGCGCCGTGCTGGTCGTGGCCCTGGGGACTTACCTGACCAAGCGGCAGAAAAAACACGCCGCCGCCGAATAAGCCGGCCGGCTTGCGCCCCTGCCCTGCAGGGGCATCAAAGCGCGCTTATTTGCAACAAAAAGTCCGCGCTGCGTCGATAAGTCTCTTGTCCAGCGCCAGGGTGTCTGTTAACGTCCGCGATCAGGGGCTTTGCCGCAGCTTTGTGTGAGGGGCGATGCCCCTGCCGGCAAACAAAATACGCTAGGTTAACCACCAAGGGTCAAGCGGACGATGAATACAGCCTCCAACGCACGCAGCAAGCGCCGCACGTTTTGGCGAGCCGACTGGTGGGCAGGCGTATGGGTCGTTTTGGTGTTGCACGGTGTTGCCGACTTTTTCGGCACGGCGCGCCATCCATCTGCGCGCATGGGGCACGTGAACCTTGGCCCCATCACTGACCCCACCACACATGTCATGTCGGCCGACGTGCCGGTATTTGAAAAAGCCAGCGTGACGACGGTTTCGAACGCGGCACCGGCTGGTGGCTATCCGGATGCAGATGCCAAACTTTAGGTAAAAATAGAGCTGAAAAAGTCATAAGCCATAAGCCATAAGCCATACAAAAATGATGTACGAGATATGCGCAGAGACTGACCCGGGCTTGGCGCGGGAAAACAACGAAGATGCTGTGGCGTTTGATACGCTCACCGGGCTGTGCATACTGGCCGATGGCATGGGCGGCTACAACGCAGGCGAAATCGCCAGCAGTATGGCGACGGCATTTATCAAGTCAGAGATGAGCCGATGGTTGTCGCAGGCGGGCAGGAATGCCAATTCAAAAGAAGTCAAACGTGCGATGGAAATTTGTGTCCAGAACGCCAACCATTCGATTTTTAACGCCGCCAACTCCAATCCGCAGTACACCGGTATGGGAACCACACTGGTGGTTGGCGTGTTTCAGGTCGGTCGTCTGATGCTCGGGCATATTGGTGATTCCCGTTGTTACCGCTTGCGGGGTGATGCCTTCGAACAAATTACCAAGGACCATTCACTGTTGCAAGAGCAGATCGATGCGGGACTGATCACGGCGCAGCAGGCGCTTACTGCCGCAAACAAAAATCTGGTCACCCGAGCGCTGGGGGTCGAAGATGCGGTCTTGCTTGATGTGACAGAACACCGCGTGGATGCGGGCGATGTGTATGTGATGTGCTCCGATGGTTTGTCCGACATGGTTCGTGACAGCGCCATCGCAGCTATCGTGCTGGGCCATGCTACGCTCGAGCTAAAAGCCAAACAGCTTATCCATGCAGCAAACGCCAACGGAGGACGCGATAATATTTCAGTGGTCCTGGTGCATGCTGTAGAACCGACGACCAAGCGCAGTCTTTTGTCCAGACTATTGGGAAAGTAAAAAATGGTTGATTTATCACTAACTACCGGGAGCCGACCATGCCGAAAATGATTGTCTCCATTGACGGTGTTGTCATCATGGAAGTTCAGCTCACCAAAGACCGGACGTCATTGGGTCGCCGCCCCTACAACGACATCGTTATCGATAATCTGGCCGTCAGTGGCGAGCACGCCGTCCTGCAAATGTTGGGCAATGAGGTCCATCTGGAGGACCTGAACAGCACCAACGGAACCTACGTCAATGGCAAAGCCGTCAAAAAGCAGCTCCTGCTGAACAACGACACGGTAGAAATTGGCAAGTACAAAATCAAGTACGTCAACGACGTGGCTGATGCCGGGTTGGAGAGAACCATGGTCATCAAATCTGGCTCGGCGGCTTCGGCAGCTGCACCAGCAGTCCCGTCTGCTGCCGCCGCTGCGGTTGCGGGGCCGAGCGTCCATGCGGCCATCAAGGTCATGTCAGGTGCGGCGGCTGGTCGTGATGTGACACTGGTCAAGGTCGTGACGACGATTGGTAAACCTGGCGTTGCTGTGGCGGCGATCACGAAAAGACCACATGGCTTTGTCATTGCGCATGTGGAGGGCGCCAACAGGCCGTCATTGAATGGTGCACCTATCGGTGCCGAGCCGGTGGCCCTGAAGGACGGCGACTTGCTTGAACTGGCAGGCACCCAGATGAAGTTCGTGCAGCACTGATACGGCTGTCAATACGGCTGACAACACGCCTTTAGTCGCGACAGCAGCTCTGTTTGGCGTCGACACAGAGGCTCCATGCAACTCCTCTCCAGGCACTGGCCTCGCATTGCCGTCACACTGGTTCCGCTGGTGTTTGCCTTGCTGCATGCCAGCGGAGTGCTGCCCATTGGGGTCCTTCAGCGGCTCGACGACATCATTTACGACGCGCGTTTGCGCGCGACCATGCCCAAAACGATCGACGATCGTATCGTCATTGTTGATATCGATGAAAAAAGCCTGGCTGAAATAGGCCGTTGGCCCTGGGGGCGCAACAAGCTCGCCGATCTCATGGAAGAGTTGGTCAGCCGGCAACAAGTGGCTCTCGTGGGTTTTGACCTTGTTTTTGCAGAACCTGATGACAGCTCAGGATTGAAGCGACTCCAACAACTCGCTCAAAATGAGCTGAAGGATCAGCCCGGTTTTGCGCAAAAACTGGGGCAAATCCAATCTGGCCTGGACTACGACGCCGTTTTCGCCAAGTCACTTGAAAAGCAGCCTGTGGTGATGGGTTATTACTTGACAAGCGACCGTGACGGCCGGGTCAACGGTGTGTTGCCTCAGCCAGTGATGCACAACCCGCTTATGCAAGGCCGTCCCATCAAGTTCACGAGCTGCAATCTCAACGAAGAGCACCGGGCCAAAGGCATCCCGGAAATTGCCATCGGCATGGGTCTGAACACGGGCAGCATGTGCGTGGGAGACATGGGCTCAGACATCCGGCGCAGCTACACCGTGATGGGTGACTCCGTGAACCTGGGTTCGAGGTCTTGGGCCTTTGTACTAAAAGCTTACAGAATGCAGGACTGGGACCATTGCGTCGTTGAATTACTGAACTTGCAACGCCTGAATGCCAAAAAATACCTTTACCAGCTCTACACACAACGGGTAGCCTCAATGCGTCTGTTGCCGTTCGACCCCATATGGGACAGCGCAACCCATTTTCAGACCAAATAAATTCAGGCTGATTGCCCATAAGTCACACACAGCATGCAAAGTCTATGAAAGTCAGGGTACTCGGCTGTTCCGGCGCCATCGCTAAAGACTGTCGTACCACGTCCTTCCTGATTGATCACGACGTCCTTGTCGATGCGGGTACGGGTGTTGGCGATTTGACGCTGGAAGAGATGGCGCAGATAGACCACGTCTTGCTTACCCACTCACATCTTGACCATGTAGCAGCTTTGCCGTTGATGGTCGATGCGATTGCCGCTAGCCGCGCAACGCCTATTCAAATCCACGCTTTGCAAGGCACGATCGATGCCCTCAGGACGCATATCTTCAACAACACCATCTGGCCCGACTTTTCCACAATACCCCATCCAGAATCACCCTTCATCAGCTTTCACCCTCTCGAAATAGGTCAAAGACTGCACATCGCCAGCAAACTTGTTGAGGTTTTGCCTGCTGTTCACACCGTGCCTGCAGCGGGCTATGCGGTGACCGCAGGCAGCGGATACTGGGTATTTACGGGCGATACTGAACAAAATCCGGCGCTATGGGCGCGTATCAACCAGCTCGATGTTGCCATGCTGGTGATAGAAACGGCCTTTAGCAACCGTGAAAGAGATCTCGCCAAGCTGAGTCTTCACTTATCGCCTCATGTGCTGGCCACCGAACTGGACTTTATTGATGCAGGCAAGAAGTATCCGATCTACATCACCCACATCAAGCCCGCCGAGACCGAACTGATCATGGCTGAAATACAGCGTTTTGACCAACCCTCGCCCATAGGTACCCACGTGACTCATGACATTCGCTGGTTAAGAGCCGGTCAAGTCTTCGATTTATGAACAGCCCGGCTAGACACGTTTTGGGTCTGGTGTCGGACACGGCTTCGGGTCCAGACCCGCAAGCCGAGTTTTTCAACTCCCAGCAGCTGCCGCCGCAAGAGCGTGGCGTTTCTTTTGAAGCACTGTATTTCAAGCAGCTTCAGCTGGTGACAAACCGGATTCACGAGACTGACAACGTCGACCAACTGATGCTGGAGGTCAGTCACGACATCTGCAGGCTGTTCAATGCAGCCCGACTGACGCTTTACGCTGTGAATGATGACCGCACGGCTATCATCTTGAAGGTTAAAACCGGCCTGAACAGCACACAAGATCTCAAACTGCCCATCAGTGCACACAGCATTGCAGGTTACGTGGCCACATCACTGCAGATGGTCAATATTGCTGACGCGTATGACATTGGCGCCCTAAAAAAAATACACCCTTCCCTCAGCTTTCTGCAAGCCGTTGACAAGCGCTCTGGCTACCGTACAAAGCAAATGCTGGTCGCCCCTGTCATGGACGGCGACCAACTTCACGGCGTTTTGCAGGTCATCAATAACCGCAACAATCAGTCGTTTACCCAGCTTGAGGAAGATGGCGTACAGCAAATCTGCCAAACACTGGCAATCGCTATTCGTCAGCGCCAGCAGAAAGCAGCGGACTTGAAAAGACGCAAGGCTACCAAGTACGATGGTCTGGTTGCCGATGGCGTGTTGACGCAAGAAGAACTGTTGAACTGCATTCTCAAAGCGCGCGAGACATCAGAGACCGTCGAACATTTGCTGATGGCCGACCACCGCATCAGACCCGCCCAAATTGGCCCCTCGCTGGCCAAGTTTTTTGGTGTGGCCTACGAACCTTTCAACAGCAGCCGAATTCGCTCAGAGATGTTGCATGGCTCACTCAAGCGGGAATTTATTGTTGAACAGGGCTGGGTACCGCTTGAGGAGACGGTTGATGGTCTGGTGATCATGTGCGTCGATCCGGAAGCCGTCAGAGGCTCGCGGGTGGTTCCGCAGGTTTTTCCACGAAACGACAAATTTTCATACTGTGTCACCACGCAAACCGAGTTCGAGGAAACCCTGGGCCAGTTGTTTGGCGCAGGCAATGAAGCCGGCTCGATCGACCAGTTGCTGGCGGACATGGACTCCCCGCTGGAAAACGACGCACAAGACGATTCGTCGCTCGAATCAGCCGCGGCAGACAATGAGCTGGTCAAGTTTGTCAACAAAGTCATCATGGACGCCTACAACCAAAAAGCGTCTGACATCCACATTGAACCCATGCCGGGCAAGGCCAAAACGGGTATCCGTTTCAGGATAGACGGCACACTGCAACCTTATATCGAAGTACCTGCGCAATTCCGTCAGGTCATGGTCACGCGCCTGAAGATCATGTGCGACCTCGATATTTCAGAAAAGCGCAAACCGCAAGACGGCAAGATCAAATTCAAAAAATACGGCCCTTTGGACATTGAGCTGCGCGTAGCCACCATCCCTTCTTCTGGCGGTGTCGAAGATGTGGTCATGCGTATTTTGGCGGCAGGCGAACCGATTCCCCTTGACAAGCTCGGACTCACAGCACACAACCAAGAGCGTTTGGAAAAAACGGTTTCGAAGCCTTACGGCTTGTTTTACGTGTGCGGCCCAACAGGCTCGGGGAAAACAACCACACTGCATTCGATTTTGAAGTTTCTGAACACGCCCGACACCAAAATCTGGACGGCAGAAGACCCGGTCGAGATCACGCAGAAAGGCCTGCGGCAAGTTCAAATCAACAAAAAAGCCGGCATTGACTTCGCTCTCGTCATGCGCGCTTTTTTGCGGGCTGACCCAGACATCATCATGGTTGGTGAGTCGCGCGACAAGGAAACAGTCGCAATGGGCGTTGAAGCGTCCTTGACAGGCCACATGGTGTTTTCAACCCTGCACACCAACTCAGCGCCTGAGTCGATCACGCGCCTGCTTGACATGGGCATGGATCCCTTTAACTTTGCCGATGCACTGCTGGGCATTTTGGCCCAGCGCCTGGCCAAAAAGCTGTGCGATTGTCGTGAAGCCTACTCACCCGACGCGCAAGAAGTCAAAGCTTTTGTAGCCGAGTACGCACAAGAGTTGCGTTACACCCCCGCCTGGAAAGCTGACGCCGCAGGCGAAGCCAAAAACCTCTACGACAGTTGGTTAACCCTGTATGGCGACAGCAGCAAACTCAAAATGTACCGCGCCGTAGGCTGTGACAAATGCAACAAGACGGGTTACAAGGGCCGTATTGGCCTGCACGAACTGATGATCGCTGACGATGCTGCGAGAAAGCTCATCCAGGAGCGCGCCAGAGTCACGGAGCTGTTCTCGTCAGCCGTCAACGGCGGCATGCGAACCTTGAAGATGGATGGCATGGAGAAAGTTTTGATGGGCCTGACCGACCTGAAGATGGTTCGGTCGGTTTGCGTCAAGTGACGAAAATGTCAGATGATTTCCTGGGGCGGGCAATAAATGTCAGTGTCGGCTGCATTTTTGCTGAATAAGTCGCCGAATTTAGTCGCGACTTGCCTGGCACGCAAACTGCAATATACAAACGTTAATTTTTTCAACCAAGGAGTTTTTATGCAAATCAAGCGTTCTATTCAAAAGGGTTTCACCCTGATCGAGCTGATGATCGTTGTGGCGATCATTGGTATTTTGGCTGCTGTGGCTTTGCCTGCGTACCAAGACTACACCGTGCGGGCGAAGATGTCTGAGGCGATATTGGCTGCATCACAGTGCCGCACCAGCATTACTGAGACCATCCAATCTGCCACCTCAGGCCAGGTAATTGCCGCTAACGGTTGGGGTTGTGAACAAACGACTGCTGCTTCCGGGACCAAATATGTCGCCACGGTAACCACTTCCGGATTGGCTGCTACACCCGCAGTCGGTGATGCAGTAATTACCGTGCTCACGCAGAACATTAACAATGCGGCCGCTGGTGCCGCAGGCGGCACCATTCGCTTGGCTGCCTGCTCTGCAGCAACCCAAACGACTTTTGCTGCTTGCGTTCCACCAGCGGTGGGTACTGCCATTAACTCTTGGATTTGCGGCCCCGGTGCAGCCACACCCGTACTTGCCAAGTTTTTGCCAGGTTCATGCCGCGCAACATAAACCCAATGAGGTTTGAAAACATGTCCTGAAAAGCGGCCTTGGCCGCTTTTTTTTGTAAAAGTGATGACTTTCCTGTTATTTGCACTCGCTTGGCTGTTGCCAAACCACTATCCGCCATGGACGAACTTTCATTCTGACTTAATCACCTTCACAGCACTTGGATGTTTGGCCCTGTCGCTGTTTAAACACTCTCGTACTTCATTCTCCGTGCCAGCAATCTCCATCGCCAGTATGTTGCTGGTAGTGGTGCCTTGGCTTCAATTGGCAGCAGGCCTTGTATTTTTTGCGGGAGATGCTTTTATCTCGGCCTTTTATACAGCAGGATTTGCCATCGCTATTATTTTGGGGTACTCATGCAGTCAGCAACACCTCAGTTCTGGTACCAGCGCATGGCTTTTACCTGCGCATGCGCTGTTGGCAGCAGCCGGACTGTCGGCGCTACTTGCCATTTTGCAATGGTTGTCGCTTACAGACAGCTTCGCCACTTTTGTTGCTGTTACCGATATTGGCGACAGAGCGATGGCCAACCTTGGGCAACCCAACCAATTGGGCACGTTGCTGCTGATGGGCCTAGCTGCCTTGGTTTTATTGTTTGAGTTGTTCAAAATCAGTCGTGTTCTGTTGATATTGGGCTCTTTGCTATTGACCTGGGCAATCGTGTTGACAGAGTCACGTTCTGCCATGCTAAGTGCGTTGGTGCTTGCTGGGTTTTTTTGCTACAAAATACGGGCGCGTTCTTTAATGGGTGAGCCACTGCGCTTGAAGAACGCGGATGTTTTTTTCTGGCTGATTTTGTTTGGTTTAGCGGCGCTTAGTTTGGCCTGGGTTAATTCTGAACTGCTGTTAGCAGTTGAGCGCGGCATGGGCGTATTCGAAAGTAACGGCCGTACGGTGATTTGGTTACAAACACTTTATGCGATCCGCGAGGCGCCGTGGTTGGGCTACGGATGGAACCAAACACCTGCGGCACAGGCTGTAGGCGCGCTGCACTCCCCCGGTGAGTTGGCGTTCACCCATGCGCACAATATCGTGCTGGATTTGCTGGCATGGGTTGGTTTGCCGCTTGGCTTGTTGATGACGGCGCTCTTTGCATACTGGTTGTACGCGCGTGTCAGGGCCGTTCAGTCGACGCAAGCAATTTGTGCCATGGCCATACTGCTGCCCGTGTTGGTTCACAGTATGCTGGAGTATCCCTTTGCCTATGCCTATTTTTTGGTAACTGCTGGGCTTTTGATCGGTGTCATAGAAGCAGACTGCATCACGAAAACACGCTATGGGGTTTCTAGGCGGATGGCAGGTATCGCACTAGCAGCACTTACCGGGATTGGCGGCTATTCAGCCTATGAGTATCTTCTCATCGAAGAGGACTACCGGGTAGCACGCTTTGAAAATTTAAGAGTAGGAACCACGCCAGCCGACTACCTTCAACCGACTATTTGGATTCACACCCAAATGGCTGCGCTGTTGACAGCACTCAGACAACCCGCAGTACGCGGCATGGACAATTTACAGATGGAACGGTTGCGGACCGTATCACTGCGTTTTGGAATGAGACCTTTGGTGTTTAGGTACGCGCTAGCGCTGGGTCTGAACGGCAAGCCAGCCGAGGCAGAGCACCAAATGCAGGTATTTAGAGGCATGTTCGGTGAAAGGACTTATCAAAGATTTAAAACTGAACTACGTCGCCTGCAAGCCGAAAAGTACCCTGAACTCGCAGCCGTCAGGCTTCCTTAAGTTGGCTATTTTGTAGAGGTACAGTCCACAAAGTAATAATCGGAACCGATGAATCCTTATTTCGCCTTCGTTTCCATTTGCCTGTTCGTAGTGCCCTGGCTTAACCCCTTTGCACAAGGCCCCTCCCCCGCAACAGCTCCTTTATTATTTTCCTGGTTGTGTGCTGTCGTTTTAATCATCTTGGGAGTTGCCCGTCTATCAACGGCTGATCGCCTGGTTTCGGTCGCTGCTTGGTCCTGGGTAATAGCCGCGATGATCAGCAGCTGCATTGGCTTGCTGCAGTATTTTGGTGCGGCGTCAGACTTTAGTCCCTGGGTCAACCAAACTCGTTACGGTGAAGCATTTGGCAACCTTCGTCAGCGCAACCAGTTTGCGACTTTGACAAATATCGCCTTGGCTGCATTGGTTTGGATCGCGATGCATGTGCATGGTGGAAACACAACAAGACGCAGGTTAGCTGACGTGTCACTCGCACTTTTTGCGGCTGGCTTGTTGGCGGTTGGTAACGCGATATCGTCATCACGGACTGGCTTGTTTGAGCTGTTGTTGCTGTGCGCCTTGTTTGGCTCGTGGGGGCAGTGGCGAAACCTGCAGGTCTGCAGGGTGCTTGTGTGTGCGGTACTGGTGTACGCAGTGGGTGCACTTTGCATACCTTACCTGGCGGGGCTTGACTTGTATTCCTACGGCGCTTTTGCCCGATTAGGCAAAGACGACGCTTGCAGCAGTCGGCTGGTTCTTTGGTCTAACGTGCTGCATTTGATAGCGCAAAAGCCCTGGCTGGGTTGGGGCTGGGGCGAGCTGGACTATGCCCACTTCATCACGCTGTACAACGGCCCCCGGTTCTGCGATATTTTGGACAATGCGCATAACTTGCCGCTGCAGCTGGCGGTCGAATTGGGCGTTCCTTTGGCGCTGCTGATATGCGGTGGTTTTGCCTGGTGGGTGTGGTGCCAAAAGCCTTGGGCTGAGCGTGACGCGACACGGCAGATGGCCTGGGCGGTCATCGCGGTGATTTTGCTGCACAGCATGCTGGAATACCCGCTGTGGTACGGGCCATTTCAAATGGCGTTGGGTATCTGCTTGATTTTGCTTGTTTACCATCCAAAACCGCCTTCAGAAGCCAAAGGCAGCTTTGATAACGCATCAAACTTGCCTTCAAACCATATTTCATATGCGCGAGCAGCTACTGTTTCAATAGCATTTATGTTGCTGGGATTCACGGCCTATGCCGCATGGGATTACCGCCGTATCAGCCAGATCTACTTACCGCCCGAGGCGCGTGATGCGTACTACCGCAGCGACACGCTGGGCAAAATCCGCAGTTCATGGCTGTTTGCTGACCAGGTGCAGTTTGCGGAGCTGATGATCACACCCCTCTCGCAGGCTAACGCCGCCCTGACATTCCAAGCAGCCAACAGGGTGCTGCACTATTCGCCAGAGCCCAGGGTGATTGAAAAACTGATTGAGAGCGCCGTGATGCTGGGCCGCGATGATCAGGCGATGGCGTATTTGGCGCGCTACAGGGTTGCGTTTCCGAAAGAATACGCCCTGTGGGCCGAGACGAATGCAAAACCGAAAGCAACGTCCAGCACCAACCCAGGTTAGGGATTCACAAAACTGCCCGATTTGCCGCCATGCTTTTCAAGCACCCGCACATCGGTGATGGTCATGCCCCGGTCGACGGCTTTGCACATATCGTAAATCGTCAGCAGGGCAATTTGTGCCGCCGTCAGGGCTTCCATCTCGACCCCGGTAGGGCCAACGGTTTCAACGGTTGCGTTGCAAATCACGCTATGGCTGGCGCTGTCGGTTGTGAGGTCAACCACCACCCGCGTCAATGCCAGGGGATGGCACAAGGGAATCAGCTCACTGGTTTTTTTGGCGGCCATGATGCCCGCAACACGCGCAATGCCCAGCACGTCGCCTTTTTTGGCGTTGCCTGCCAAAATAATGGCCAGTGTGGCCGGGTTCATCACAATGCGGCCCTGGGCAATGGCTATTCTGTGGGTGGCGGCCTTGGCGCTGACGTCCACCATATGGGCCTGCCCTTGGGCATCAAAATGAGTGAGTGTTGAGTCTGCTGTCATGCTGTTACGAATCCTTTACATCTACCCGTCATCATATGAGCATGTTGAATAATTCCTCTTTTTGGCATGACCGACTGAGGGCCGCTGGCATCCATCTGGTCATCAGTTTGACCCTCGCGGCTCTGGCGGCGCTGCTGGTTTTTTTTATTTGGTACCCGTACCCGTACCGTGAAATTTCAGGCGGGCGTGAGCTGTTTTTAATCGTGGTCGCTGTTGACGTGGTAATGGGTCCGTTAATGACGCTGGCGGTGTTCAATCTGAACAAGCCTCGCACAGAACTGCGGCGCGACCTGGGGGTGATTGGTGTTTTGCAATTGGCGGCACTCGGTTATGGTTTGTGGACAGTAGCGGTTGCTCGCCCGGTTCATTTGGTGTTTGAGGTTGATCGTTTTCGGGTTGTACACGCCATTGACATTGAGCCTATCTTGCTTAAACGCGCTGCACTCGCCTTGCAGGAGTTGCCTTTGACGGGGCCGACGCTCTTGTCGATACGTGATTTCAAAGACAGCAAAGAAAATTACGATGCCACCATGGCCGCTCTGCAAGGCCTTCAATTGGGCGCGCGGCCAGACCTGTGGCAGAGTTATGAGAAAGGCAAAGACAAAATTACCTCTGCCGCCAAACCTGTTGCCGATCTGAAAAAGCGCTTACCGGCCCGCGCCAGCGAGATTGAAAATGCGCTCAAATCAGTACCAGCCAATGCACCGGTGGGTTACATACCGCTGGTCGGACGCAACACTTTCTGGACCGTCCTCATCAACACACAAACTGCAGAGGTACTGGCATTTGTTCCCCTTGATCCGTATTAAAACCATTGCAGGGGCTGTACTGCTGGCCTTGGCTGGCCACGCGCCGCTGCAGGCCCAATCCCCATCCCGGCCCTCCGGTGCGCTGCCCTCGCTGGGGGACAACTCGGAGCTGGCCGCTGCTGCCGAACGCCGCATTGGCGACCGTATTGCCGTCAGCATTTACCGCGACCCGGACTACATCGACGACCCGGTGCTGTCGGACTATGTGCAAACCATCTGGCAGCCCTTGATGGCGGCTGCGCGGGCTCGGGGTGAATTGACGACTGAACTGGACGAGCGTTTTGCCTGGGAGATATTTCTGATCCGTGACCGTACCGTCAATGCGTTTGCCTTGCCCGGTGGCTACCTTGGCGTGCATTTGGGCTTGATTGGCGTGGTCAGCAACCGCGACGAGCTGGCAGCCGTCATGGGTCATGAACTCAGCCATGTCACGCAGCGGCATATTTCGCGCCTCATCACGCAGCAGGCGCGCACCACACCGTGGATGATTGGCGCGATGATTTTGGGAGCACTGGCCGCCAGCAAAAATCCCCAGGCAGCCAGCGCAGCCATCGTGGGCGGGCAGGCGGTGGCGGCGCAAAGCCAGCTTAATTTTTCACGCGACATGGAGCGCGAAGCTGACCGGATTGGTTTTAATGTGATGCTCGACGCGGGCTTTGAAGCACGCGGCGTGGGCAGCATGTTTGAAAAGCTCCTGCAAGCATCGCGTCTGAATGACAACGGCGCGTTTCCGTACCTGCGCTCTCATCCTCTGAGCACGCAGCGCATTGCCGAAGTGCAGGCGCGCTTGCAGCTGGCATCAGCAGAGACCGGCGCTGCCCTGGCCGCCACCCAGCAGGCGGCCAGCAACGCACGAACCACGCACAGCATGATGGCTGCACGCGCCAAAGTGTTGGGCGACCCTGGCGTGGATGCGTTGCGCGCCATGCTGGCTGAAGCTCAACGGACCAGCGGGCAGGGCGTCAACCGAGCAGGCGCTTTGTATGCGGGGGCTTTGGCTGCTGCCAAACTGCGCGAATTTGCAGTTGCGCAAACCCTGGCTGAAAGAGTCGTCGCGACAACCCAGAGCAACCCGCGCGCGCTGTCGGCGGCGGTCTTGTTGCAAATAGAGGTTGATTTGCTCTCCAGCCGCGTGCCGCCCAGCTTTGGGGCCATTGACATCAGCAAAACCAAAGACCGAGCCGAGCTGCTGATGCTGTCACGGGCGCTGCTGGCAGCGGGCAAGCCACAAGATGTCTCTGGCCGATTGTCAACCTGGGTCACAGACCATCCCAAAGACAGTGGGGCGTGGCAACTGCTGGCCGTGGCGTACGGCAACCAGGGTCAAACGGTGCGGGCCATTCGGGCCGACGCTGAAAGCCATGCGGCGAGGCTGGACTACCCGGCCGCGCTAGACCGCCTGAAAGCTGCGCAGAACGTCATCCGCAGCAACCCGGCAAGTAGCGACTTCGTGGAAGCCTCCATCATTGACACCCGGGCCCGGCAAATCGACTCACTTGTTAAAGAACAAGCGCTCCAGGACAAACTCGATCGCTAGTTGCAGCACCGAGTAAATCAGGGAGCCAATCAGCGCCGCACCAAAGCCGCTGACATTCAGGCCGCTGACCAGACTGGCCGCCGCCCAGAACATCAGCGCATTGATGACAAACATGAACAGCCCCAGCGTCACCAGCGTGACGGGCAGCGTCAGCAGCACCAGCAGTGGCCTGACGACCGTGTTAAGCGCACCCAGCACCGCAGCGGCTATCAGCGCCCCGGTAAAACTGGTGACAACAACGCCTGAATACAGGTACGCCACCGCCAGCAAAGCGGCAGCACTGCAAAGCCATTTGAGGATGAATGTCATGGCTTTGAGAATACCACTGCCACTTTGCGCTGGTGATCAGTCGAAGCCTGCCAGCATGCCAGCGCCAGCCAATGCCGTTGCGTAGCCCGCCATTTGGTGGCGTTCCTGTTTTTGGCCTTCAGTCACCGGCTGAAACTCATGACCCAGCTTGGGCCGACGCGCGTCCAGCACACGGCTGCTGCCATATTGCTGCGTGAATGAACGGGTCAGATCGCACAGGCTTTGCCTTGAAGGAGCCAGGTGCGTGATGACCTCATCGCCTGTTCTGCCCTGCTGCAGCGATGGCAACACTTGGGCAAACACCTTGTCGGCCCAGGCTGCTTGCCAGCTCTGACGGGCGCTTTGCGTTACCCATTTGCTGATGCGGCGGGTGATGCGCGGCGCGCAGCCCACCAGCACCCAGCGTGTGGGCGTGGGGTTTGTGGTGGGCAGCATGGGCTGCAGCATCTGCACGGCATAGTCTGCCTCGTCGATAAAAACAATGATGGTTTCCATAAAGTTCTCCTGGTTTACTGGTTATAAATTCAAAAACACCGACAGAAAAGCGCACTCGAAAAAAGCGTTACCGATTCGCGGAGGGGTCGTTTTTGCCGCGCCGGGTGGCCCACAGGCCAGCACCCAGTACGCCGCAGATAGCCAGCGCGTAGGTTCCCCACTCGGCAAGGGAATGCAAGGTTTTTTGCGATGCAGGGCTGCCTGGCCCGCCAAAAATGGGGTCCAGCAACTGCTCGCTGACGATCATCTTGGCAGCGGTAAACGCCAGCACCGCCGAGCCGATTTGAATGATGATGGGAAAACGCTCCACCAGCTTGAGCACCATGGTGCTGCCAAACACCACAATCGGCACACTGATGAGCAGGCCAATGACCACCAGGTCAAACGAGCCCTGGGCCGCACCGGCAACGCCCAGCACGTTGTCAACGCCCATCAGCGCATCGGCCACCACAATGGTTTTCATCGCGCCCCAAAAGGTACTGGCCACCGGGCCGTCGTGTTCTTTGTTGCCCTGGTCTGCCAGCAGCTTGTAGGCAATCCAGAGCAGACCCAAGCCGCCGACCAGCATCAGGCCCGGTATTTTGAGCAGCCAGACCACGCCCACCGTCATGACTGAGCGCACAACAATGGCGCCGACCGTGCCCCAGGCAATGGCTTTTTTCTGTAAGTGGCGCGGCAGGTTGCGCGAGGCCAGGGCAATCACGATCGCGTTGTCGCCAGCCAGTACCAGATCAATCAACACGATGGCCAGCAGCGCCGACCACCAGGGGGAGGAAAATAATTCCATGACAAAAACTCCGTTCAGACATCACATGAGCTGAACAGAATTTTGAGGAATGTAGAGGCACAGGCCAACAAGGCAGATGCAAACGCTTCGACAAAAGTCTGTTCAGGCTTTTCATCGAAGGTCTGGCTCAACAGGCAGTGTCGCTGCATGTCCAGCAAGCCGGAAGCGGCGTTGAGACCGTTTCGTAATGACGACTTGCTGTAGCGTTTTTGCCGGTGGTCTGTAGTAAGAGTAATGCGGCAAAACGAGGGAGTTACTCCCCTTCTTGCCTGCATTCTAAGGGCAGATGGAAAGAATGTGCAAGTCCTGCACCAGTCCGCCCTGTAGGACGCCAGCGCAATCTGGCCCGTCCCTTCGCGGGCCGCCCTGCGTCATTGATAATTCTTTGCCTATGCTTGCCATTCACATCACCGACATCGAGTCGGCCATCAATTACTGGCGCGAAAAGTCGCCTTCGCCTGACGGCATCACCCTGGCGCCCGAGCTGCGGGCGCTGGCCGAGGTGTATGCCCTGATGGTGTTTTACCGCGAAGAAGAAGTCGGCGTTGCCGGCTTTCCGCCCAAGGCCATGGCCGCCTGGCAAGCCTGGTACGACACCACCGCCGACACGCCCTGCATTGCCATTTGCTCCACCAGCCAGGGCGACGAGATGTGCAAGGGCTGCGGCCGCACCTTTGAAGAAGTGCAACACTGGCCCGCCATGTCCCCCGCAGCAAAGCGCAACACCTGGCGGCGCATCACGCTGGAGGCCACCTCCTGGCGCTTTGGCCGCTACGCTGACCGGGCGGTTGAAAAGCGGTAAGAAAAATTGTTTTTTTGATGCTTTGGCGCGCGGGTCGACCGGCCTAGCGCCCCACGCTTTGCTGTAGCCACTGGTCTATCTCTTCAATGGCTGCGTCAGTCGCGGCTGCCAGTGCGCGCACGCCGCCGGGCGCATCCGGCGTGGTGGCTGGGCGCTGCACCACCACACTGCGCTGGCCAACCAGCTTTAGACCGGCAGGCGTGACTTCTAGCAGCGTGGCGCGCAGGCGGATCACGCCAACGCTGGCATCCGCAGCGGTAAACACCTGGCTGAACTCTTCCAGGTCGAGGCGCAGCAAGCGCGGCAGCACGGCGTTCTGGCTGCGGTTCAGCGCAGCGCTGTCGCCGGCATTAAAAACGCTGCGGCGCTGGCTGAGCATGTCCCTCAGGCGCTGGCGCACCAGCTGTGCGGGCGGCATGGACCAACGCGCCAGCGTGTAGGGGCGCAATTCCTGCGCGTCCATGTAGGCCAGGCGGTACAGCACGGCCAGGCTGTCCAGCGCGCCGCCCGAAGTGGTGATGTCATCGATGGCAATCGGCGCTAGATCCGCAGGAGGCGCCTGGCGCGTCGTGGGCTGGGGTGTCAGGTTGCCGGGCCCAAAGTCATACATGCTGGCGCGCACGGGTTTGTCAGGCAGCGCCGAGCAGCCAAAAAGCATAAAACTGCTCAACAACAGGCCGAAAAAGGTAATAAATCGGCCTCCAGACCAATGAATACATGCGCGAGCAGCTCCTAAATCAATAGCGAATGAAGATGAACCGGACAAGGGGCGATACGTCATTTTTTAGCTCCTGTGGCTGAAAACCCAGGCTCGCCTGGCCCAGGCATGGGCGTGCCGTTACCGAAAATAAGGGACTGCGGGTTGTCGTCCACCGCGCTGACGGTGCGGCGCAGCTGGCGCATGGCGCGCGCGGTTTCGTCGGCTACTTCGCCCAGCTTGGGCAGCGTCGCGGCGCTGAAAGTCTCCACGCCAGCAGTCAGTGCCGTGCCGCCTTCAGACAGCTTGTCGAGCGGGCCACCTTTTTCATTCAGCCGCCTGGCGGTCACGCCGAGTTCATCTGTCGCGGTTTTGACGGACTTCATGGCGGCACTGGCATCGCGCGACAGGGCGGGCAGCGTTGCCAGGGTGGGCTCCATGCTTTTGACCACGCGGTTGATGCTGACTGCGGCATCGCCCAGCTGCGTGGCAGCACCCGTGATGATTTTCTGGTTGTCGCCAGACAGCAGCTTGTTCAGCTGCACGCTGGCCAGCTCCACCTGCTTGAAGATCACCTCGCTCTGCTTGAGCAATTTGTCCACGCCGCCGGTTTTTAAAGGAATGCGCGGCGGGTTGTCGTCGTTGACGGGAAGGCGCTCTTTGGACTCGCCGGTGTCGTCCAGCTGGATAAAGCCCAGCCCCGTCACACCTTGCGAGGCCACCGTGGCAAATACCGATTGGGTGACGGGGGCGGCGCGGTCAATCGACACCCGCACCAGCACATTGCCCTTGATTTTGCTGTCAAAGCCAATGAACTCGACCTTGCCCACCGGCACCCCGCGAAAGTTGACCGCCGCCTGCGGCTGCAGCCCTGAAATGATCTCGCTGGTGGACATTTCATACATGTCGCGCTGCGTCTTGTCGCGAATCAGCCAGACGGTCAGCAGGGCCAGCAGCGCAGACACCACCAGCACGAAGGCGCCAGCGGCCATGGCGTGGGCTTTGTTTTCCATCGTTCAGTTTCCTTCTATAAGGTAATTGGATACTCGCGCAGCAACGCCATCGCGCGCTGGCCTCGGGGCCCTAAGAAAAACGCATGAATAAACGGATGCTCAAATGCCACCACCTCTTTGGGCACGTCATTGATGATGACTTTTTGATCCGCCAGCACAGCAATACGGGTGCTCAGTTCAAACAGGGTGTCCAGGTCGTGCGTGACCATCACCACGGTCAACGCCATGTCCCGGTGCAGCGCGCGCAGCAGGGCGCAAAAGCTGTCTGAACTTTCCGGGTCCAGCCCGGCGGTGGGCTCGTCCAGCAACAAGAGCGGCGGGTCCATGATGAGGGCACGCGCCAACGCCACGCGCTTGATCATGCCGCCCGACAAATCGCTCGGCATTTTGTCGGCCGCATCAGGCGTCAGGCCGACCATTTGCAGCTTGACCATCGCCGCCTCGCGGATCACGTCCGGCGGCAGCATCTTCAGCTCGCGCAGCGGAAAGGCAATGTTCTCCAGCACCGTAAAGGCCGAAAACAGCGCCCCCTGCTGAAACAGCATGCCCACCCGGCTGGCAGCGCCCTGCTTGCCCAGCTCTTTGGCGGGTTTGCCCAGCACCATGACGTCGCCCTGGGTGGGGTGCTCCAGCCCCAGCATCTGGCGCAGCAGCACGGTTTTTCCCGTGCCTGAGCCACCGACCAGTGACAGGACTTCGCCGCGTTCAACGGTCAGGTCCAGGTCTTTGTGAATGACCGACTCCTTGTCGCCATTTTTAAAAACAGTCCAGAGTTTTTTGATCTCGACGACGGGTTCAGTCATGGCTAGATGCCGACGTCTTTGAACACAATGGCAAACAGTGCATCGACCAGAATCACCACCGTGATCGACGTCACCACCGATGCGGTGGTGCCTTGCCCCAGGCTTTCGGTATTGGGCTTGACGCGCAGGCCAAAGTGGCAACCCACCAGCGCGATCAGCACCCCAAACACCACCGACTTGCCCGTGGCCAGCGTCAGGTTGGCAATGTCTACCGCTGCGGGCAGCGCGGTGATGAAAAACGCCGGCGTGATACCCATCGCGGCATTGGCGGCCAGCATGCCGCCCAGCAGCGCGGCAACCGTGGTCCACACGCTGATGAGCGGCATGACCACCGCCAGCGCCAGGGCGCGCGGCATCACCAGCCGAAAGCCGCGTGCAATGCCCATCACGCGCATCGCGTCCAGCTCTTCGGTCACGCGCATCACGCCAATCTGCGCGGTGATGGCCGACCCCGAACGCCCAGCCATCAAAATGGCGGCCAGCACCGGCCCCAGCTCGCGTATCAGCGAGATGCCCAAAATATTCACAATAAAAGCATCGGCGCCAAACTGCCTGAGCTGCTGCGAAATCAGGTACGCCAGCACCACGCCAATCAAAAAACCCACCAGCGCCGTGATGGGCA
>Ga0075464_10000211_pt1 | contig 24985 bp, 25 predicted proteins | sample DEB19_08_DNA_5_FD_75068 | JGI IMG/M metagenome (GOLD analysis project Ga0075464, IMG submission 75068) | Aqueous microbial communities from the Delaware River and Bay under freshwater to marine salinity gradient to study organic matter... | ecosystem: Environmental > Aquatic > Marine > Coastal ...
CGGTAAAACCATGAACGAGCAAGATGCCAACTTCTTTATTTGCTCCGCTGCCCTGAGCAAACCAATCTGCCAAGAGCCCTTCAGGTGCGCCTTCAACTGCCATACAGACACAGTATTACGACTTAGATGTCAGAGCAATCATCTAGAGTTAAAGGTGTGGTGAATGAAGAGTTAAGTAAACCTTGGCAATCCACCCTGCAAGATTTCGGACGCACTCTTCAAGATACAACTTTTGTCGTCATCGATTTAGAAACAACAGGTGGTGCTCCCCATTTAGGTGCTGCAATTACCGAGATTGGCGCCATCAAATCTCGTGGTGGTCAGTTGCTTGGAGAGTTCAAGACTTTTGTCGATCCAGGCCATCTTGTCCCTGCCTACATAACTGAACTCACTGGAATTACCGATGAGATGCTCTTTCAATCACCCAAAATTGCGCTCTTACTACCACAACTCTTTGAATTCTTAGGTGCCCCTGAAGAGACCGTTCTGGTTGCACAGAATGCGCCCTTTGATCTCTCATTCCTGACGTTTGCAACTAGAGAATCAGGTTTGACGTGGCCTGCCTACCCAGTACTAGACACTGCGATTATTGCCCGCAAAGTACTTACCCGCGATGAGGTTCCTAACTGCAAGCTCTCAACTTTGGCGGAATTTTTTGGGACGAAAACCACTCCCAACCATCGCGCCCTCGATGATGCCCGAGCCACTCTCGACGTATTCCATGGACTTCTAGAAAGACTCGGTTCCTTGGATATTCACACTCTGGAAGAGCTACTTAACTTCAGTAAACGTACTAAGAGGCCGAAATCTCCTGAGTTAAAGCAGCCTATCGATTAAGTAAATCGGTGGCAGCCCCCGAATCAACAGCAGCGCTTGCACGAACCAACCCATCACTCAATCGCGTTCGAATATCTTGGTTGAAGTTACCTTCGAAGGCTGCAATCGCAGCTGCTGCATTAAGCAAGACAGCATCTCGCGGCGCTCCTCGTTCGCCCTTGAAAATGGCTCTACTGATCTCAGCATTATCAGCGGCATCTCCCCCAACAATTGCTTCCAGTGGCGCGTTAGCAATTCCAAAATCTTTGGCGTCAATTCGATCGCTCTTAATCTCGCCTTCACCAATAATCAATATAGAAGTTGTTGTAGCTAGGGTTATCTCATCCAGTCCATCATCACCGCGGAAGACAAAACCATCGCAACCTTTGGCAGCGAGCACCTGCGCCATTACAAGATGCATTCGCTCATTGGCAACGCCAATCGCTGCAGCTTTTGGCTGGGCAGGGTTAGCTAGCGGTCCCAAGATATTGAAGACCGTTGGTACGCCTAACTCTTTACGAGCAGGGGCGGCGAAGCGCATCGCTGGGTGAAAAATTGGCGCAAAGCAGAATCCAATACCGAGTTCACGGACCGTGCGCTCTACGCCCTTTCCATCAAGACCTGGAACAACGCCGAGCGCTTCCAGAAAATCAGATGCACCTGAACGCGATGACACTGCGCGGTTACCGTGTTTGACGACCCGGGCGCCTGCGGCGGCTGCAATGATCGCCGCGGTTGTGGAGATATTGATCGTGTGTGCTCCATCGCCACCGGTACCAACGGTATCTACCGCCCTCTCAGTTATTGAGATAGGCCCTGAGTGTCGATACATCTCGGCAACGAGTGCGCTTACCTCGTCAGCGGTCTCGCCCTTTGCCTTAAGAGCCAACAGGAAGCTCTTGATATTTTCAATCTCTGCATCTCCTTGAAGGATTTGGCGCATAACAGATTGGATCTCATCTGTCTCCAGATCAAGACCAGTATTTAACTTAGCGAGAGTCTGCTTCCAAATATCGAATGACTCAGTCATGAAAACTTCTGACTAGACAGTGGCAATAGTGCGAGAACGAAGTAAATCAGCGACTGTGTGGGCAAGGGTAAATGGGTCTACCGGATGAAGAACATTTGCTTCAGCGCGAGACCATGCGGCCAACCACGCATCTTCCTTGCGACCCGTCATGACCATCACTGGTGGGCAGTTAAAGACTTCATCTTTGAGCTGGCGCGCCATTCCAATGCCACCTTCAGGAACTGCTTCTCCATCAAGGATGAAGAGATCGATTGGTGAATCACTCCCTGGCTTCTTTGCATCAACAAAGAGTCGAAGCGCCGCCCCTGTAGCAAACTGATGGATGACATGTTCTGCCATCTCAGGTGCAACGCGGGTACCAAGGGCCGCGATGACCGCTTCACGGACTGTGACATCGTCTGAGTACAGGACTATTGAGTATTTGCGCTCTCTTGCTTCTGACATGGGGCAAAGTCTAGCCATCCGGAGGCGCCAATTTGGAGGTGGCTTTTGCCTACCAATGCGTGACCCTTTTCACCTCAAATAGATGGCAAATCCCGCTTATCTCAGGGCTTCTAAATAGGTTTGCACGAGCCTTTTCGGGAATAATGCCACCCATGACAAGTGCGAGCGTGAGCGATCATCACAAGATAACCCGCCCCAATATGGTCGCGGTCGGAACAATCGTCTGGCTCTCCAGCGAACTTATGTTCTTCGCAGCTCTCTTTGCAATGTACTTCACCACTCGAGCAGTTCAAGGCCCAGAAATTTGGGGTGAATCAACAGAGTTCCTCAATATTCCATTTGCCGCTGTTAACACCACAGTTCTTGTCCTCTCATCTGTCACATGCCAATTCGGTGTCTTCGCAGCAGAGCGTTACCAAGCGCGACGTACCGGTTCACTCTTTAAAGTTTCATCTTGGGGAATGCGTGAGTGGTTCTCACTCACATTCTTGATGGGCGCCTTCTTTATCTCGGGTCAGATCTATGAATATGCCTTCCTAGTTTCTGAAGGTTTGGCGCTTTCAACAAATGCATATAGCTCAGTCTTCTATCTAGCAACCGGCTTCCACGGTCTACACGTGACCGGTGGTTTGATCGCCTTCCTCATCGTGATGATTCGTGTAGCTAAGGCTCGTCGCTTTACTCAAGGTCAAGCAACCACAGCAATTGTTGTCTCGTACTACTGGCACTTTGTTGACGTTGTTTGGATCGCCCTCTTTGCCGCAATTTATCTCATCAAATAATTTCCAACCGAAAGGAAAACAGTGAAGCGTCTATCGCGACTACGCAGACATCGTGCGGCAGGGCCAGTTCTCTTGATCTTCGCACTCTTCACCATCGGCACCACTTTTCAGGTTGCAAGCGCAGTCAATCAAGAGAATGCGACCGTTCAATCCCGATCTGCGGCGATTGCAGAAGGCAAGGAAATCTTCCTACGAGGATGCTCTTCTTGCCACGGACTTAACGCTGAAGGCCAAGAGATTGCACCATCACTGATCGGAGTTGGCGCCGCTTCTGTAGATTTCCAAGTTGGCACTGGCCGCATGCCGATGGCTGATATGAGCCAGCAAGCGATGCGTAAGGCTCCTGTCTATTCACCAGAAGAGGTCCATGCACTTGCAACCTATGTTGCATCCCTTGCTCCTGGACCTGAAGTGCCCGGTGATGAACTTTTAAATTATGAACGCGATGGTTCTGTTGCAGAAGGCGGTGAACTCTTCCGCACTAACTGCGCAATGTGCCATAACTTTGCCGGACAAGGTGGAGCCCTCACTCAAGGTAAGTACGCTCCCACCGTTATGGGCGTTCAACCAAAACATATTTATGAAGCGATGATTACTGGTCCGCAAGCGATGCCAGTTTTTAGCGATAAGACTCTTACCCCTGAAGAGAAACTCTCCATTATTAAGTGGATTAAATCTGCCGAATCAGAGCCACAACTTGGCGGAGTAGCTCTTGGTCGAGTGGGGCCAGTTACTGAAGGCCTCCTTGCATGGACTCTAGGAATCGGATTGCTCATTGGTGTAGCAGTATGGCTAGCAGCGAAGGCGAGATAGACAATGTCTAATTCAGAGTCACGAGAAGTAGATCTCATAAAAGATCCTGGACTTCCAGCCCACGTCCATCGCAGAACTGATACTGACCCAGTTGCTGCAAAGCGCGCCGAACGGCAAGTAGCGATTCTCTTCTCTCTATCGGCCCTCGGTACTCTCCTTCTGATCTTCTCATTTATCTTTGTGAGCGATGAAACCTTTTTCTTCATTCCAGTTATGGGCCAGACCAATGCTCATCAACTTGGCATCGGACTCGGAATGGCGATTGCGCTCTTCTGTATCGGAGCAGGAGCTATTCACTGGGCAAAGACTCTGATGCCTGATGAGGAAATTGTTGTGCAACGCCATGAATTTCGTTCCGATGATGAAGATCGCGCTGACTTTGTAAAGACTGTAAAAGAGGGAGCTGAAAACGCAGGGCTTGGAAGACGTCCGCTCATTAAGCGAACTCTCGGAGCAGCTCTCGGTCTTTCAGGGCTTACTCCCCTCTTGCTCCTTCGCGATCTAGGTCCTCTCCCAGGCGATGATTTGAAAAAGACACACTGGAAAGCTGGAACTCGCTTAGTTACCGACCCTGGTGATCGACCAATTCGCCCTGAGGATCTTGAAATTGGTGCAGTTGCTCAAACTCAGCCGGAGTTTCCAGAAGGCAAGGAGCGCCACCTGGAAGATATCGCTAAGGATGCAGTGCTCTTGATTCGCATGCGCCCTGAGGAATTTAATCTTGATAGCGAGAGACTTTCGTGGACTTACGAAGGCATCATCGCTTTCTCCAAGATTTGTTCGCATATGGGTTGCGCCGTTGCGCTCTACGAGCAGACAACAAAGCACCTGCTCTGCCCTTGCCATCAATCAACATTCGACGTCACTCGCGCTGCCAAAGTTATCTTTGGCCCCGCAGCTCGACCTCTGCCACAATTAGCAATCACAGTGGATGCCGAAGGTTACTTAGTAGCACAAGCGCCATTTACCGAACCTGTAGGACCTAGCTTCTGGGGGCGTTTATCATGACAGCACGCGAAAGAATCGCCGGCAACGTTGCAGGTTATGTTGATGACCGCACAGGCGGCGCTAAGTGGATGAAGAAGAACCTACAGAAGGTCTTCCCTGATCACTGGTCATTCCTCCTCGGTGAGATTTGCTTGTACTCATTTATAATCTTGCTGCTCTCTGGAACATTCCTTACCTTCTGGTTCGACCCTTCAATGCGTGAAGTGGTCTATGAGGGAGCTTACGAACCGCTTCAAGGCGTAAAGATGTCGGCAGCATATGCCTCGGCTCTTGAAATCTCCTTTGAAGTTCGCGGCGGCCTTCTTATGCGCCAGATTCACCACTGGGCAGCTCTTATCTTCATGGTGGGAATTGTTGTTCACTTGATGCGTGTGTTCTTCACTGGTGCATTCCGCAAGCCACGTGAATTCAACTGGATTATTGGTGTTGGACTTCTTACCCTCGGAATCGTGGAAGGTTTCTTGGGTTACTCACTTCCTGATGATCTTCTCTCAGGAACTGGAATTCGAATCGCAGAGGCGATTATTCAAGCGATCCCAGTTGTGGGGTCATACCTTTCCTACTTCGCCTTTGGCGGAGCATTCCCTGGGCTCGCCTTTATTCCGCGCATCTATGTAGTGCATGTTCTCCTTCTGCCTGGAATATTTTTAGCTCTCATTACAGTGCACCTCATGCTTGTCTGGTACCAGAAGCACACTCAATTCCCTGGTCCTGGACGCACTGAGAAGAACGTTGTTGGCTACCCGCTAATGCCTGTTTATATGGCAAAAGCAGGCGGCTTCTTCTTTATTGTCTTCGGTGTTACAGCATTCTTAGGCGCTGTTGCCTCGATTAACCCAATTTGGTTATACGGTCCATATAACCCAGGACAGGTTTCTGCAGGTTCACAACCTGACTGGTACATGGGTTGGCTCGATGGTTTAGTTCGCATGTCCCCACCACTTGAAACTTACCTCTTTGGATACACAGTGTCATGGAACATTCTGATTCCAGGTTTGATCTTGCCGGGAATTATGTTTACAGGGCTTGCTCTCTATCCATTTATTGAAAGTTGGATTACTGGAGATAAGCGCGAGCACCATCTACTTGATCGTCCACGTAATGCGCCAAACCGCACAGCGATCGGCGTCATGGCCCTTACCTTCACCCTCGTCTCTTTGATTAACGGTGGAAACGACATCATCGCCACAACCTTTGATCTGACCATCAATCAGATGATGTGGTTCTCTCGAATTGCAATCGTTGTTCTGCCACCAATCGCCTTTATTGTGACCAAACGCCTCTGCCTATCGCTACAGCGCGCAGATCGCGACTTGGTATTACATGGCCGCGAAACTGGTCGACTAGTACGCATGCCAAGTGGTGAGTTTGTTGAAGTACACGAGCCAATCACTCCAGAGAAGGCGTGGCTACTTACATCTCACGAACAGCTTGCTCCACTCGAGCTTCCCGAAGTTGATGGTGCCGGTGTTCGTCGTCCAGCTGCGATTCGGAATAAGATTCGTAATCGAATTTCACGTGCACATGCAGTTGCAGTACCTAAGGCAACTGAGACTGAGCGTCGCGAACTAGAGGGCCATCACTAATTTCTTAGCGCAACACAGGTAAGACTTACTTGCCTGTGTAATGGCCTGCAATTGCGGTAAATGCCTGATCCAGGATTGCGAAGCCTTGACGAAGTTCTACCTCGCTCACATTACATGGCGGGCAGATATGCATTCTGTTGTAATTGGTAAATGGCATCAGCCCTAACTTCTTGCAGGCAGCAACTAGCTCGCCCATCGCAGGACTTGTTCCACCATATGGCGCGAGTGGCTCGCGACTCTGGCGATCCTTTACAAGATCAAGAGCCCAGAAAGTTCCACGTCCACGGATTTCACCAATCACTTTATGTTTAGCCATCAGCTCTTCTAGAAGTGGCTTGATTACTCGCTCGCCCATATCGGCGGAATTCTCAACAATCTTCTCTTGCGCCATCACATCGAGAGTTGCAACAGCTGCAGCACAGGCAAGTGGATGTCCGCTATAGGTAAGTCCACCAGGGAAGACGCGCTCATCAAATGTCTTGGCGATCTCATCACTGATGATGACTCCCCCAAGTGGTACATAACCGCTATTAACCCCCTTAGCGAAGACAATCAGATCTGGCTCGGCTGCTGAATGTTGGTAGGCAAACCACTTTCCAGTGCGACCGAACCCTGCCATTACTTCATCTGCAATCCATTTGATTCCATACTTATCGCAGAGCGCTCTTACTCCTTCGAGGTAGCCAGCAGGAGGTAGCAGAACGCCAGCTGTGCCTACAACGGATTCGATGAGGATTGCACCGATTGTTGCAGGACCTTCGAAGATGATGACTTGCTCGAGGTGTTCGAGCGCGCGCTTGCACTCTTCTTCCTCTGTCGTTGCCCAGAAAGCTGAGCGGTAGAGATAAGGGCCAAAGAAGTGGACATGGCCGTATGCGTATTCATTAGGCCAACGTCGTGGATCACCCGTTGAAGCAATCGCTGCGGAGGTATTGCCATGATAGCTGCGATAGAAAGAGAGAACTTTGTGGCGATTGGTGTGAAGTCGCACCATGCGAATGGCGTTCTCGACAGCATCGGCTCCGCCATTAGTGAAGAAGACTTTGTTGTGATGCGCACCAGCGCGTGCAGTGATGCGCTTTGCTGCCTCACCTCGTGCCTCGTTTGCATGTTGCGGTGCGACAGTTGTTAGCGCCCCTGCTTGCTCTTGGATTGCCTTAATTACTTTGGGGTGCTGAAAACCAATATTGGTAAAGACCAGCTGACACGAGAAGTCTAAGTATTTCTTTCCATCAAAATCCCAGAAGTAGCTGCCTTCTCCCCCTGCCACAGGAAGCGGTGCAATCTGTGATTGCGCGCTCCAAGAGTGAAAGACATGGGCGCGGTCGGTGGCAAATACTTCTTTGCCGCGTTCTGGATTGGCAGTTGGCTGTGTCATGGACGCTATCTAATCACTTTTAACTTTGAATGACGAGGGCGACTCCGAGAGCGGTCAGGACTATTCCAACAATCCCTATCGCTCCTACCTTCTCTTGAAAGACTACATAGGCTTGCAGAACTGCCATCGGTGGAACGAGGTAGAGCAGACTTGAGACCTTTGCTGCTGATCCATGGTTTAAGAGCCAGAGCAGTAACAAGATAGCTGCAATCGATGTGACTAAAACTGCCCACGCCATCGCCCAGAAAGATGTGTGGGTCAATTCAAAGCGAGTTCTACCGCGCGCGATTGAAATAGCGAGCATCACAACTCCGGCTATGAGGAATTGGTAGGTAGTGCCGATCATCAAAGGTATATCGCGACCGATCTTCTTCTGGAGCAAGGTTGCAATAGTGCTACCGCCCAATGCGACAAAGAGCAGTGCGAGAGATTCAGCGGTAAATCCGTTTGCGCCAGTCAGCTTGGGCAATACAACGAGCACCACTCCAGATAACCCAAAGAAAAGTCCTGCAATCTGCTTCTTAGTCAGAGGTTCAGCAAGGAGGCGAACGGCCAATACCGAAACCAGGATCGGTTGCATGCTGGTAATCACAGAAGATAGACCTGCCGGTGCTCCGAGTTCAATGGCATACCAAACCCCGCCTAGATAGAGACCGTGCAGAGATAAGCCAATTAGTACGGTTGCATAGAGATCTTCGCGAGAGAGTTTGAGAGGTTGGCGTAGAGCCACGGTGAGCAGGAAGAGGATTACTGCAGCCAACAGTAAGCGCAGCGCTAAGAAGTAGAGAGAGTCGCTATCTTCAAATCCATATTTGGCAACGACAAAACCTGAGCTCCAGATGAGGGTAAATATCCAAGGAGCGGCAAAGGCCAGCTTCTTCATAGTTGAGAGAACGTCAGCAGGCTAGTGCTGTGGCTCTGGTTTTTCGTACTCGGTAACCATTCCAATAATGCTCAGGACAAGCGTTCCCAAAGCAATAAGTACCAACCACCAGCCGATGATGAGGCCAAGGCTGAGCGCTGTAGCGCTGAGAGCAACAGGTAGCGGCCACCATGAATGTGGGCTGTAGAAACCAAGTTCGCCGGCATCATCTGCAATCTCGGCATCATCATTATCTGAAGGAATTGCAACGCCAATTCGCTTCTGTGTAAACCAGAGATAGAAGCCCACCATTCCAGCAAGGCATGCCGCCAGAATCATTCCGGTAATGCCAACGGGTTCTCCGCCAACAGCCCAATAAATCACCGTCATGATGACATAAAAAACCGAAAGGAAGGTGAAGAGTTTCCAATTAGCTTTCATGCTTAGTGACCTTCAGTCTTGATGTGTGGATGGTGGAGATCGAATGCCGGACGTTCAGAACGAATGCGTGGCATTGATAAGAAGTTATGGCGTGGTGGTGGACACGATGTAGCCCACTCGAGAGATGAACCGTAACCCCAAGGGTCATCAACTTCGACCTTTGGAGATTTACGTGTAATCCAGACGTTAACGAAGAATGGAATCATCGAAAGTGCAAGCAGGAATGATCCGACTGTTGAAATCATATTCATCTCAGTAAAGCCATCGGTTGATAGGTAATCCGCGTAACGACGTGGGAAGCCTTTAATACCAAGCCAGTGCTGGATAAGGAAGGTGATGTGGAAACCGAAGAAGAGAGTCCAGAAGTGGATCTTTCCAAGAGTTTCATTGAGCATGCGCCCTGTGAACTTCGGCCACCAGAAGTAGAAGCCGGCGAACATCGCAAACACCACAGTGCCAAAGAGCACGTAGTGGAAGTGAGCCACCACGAAGTAGGACGCTGATACTGCGAAGTCAAGTGGTGGGGATGCCAGGATGATTCCTGTAATTCCACCAAAGAGGAATGTCACAAGGAAGCCCATCACCCAGAGCATTGGAGTTTCAAAGGTGACGTGGCCACGCCACATGGTGCCGATCCAGTTAAAGAATTTCACACCAGTTGGAACACCGATAAGGAACGTCATAAATGAGAAGAAGGGAAGGAGAACCTTTCCGCTTGCAAACATGTGGTGCGCCCATACAGCGACTGAGAGCGCTGAGATTGCAATAGTTGCAGCGATAAGTCCTTTGTAACCAAAGATTGGCTTACGGCTAAAGACTGGCAAGATTTCAGTTGCGATTCCGAAGAATGGCAGCGCCAAGATATAAACCTCGGGGTGGCCAAAGAACCAGAACAAGTGCTGCCAGAGCATGGCTCCGCCGTTAGCTGGATCAAAGATATGTGTGCCAAAGAGTCGATCTGATTCAAGTCCTAGGAGCGCCGCAGCGAGAGGTGGGAAGGCGAGAAGTACAAGGATCGAGGTAAGCAATACGTTCCAAGAGAAGATAGACATTCGGAACATCGTCATACCAGGTGCGCGCATTGTGAAGATCGTCGTAATGAAGTTAACGCCACCAAGAATTGTTCCAAGACCAGAAATCGCAAGCCCCATAACCCAGAGATCTCCACCAATTCCAGGTGAGTATGTTGAGTTAGCAAGTGGTGCATATGCGGTCCATCCGAAGGAGGCAGCTCCTCCTGGAGTTAAGAATCCGATAGTCGCTTGGATGGAGCCGAAGAAGTAGAGCCAGTAAGAAAGCATGTTAAGGCGAGGAAAGGCCACATCGGCTGCGCCAATCTGCAGCGGCATGATGACATTTGCAAAACCAACAAAGAGCGGGGTTGCAAACATCAGCAACATGATCGTTCCATGCATTGTAAATACTTGGTTGTACTGCTCAACGCTCATGAACTGCATACCTGGACGGGTGAGTTCGGCGCGGATAAAGAGAGCAAGGACGCCACCGATAAGGAACCAAGCAAAAGATGTTGCTAAGTAAAGGTAGCCGATGCGCTTGTGATCGGTTGAGGTAATGGTCTTAACAAACTGACTTCCAAGCGAAGTCTTCTGAACTCCTTGGCGAGGAGCGGCGATCGTTGGACGTTCTGCAAATGTTGTCATGCCGCGCTCGCCTTCAATGTGTCAAGATATTTCTGATACTGCTCCGGAGTTACAACTTTGACCTTAAAAAGCATCTGTGAATGGTTTCGCCCACAGAGGATGTTGCATCGGCCAGGGAACTCACCCAACTTATTGGCGGTGAACTGGAGCTTGTTAGTTTCACCAGGCAAGTTCTGCATCTGAATCATGAAGGCTGGAATCCAAAATCCGTGGACCACATCGGTTGCGGTCAAAGTGAAGCGAACTTTCTCGCCCTGTGGAAGATACAAAGTTGGTGGCTGAGCAGGTGTTCCTGTAACAACCGCCTTATCACCCGCTTCTGGGTAACCAAACTGCCATGACCACTGGAAGCCATTGACGTTGATCTCATGCTTAACTGGAGAAGTCTTATCAACAATCTCTGTCTGCTTAATCGCAGTGAAGTAGAAAAGCACAAAGACGATAATGAACGGAATTACTGTGTAGAGAATTTCAACAGGGATGTTGTACTGGGTCTGCTTTGGGAATTCGCCTTTGCTTGCAGATGCGCGATGAAAAACTGCTGGCCACAGAAGTAGAACGAGAGTAATAATTCCAACTACTGCTCCTGCGATCCAAGCTCCTTGCCAGAGTGAGATCGAGATGTCATTGACGCTGGAAGCATCCTTCGGAAATCCCATGCCGGAAATATTCTTTGTATCAAAAGAGCAACCGCTCAGCGCTATCGCGAGTGGCGCGAGAACCGCTGCCGCTCGGACTGGGCGCAATCTGCGCGAAGGGTGAGACATAGGCGTAAGGATAGTGGTGCGGTGTGCATGTGCTCGCCCGAGCGAGTAGCGTTCGTTCGGTGGTTCGTGTCACAGGAAATTTCACCTCTGAAAACCCGCTCCATCCTGCCGCCAAAGAGGCGTTACTGGCGGCTTTTGACCAAGGCTGGGCTGACCCAAAGAAGATTTCACAGAGCTCTGCGCGTGCTGCGATCCTGAGAAATCAATCGCTAGAAAATATCGGCAACCGTCTCGGTCTTCGCCCAGATGCAATAGAAATCATAGGAGAGCCAGCGCTCGGCCACTTCCTTGCTATCGCCGGACTCTTATCCCCCACCCAGAACTTTGCCTACGCATCCATCGACAAGGGAAAAATTCGTGCCATCGCCCGTGCACATTCTGGACCGGTGCAAGAGTTGGAAGTCGATCGCAAAGGTCAGATATCGCAAGGAATAAATATTGCTGATGACACAGTTCTCTCTCTTCAGTTGGCTAACGGAGAAACTGGAGTTATTCAAAAGTACCGACCGGCTCAAGGAGTGAAGATTGCAGTCGATGCCACCGCCTCTGGTCCACGACTGCCGCTTCCAGAAAATTGGTCAACCGCGCTCTTTGATGCCCAGTCGTGGGCAGGTCCATCAGGTCTTGGAATTCTTGCGATTAACGACTCTGCATACACCTACCCGTTGCCTCGAATTGCGCCCATTAAATCCCCGGGTACTTACTCACTCCCCTTACTGATTGCAGCATCGATCGCCTTAGAGAATTTCACTCCGGAAGATACAGGTATTCGCAGTTATCTCATCGACTCTCTTACAGAGATTGAAGGCGTGGAAATCGTTGCACCTGATTCAGAGGCGCTGGCTAATAAAATTTCTCTCTCCGTCTCAGGAGTTGCAGGAGAACAATTGGTGCGCGCCTTGGCTGAAAATGGAATAGATGTTGATTCTGGTTCTGCCTGCTCTGCGGCCGATCTACAGCCCAGCCACGTTCTGGCAGCGATGGGATATCCAACAACTGGCCATCTGCGATTGACGCTTCACAGTGGAACTACGCGCGATGAAATTGACTCGTTAAAGAAAGCTATTTCTCGGGCAATTTCTTAAGCTGGTAAGTGGGCTGCGATCTCACTGACTGCGCCCTCGCCATATGCTTCTAAGAAGCGGGCAAGAAACTCGTCGCGAGTAAAGCGATATTCCTGAGTTCCGGTGGTTTCAATAACGTAGGTTGCAATCATCGAACCCAACTGCGCGCAGCGCTCTAACGAGAGCCCCCAAGCAAGTCCTGCGACAAAACCAGACCTAAATGAATCTCCGACTCCAGTTGGGTCAATCTTCGCCTTCTCTTTGGCGCAGCGAACCTTAATGAATGTTCCATCTTTGCTCTCAACGCGAGCTCCTTCAGAGCCTTGCGTGACAACGCGATAGGTCACTTTCTCTAGAATCTCGCGATCGCTCCAACCTGTCTTTTGAATAGCTAACGCAAGTTCATACTCATTCATAAATAGGTATGTGGCCCCGGCAATCAACTTCTTAATCTCTTCACCACTCATGCGCGCCATCTGTTGTGAAGGATCGGCTGCTACTGCAACTCCCATAGAGAGCGCTACTTCTGTGTGGCGCAGCATCGCCTCTGGGTCATCTGGAGAAACTACTAAGAGGTCTAACTTGCCGACCTTATCCATGATGGGTTTAAGTTCGATGTTGCGTGCTTCAGACATTGCGCCAGGAAAGAAGGATGCAATCTGGTTGAGTTCAGTATCGGTGGTCACCGTGAAATGCGCAGTGTGTTGTTCGGTGGAGACAAGGGCGTGAGAAGTGTTGACCCCGTGGCGCGTAAGCCAGGCATCGTAATCAGCGAAATCTTTTCCAACCGCTGCAATCAAGATGGGGTTAAGGCCAAGTACACCTAGCCCAAATGCGATATTGGCAGCGCACCCTCCACGACGGACATCGAGCCCATCAACGAGGAATGAGAGAGAGACTTTTTCAAGTGAGCCTGCCACTAAAGAATCGGTGAACTTACCCGGGAAGGTCATGAGATGGTCTAACCCGACTGAACCTGCCACGCCTATTTTCATAGGCCGTATCTAACTACAAGCGATGAAGGCTAAGTACTTGTTAGCTAAAGGAATCGCCGCATGCGCATGAACCACCCGCATTTGGATTATCGATTGTGAAACCCTGCTTCTCAATGGTGTCAACGAAATCAATGCTTGCACCCATGAGGTATGGATCGCTCATCTTGTCCACGACAACTTTGACATCGCCAAATGAGCGAGCAATATCGCCTTCTTGATTGCGATCGTCGAAGTAGAGCTGGTAACGAAGACCTGAGCAACCACCTGGTTGGACCGCAACGCGAAGGTAGAGATCATCGCGTCCTTCTTGTGCAAGAAGGGCTGCAACCTTCGCAGCCGCCACATCGGTAAGAGTGATACCGGTTGTAATGTCGACAGGTGTTGTTGTTTCAGTAGTCATACGTAAAGGATAGCCGCGTCAGGTTGCCGATGCGAACCGAAACACAGGAGAATTGGGCCATGACCATCTCGCTGCAGGACTTATTGGTCCTTGGACAAGGGCGTGACCTTGCCTCAGAGCGTGGCGTTTCCTGCACAGGCGAACTTCCCGCGGCTAGTGATCCAGACCTTGTTGCCCGAGCGGTAGCTGCCCGAGCAGGACTTGGTTCGCGTGCGCTGATTCTGGGCCATCACTACCAACGCGATGAAGTTATTCAATTCGCAGATATCACTGGTGATTCATTTAAGTTGGCACAGGCCGCGTCAGTGCAAAGCGATGCTGAATTCATATTCTTCTGCGGAGTTCACTTTATGGCTGAGAGCGCCGACATTCTCACCTCACCACAGCAGAAGGTAATACTTCCTGATTTAGCAGCTGGTTGCTCGATGGCAGATATGGCAACAGCATCACAGGTTCAAGAGTGTTGGAAAGAACTTGAGCGACTTGGTGTAGCCAACACGACTATCCCTGTTACCTATATGAACTCATCTGCTGCAATAAAAAGTTTCACCGGCGAACATGGTGGCACTATCTGCACCTCATCCAATGCACAGAAGACAATGGAATGGGCGCTCACAAAGGGAAGCAAGATTCTCTTCCTCCCCGACCAGCACCTTGGTCGCAACACAGCTGTCCTATCTTTAGGTCTCTCGCTCGACGATTGCGTTCTCTGGAACCCCTGGAAACCAATGGGCGGTCTCACTGAAGATCAGATCAAGAACGCAACTGTCATTTTATGGCGCGGACACTGCTCGGTACACGGACGCTTCACCCGAGATTCTGTAAATGAAGTTCGGGCGCGAATTCCAGGAGTCAATGTGATTGTGCATCCTGAATGCACCCACGATGTAGTCACAGCAGCAGATGTTGTAGGTAGCACCGAGAAGATTATTCAGACAGTTTCTCAATCTGCTCCAGGTAGCAAGTGGGCGGTAGGAACAGAGCTCAATCTGGTATCCCGCCTTGCCGCTAATAACCCGGATAAAGAAGTCATCTTTCTCGATAAAGCAGTCTGTTACTGCTCAACGATGAATCGAATTGATCTGCCACACCTGGTCTGGGCGATGGAATCAGTTCTGGCCGGCCATATCGTCAATCACATCAAGGTAGATGAACGGGTAGCCCGTTTCTCCAAGTTAGCCCTTGACCAGATGCTCGCCCTATAGTTGGGCCATGACTGAAGCCAGTAAAAAAGGACGTCCAACTCCAAAGCGCAAAGAGGCAGAAGCTGCTCGCAAAGTTGCATCTCTTGCACCTGCTTCAACAAAGATTGAGAAGAAGCGCGCCAAGGAAGCATCTCGTGCAGCTCGCATCACAGCTCGCGCTGCCTACATGCGCGGAGATGAGAACGCACTTCCCACACGCGACAAGGGGCCAGTTAAGAGATTTGTTCGTAACTACGTAGACACACGCCGCTCCATCGGTGAGTACTTCCTGCCAATTATCTTTGCAGTTTTGATCATGACGCTCGTTCCGCTTCCAGCATTTCAACTTGGAAGTATCGCTTTGATGTACGGAGTTCTCTTAATCTCTGTCATCGATGGAATTTTCCTTAGCCGCAAAATCAAAGCTGCTGCGGCAGAGCGTTTTCCTGGTGGAGAGTTCAAGGGCATCGGAATGTACGGGTGGCTCCGCTCAACTCAGATGCGCCGTATGCGCATGCCTAAACCACAGGTAAGACCTGGAGATTCAATCTAATACAGAGTTTTAGAGCAACGTTTAAGGACGAGGATTTGGGCTGACGTTCTTCTTTGGATCGCGCTCTGCGACCTTTCCAATAGCGCCATCAATCGCCTTCATTACCTCAGGAGGTAACTTCACACCGGATGCCTTGACGTTATCTTTGATCTGCGCTGGTTTGGTAGCGCCCATGATTGCGCTAGAAATATTTGGATTCTGCAGGACCCAGGCCAGCGCCATTTGGGACATCGAAAGGTCAACGCTCTCTGCAATTGGTTTAAGCAGCTGCACAGCTTCAAGAACATCATCTTTCATCCAGCGCGAAATCATTGCGGCGCCGCTCTTCTTATCGGTTGCACGCGATCCAGCTGGAGCCTTCTTTCCAGGAAGGTACTTGCCTGTTAAGACTCCTTGCGCCATCGGCGACCAGACAATTTGGCCGATTCCTTCGCGCTCCGAAAGTGGAACAACCTCGGCTTCAATAACTCTCCAGAGCGCTGAGTACTGCGGCTGACTGGAGACAAATCGGTTGTAGCCACGTTGATCTTGAATCTTAAGTCCGTGAGCAATCTGCTCTGCAGTCCATTCAGAGAATCCGACATACATGACCTTTCCTTGACGGACTAGATCATCGAGTGCGCCGAGCGATTCCTCGAGTGGAGTTTCGAAATCAAATCTGTGCAGCTGGTAAAGATCAATGTGGTCAGTATTAAGACGCTTCAAGGATGCGTGGCATGACTCAATGATGTGTTTGCGTGAAAGTCCACGATCATTTTTTCCTGGACCTGTTGGCCAATACACCTTGGTAAATAGTTCGTAGGATTCGCGACGTACGCCTTTGAGTGCTTTAGCGAGAACTACCTCAGCCTTTGTATTTGCATAGACATCTGCTGTATCAAAGGTAGTAATTCCTTGATTAAGCGCCTCTCGTACGCACTTAATCGCAGATTCTGTTTCAACCTGGGATCCATGTGTAATCCAATTTCCATAGGAAATTTCTGAGACATACATTCCGGTACTGCCAAGGCGTCTATATTCCATCTACCTACCCTAGAGCGGGCGTGGTGAGTTGCCAACAACCAACCCCTATGGTTCCCTTCGCATACAACTTCATAGGTGGCTTGTAGGGGAAGTTCGGTGAAATTCCGACGCTGACCCGCAACCGTAAGAATGGCCTCCTCGCTCTCAGCAGAATTCTTTGCAGAGCGCAGACTCTATTTAAGTCGGATTACCTACATGTCACTTGTTTTTGACCAACACCCGCCGAGGTTTGCGGGGTGTAGTCCAAAGGTTTTAGGCTGTTTTTTAGCCGAGCGCTAGCGAGCTACCCCTGTGAAACTTCCTGACACAGGAGTTCCACACATGAAGAAAAGCACTTACGTAACAATCGCGATGAGTTTTGCTCTCGCCTTTTCACAAGTAATAACTCTGCCAGCAGCGCAAGCTGCGACTAAAGGTTGGCGCTACTGGGGATATTTTCAAGCAGCCCCAGGTACAACTGAGTGGAAGGCAGCCATGACTGGCCCAACAGTTGATATTGAAGATGGGGCCGTTGAAGGATGGTCCTTCGTCTTTAGTAGCGATGATGTTCCATCCGCTGCCCCGCTCGTCAAACCAAGCTTTGCCACGATTTGCGGAAAGGTGAAGAAGGATCCGGATACAAAGCGGATTGCACTTGTCATTGATTTTGGCAGTAAGGCCTACGCACCTAAGGGTGAGAAAGTTCCAAGAACAATTGTTCGTTGCGTGACAACAGCTAAGGGATCGCAAGGAATCGATGTCCTGGGCCAGGCCATAAAGGTTCGTTCTGCGGCCTCAGGACTCATCTGTGGATTTAATGGATATCCAAAGAAGGAGTGTGGCGTAGAGATTGAAACTCCAGCTGCACTTCTCAAGAAGTAATCTGATCGAATAAAGAGCTCTGACGATGAAACGTTCGCTACACCCACTCACCATGTGGATCTGGGCGCTGCTGCTGATTACAGCGGTTGTGCTGACAGATCGCGCATGGGTTGCGCTCGGCGCAATTGGTGTAGCGACCGTTCTCGTCAAGGTACGAAGTGATGGCTCGCCTTGGGGCAGAAGTTATTGGATAGCCCTGCGCATTGGTGCTGTCATTCTCGTAATTCGCGCAGTTGTTGGAGTTCTTATTGGGGTTCCAATTCCAGGGACAACCTTATTTACCTTCCCCATCATCGACCTTCCATCTTGGATGCCAGGAATTAGATTGGGTGGAGCAGTAACGCTAGAACGTTTGTCATCATCTCTGCACGAAGGTTTAATTATTGCAACTGTGATTGCGCTCTTCGGTGCGGCGACTTCGTTGACAAGCCCCCACAAGGTCTTACGCACTCTGCCGTTCTTTATCTACGAAATTGGAATCACTCTCGTCATAGCGACATCTCTCTTTCCACAACTGGCGCAAAGTGCTCGACGTATTCGTTTAGCGCAACAACTACGTGGCCACGAAAAAGTCTCTTGGCGAGGGCTCGCTCTGCCTCTCCTCGAGGAGTCACTTTCTAGATCCCTGCAATTAGCCGCCTCTATGGACTCTCGCGGATTTGGTGTCAGCAGAAAGCGAAGTCGTTACAGGCCGGAGAAATGGCAGATCAGTGATAGCGCGGTTGTCGCCTTTACTCTCTTGGTCAGTTCAGCGCTGGTGTTGGCATGATTAAATTTTCAAACGTTTCATTGATCTACCCACATTCAACCAAGACCATTATTGAAGACCTCACTTTTTCCATTCAAGAGGGCGAGATGGTCCTGGTCATGGGCGAAACTGGTTCTGGAAAATCATCACTTCTGCGCTTGATCAATGGCCTAGTCCCCCATCACACCGGCGGCATTCTGGCAGGCGATATCAGCGTTGATGGAATTTCTACGCGCGAAGTGAAGCCCGGTTCTCTTGCGCATATCGTTGGAATTGTTGGCCAAAATCCCCTTAATGGATTTGTCGCCGATATCGTTGAAGAAGAGTTGGCCTTCGGAATGGAAGCTCTTAACTTCCCGCACGATGTCATGCGAAAGCGCGTAGAAGAAGTGCTTGATCTGCTCGGCTTGAACGCAGTCCGACAAAGATCTATTGCCACACTCAGCGGAGGCGAACAGCAACGAGTTGCTATCGGCGCAGCTCTTGTCATGCACCCCAAAGTTTTGGTCTTGGACGAACCGACAAGCGCACTGGACCCAATTGCTGCCGAAGAAGTTCTCTCACTCTTACATCGTCTTGTCCACGATCTCAGCGTCACCGTTGTCATTGCTGAGCATCGTCTTGAGCGGGTCATTCAATTTGTCGATCGCATCATTTATATCGAAGGCAATGGTGAGACTGCTATAGGCCCCGCCGAAGAAGTTCTCAGGACTGCCCAATTAGTTCCACCCATTATTCGCTTAGCGCGCGCCCTCAATCTCAGCGAGGTAGGAACCAGCGTCAGAGAAGTTCGGCGCTTAACTGACGATATTCGCGCTCAAACTTTTGAGACCACAGAGAAGATAGCTGTCAGCTCTGATGTTGTTATCGAAGTAGATGAATTGACGATTAGCTACGGCAATCACCGTGCTCTCAAGGGCATTTCGACCAAGATTGGCGCAGGAGAAATCGTGGCGGTGATGGGGCGCAACGGTGCAGGTAAGAGTTCACTCTTGCAAGCGATAGTTGGTTCGCAGCTGGCCACAAAGGGAAGCGTTCGGGTCCATCAAAAGGATCCTGCGCTATTGAAGGGTGCAGAGCGAAGGCGGAGTATTGGTTATGTTCCTCAGGAGCCGAGTGATTTGCTCTACGCCCAATCTGTGCGTGCTGAATGCGCACAAGCAGATCGCGATAATGAGATTGCAGAAGGCTCCACCTTTGCATTTCTCTCTCGCCTTGTTCCACATATCTCGGAAGAGACTCATCCAAATGATCTCTCCGAGGGTCAACGTCTTGCAGTGGTATTAAGCATTGTTCTCTCTGGTAACCCTGAGCTACTTGTTCTCGATGAACCGACTCGAGGACTTGATTACCAAGCGAAGAACCTCTTCGCCCTTGCACTGAAAGAGTATGCAAGTACCTTCAACCGCCCGGTGCTATTGGCAACTCATGATGTTGAGTTAGTTGCAGAGCTCGCTCACCGCGTTCTCTTCTTGGCAGAAGGTGACATCGTCGCCGACGGCTCCACTCTTGATGTTCTTCTATCTTCTCCCGCCTTTGCACCTCAAGTTGCCAAGGTGATGTCACCTAAGCCGTGGCTTACCGTTTCCGATGTTGTGCAGGCGTTAGAGCAGCAACCATGAACCGCACACCTGCAGCATTTTCATTTCGTGGATTAGCTCTTCCGGCGCTCCTGGCCACTAGCGCAATTAGCGCACTTGGATTCGTGTGGCCCTTTCTTATTTCAACTCCGCAAGCGCGACCACAATGGCTCTTTGCTTTAGCCGTTCCGTGTGCACTGTTACTTCTCTTTGCGAGCGTCAGTAACAATAAGTTAGATACAAAATCAATCGCACTTCTTGCTGTCTTAGCTGCTGTTATAGCAGCGCTACGTCCGATGGGAACGGGGGCAGTCGGTATTGAACCGATGTGGTTTGTTCTCATCCTCGCCGCACGCGTCTTTGGTCCATCGTTTGGATTTCTTCTGGGAGCGCTATCAATGGTGCTCTCAGCTTTTCTTACTGGTGGACTCGGTCCTTGGGTTGCCTACCAAGCATTTGCAGCCGGTTGGATTGGACTCGGAATAGGACTCATGCCCCGCAGCGTTCGTGGACGTAGTGAGCTTGCCTTACTTGCTCTTTACGGGGTTGTTGCTGCAGCGTTTTTTGGAATTGCCATGGATCTGCAATTTTGGCCGTGGACGCTAGGAGTCGATACTCAACTTTCTTACCAAGCTGGTGCACCCATCTCAGAGAATCTAGACCGCTTTCTTTCATACCATTTCTTATCAGCGATGGCATGGGATCTTCCTCGCGCGATTTTTACTGCTTCACTGATTGCCATTACCGGCAAACCTATTTTGCATACCTTGCGAAGGGCGCATACTCGCGCCGCCTTCTTTACTCCGATTGAATTTGTGAAGGCGCAGGCTAGCGAACGTGAGAAGGAAGAAAGGGCAGCGCAGTAATCTTTGCAGCGCACGCTCTTCCGCGTACATCGATCGCTACCTCATTTCCTACTTCATATCCCGGCTCAATGAGGGCCAAAGCAATTCCAACTTTGAGGCTCGGTGAGAAGGTTCCGCTAGTCACTTCACCAATTTCAGCGCCCTCGCTATTAAGAACTTTCATACCGGCGCGTGGAATACCTCGATCTAAGGAAGTCAGCGCCTTCAAGGTGCGAACCTTTCCTGACTCCTTCTGTGCGCGCAGAGCTGCCTGCCCAACAAACCCGCTCTTCTTCCAGCCAATTGCCCATCCAGCGCTAGCCTGAACTGGCGAAATTTCAAGTGAGAGTTCGTGTCCATGCAATGGATAGCCCATTTCGGTGCGCAAAGTATCTCGAGCACCTAATCCGCAGACCAGACCGGCAAAAGGATTCATAGCTTCGCAGATCGCATCCCAAACAAGGGCAGCATCTTCAACTTTTGGAACGATCTCAAATCCTTGTTCACCTGTGTAGCCAGTGCGACAGAGAATTACATCGCAGCCAGCAATGCTGACGTGAGCGAATGCCATGTAATCCATTACTGGATTAACTCCGAGGCTCTGCATCACTTCATGTGCTTGTGGGCCTTGCAGCGCAAGAACTGCATAGCTTGTATGTAGATTTGAAATTGAGATTCCTGCAGGTGCACTTGCCTGCAGCGCTTCTACGACATCAGTTGTATTTGAGGCATTAGGAATAAGGAAGAAATCCTCGGCGCTATTTCGGTAGACGATGAGATCATCAATGACGCCACCTTCAGGTGTGCAGTACAAGGTGTATTGCGCCTTGCTATCGGTGATGCGATTTAAGTCATTGGTAAATTGCGAATTGAGAAATTCCAAGGCTCCAACGCCTGTGACGTGAGCCTTACCTAAGTGAGATACGTCGAAGAGCCCCACGCGCTCACGGACTGCAGCATGTTCAGCCAAAACTCCAGCGCCGGGATATTCAATAGGCATGAGCCAGCCACCAAAGTCAGCCATCTTGGCCTGCAAATCGAGATGTTTCTGATGCAAAGGTGAAGTTTTCACAGGCTTCAACCTACACTTACGCTCTGCCGCACGCTCGGTAAAACACCTCGTTCGCCATATCGCCATGAGAATCTCAAGGGAGCATGTACATGACATCGATTCGCCTCAATGACGGAATCGTCAAGGATGAAATTCTGGTTGTGGGTCTCGCCATCAAGGCGGCGAAGGCGGGAAAGTCCGCCTCCTCATTGCAGATTGAATCTGGCGATATTGCACTCGATACAAAAGCCCTCCTTCAAACACTTGCAGATCTGGGCGCGACTGGAAAAGCAGATGAAGTAATCAAAGTTCCAGGTACTGCTACTCGCCTGATTGTCTTTACTGGTTTGGGCAAGCAGAGCGCTACCTATGACAATGAAGTTCTCCGCCGCGCAGCCGGTGCAGCATCCCGCGAGCTCTCAGGAAATACCAGCGCCACTTTCTCGCTGCCTGCAAAGAATGAGAATGCGGTTCAAGCAATCGCTGAAGGTGCTGGCCTTGGAAACTATCTCTTCGATCAATTTAGAGGCTCTACCAAGAGCGCACAGAAGGCCCCACTCAAGACAATTACTGTTCATACATCTTTGGCGGCAAAGAGTGCAGCTAAGGATGCAGCCAAAGTAGCTGAAGTTATCTCAACGTATACATATCTCGTGCGCGACCTAATTAATACTCCCCCAAGCCACTTAACTCCTGAATCTTTCTGCACCGCCATTAGCGCGGCAGTCAAGAAAGCTGGCGGAGCAGCAGCTGGGCTTAAAGTTACTGTGATGACCGATTCACAACTTCGCTCTAAGGGTTACGGCGGAATCATCGGCGTCGGTCAAGGTTCAGTTAATCCTCCGCGCTTACTTAACATTTCCTACACTCCGAAGGGTGTAAAGGCTAAGAAGAAATATGCCTACATTGGAAAGGGCATCACCTTTGATACCGGAGGTTTGGCGCTCAAGCCAGCTCTTGGCATGGAGGCGATGAAATCAGATATGAGTGGCGCTGCCGCTGTCTGCGCTGCCACCATTGCGATTGCACTTCTTAAGGCACCTGTCGCCATCGATGCATGGGCCCCACTTGCCGAAAACATGGTCAGCGATACAGCAACGAGACCAAGTGATGTAATCACGATCTACGGCGGAAAGACTGTTGAAGTTCTCAACCCTGATGCTGAAGGTCGTCTCGTCCTCGCCGATGCGCTTGTGAAAGCGCAAGAGAGTAAAGATCTCGATGGTATTGTCGATGTCGCAACACTTACTGGTGCACAGGTTGTCGCACTTGGAACCCGTACAAGCGCGGTAATGACAAATAACTCAGAATTTTCTGCAGCATTTATTGAACTCACTAAGAAAACCGGCGAAGCATTTTGGCCAATGCCGCTTCCAGTTGAGTTGCGTTCTTCACTAGATTCACCGGTGGCAGATCTTGCAAATATCGGAGAGCGAATGGGCGGAATGCTTGTCGCTGGCCTCTTCCTCAAAGAATTTGTTGCCGATGAACTTCCATGGCTCCACCTAGATATCGCAGGTCCTGCCTACAACGAAGGGGCTCCTCACGGATACACCCCTGTTGGCGGTACCGGCATCGCCCTGCGCTCCTTGGTGCAATTGGCGCTGGAAGAGCGCTAGAGCTACCTCTTCTCTCCAGTTAGGCGAGCCCCCAAAAGGCTGGCAAGATATGGTCGTTAGAGCAGATGAAGTACTTGCGTAAGAGATGAAGAAGGAGCCTCACGGGTGTCGAATTTTGATCTGGTAGTTCTTGGTGGCGGAAGTGGCGGTTACGCGGCAGCTTTACGCGGAGCGCAGCTTGGACTCTCAGTCGCTCTCATCGAGAAAGACAAGGTTGGCGGAACATGCCTACACCGCGGATGTATCCCGACAAAGGCGCTCTTACATGCAGGCGAGGTCGCCGATAGCGCTCGCGAATCAGCTCAGTTCGGCGTCAATGCAACCTTTAACTCCATCGATATGGCGGGAGTTAATTCCTATAAAGATGGCGTCATTGCTGGCCTCCATAAAGGTCTCCAAGGTTTAGTTAAGTCTCGCAACATTACCTACGTTGAAGGAACCGGTCGTTTAGTTTCAGCAAATACCGTTGAGGCCAATGGCGTTCAATATGTTGGTAAGAATGTTGTTCTTGCAACTGGCTCGTATGCACGCACACTTCCTGGTTTAGATATTGACGGTAAGCGAGTCATCACATCCGATCACGGAACATCTATGGACTACGTTCCAAAGAGCGTCATTGTTCTAGGTGGCGGAGTCATCGGTTGTGAATTTGCTTCAGTCTGGAAATCTTTCGGTTCAGATGTCACGATTATTGAAGGTCTGCCTCACTTGATCGCCCTTGAAGATGAGTCTTCAAGCAAGTTGCTCGAGCGCGCTTTCCGTAAGCGCGGCATTAAGTTTGAACTCGGCGTTCGCTTTAAATCCCATAAGGTCAATGGCGACAGCGTGACCGTCACACTTGAAGATGGCCGTGAATTCACCGCCGATGTACTTCTGGTCTCTGTCGGTCGTGGCCCAGTTACCGATGGAATTGGCTACCAAGAGCTCGGCATCACCATGGATCGCGGATACATCACAGTCGATGACCACTGCCGCACCAATATTCCAGGCGTCTGGGCCGTTGGCGACATCATCCCAACGCTGCAATTGGCGCACGTTGGATTCCAAGAAGGCATTCTCGTCGCCGAAACTATTGCAGGTCTGAACCCACGTCCAATCAACTACGACGGTGTACCACGCGTTACATACTCCGAACCTGAAGTTGCATCCGTTGGTCTGTCTACGAAGGTTGCGAAAGAACGTGGTTACGACGTTGTAGAACTTGATTACAACTTGGCCGGGAACGGTAAGGCGCAAATCTTGAAGACTGCTGGCTCAATCAAATTAATTGCAGAAAAAAATGGACCAGTACTTGGAATTCATATGGTGGGCGCTCGTGTTGGCGAACTCCTTGCTGAAGCACAATTGATTTACAACTGGGAGGCAACGGCAGATGATGTCGCTCCTCTGATCCATGCACATCCAACAATGTCAGAGGCCATGGGCGAAGCTCATATGGCGCTGGCCGGCAAACCACTTCACGCACACGGTTAAG
>Ga0075464_10000212_pt1 | contig 24974 bp, 22 predicted proteins | sample DEB19_08_DNA_5_FD_75068 | JGI IMG/M metagenome (GOLD analysis project Ga0075464, IMG submission 75068) | Aqueous microbial communities from the Delaware River and Bay under freshwater to marine salinity gradient to study organic matter... | ecosystem: Environmental > Aquatic > Marine > Coastal ...
GAGTGGGAATGACGTTTCAAGGCTGTAGCGGCTAAAAAGCGCAACTGTTTGCGCCCAAGTTCAGGACCGCATCACACACATTTGTCGCGACTGTTGTGTGATGGTTTTGCGTTACTTTATTGGTAATAAAATACGCATTTTCCCGTTTGGCTTGGGCATGAATCGTTTGGCGTGTTTTCTATTGAGTTTTGCATCCTCATTGGTGTGGGCTCAGTCACGCGACTTGTTGTTGGATTTCTCGGTTGTCGTCCCGCCAGCAGTTGACAAACACCAGATCTTGCAGCCTCAGGTTCATTGGCTAATCAAGCCGGATGCCCCTGTGCACTGCGAGCAAATCAAAGACCACGACGGTTTTGCGGTCTGGCAAGAAGGCTGCGTTTTCTGGACTCGTGCGCCAGCAACTTGCACGATTGTGACCACAGGTCGCACGACTCATTCACAGGTAGGGCGTTTATTTTTGTTGTGTTTGACGGCAGGAGAGCCTGCATGATTTGCTCGCGGGGTTGTTGGATGAGCACGGTTCTTTTTGGTGGCTTATTGGCTTTGATGTCGCCTGTTCTTCTGGCCCAAACCCAGGATGTCAATGACCTGCCAGATGCTATTTTGTTGCGCAAATTTCGCCCGCCCATGGTGGATCGCATGCGTTTTGAGCCTTTACCGCCCGAGCAGCGCATGCTCAATGAACCCAAAGTAAAACTGTTGGTCCGCAAGGACGGCTATGAATTTTGCTCTCGCATTACAGGGGTTCCGATCAGCCCCACATCACGTCCCATGGCTTGTGCTTACTGGAACGTTAAACGCAAAGAGTGCACAGTCATCACGCCTGAAGTGACGGGCTACAACTATGTAGGGCATGAAGTCCGTCATTGCTTTGAGGGGGCTTTTCATGATTGATTCATGTTCGCCTCAAATGTCACAAAGGACGGTCAATCTAAGGCGTGAATGGCTGAAAAAGTCCTTGCTGCTGGCTTGTTCGGGCATGTTGTTGAATGCCCCGGCGCAGGACAAACCACGCATGCGCGTGGGTTTTATTTCCCGCTATCAGCCCTATAGTTTTTTGCAGACCGATGGCAGTTTGACGGGTTTTGATGTGGAGGTGGTCAGGTCATTGCTGGGTGCATTAGGCCTCGCGATGGTGCCAGTGACCGATACCTTGACCAACTTACGCAAAAAACTGCAAAACGGCGAAATTGACTTTATTGGAAATCAACTGTTGGTTACACCAGAAAATCGTCGCCATTTTGATTTTGTAAAGTCTTATGCGACGATTCAATTGGTGAGTGTGCTGCACGAAAACGATGAGCGCGATCTGATGAGCCTCGATGATTTTTTGGGCAAGAAACTGGGTGTGCTGGCCAACACCGGCATTGCTGCCCAAGCCCGAGGGGCTCTGGGTAATTCAGTACAGACTTTTGAGCGCATTGAGGATGCTTTTCGTGCATTGGTTGACCGCAAACTCGATGCCGTACTCGAAGAAAACCTGATTGCCGAGTACCACATAGAAAAGGGCGATTTGCCGCTCAAGGTGGGCGTTCCTTTTGCGGAGCCCCTTCGTGTGGGCATGGCTGTTACAAAAGGCAATAAAGGCCTTGAGCAGCGCTTGTCCCTGGGTGTACAAACCCTCGTCAATGACAAAAGCTTCAAAGCGATTTCGATGCGCTGGTTTGGTTACGATGTCAGCCGGCCCAGGGTGTCTCACGCCTCCAGTCAATAAACCGCTTGGCGCGTCGGCAGTGTCAGGCATTTAGCAACGCCTGCATGGACTTCTGAGTGTTTCTACTCTCTCGCAATCCAAAGGTTTCATTGGACAATGATTTTTTCGCGAAGGAAACTTATATGAGCCTGTTTAAATTACTCCCTCTGTTGGCCGTTTTGGTGCCCAGTGCCCAAGTGCAAGCACAAAACCGTGAAGTCAACATCATCTGCTCGGCCCAAGCGGCTTGGTGCAGCATGATCGCCGTCACTTTTGAAAAGAGCCAGGGCATCAAAGTCAACATGACGGCCAAGGGCTCCGGCGAGGCCATTGCCCAACTGACCGCTGAAAAGGCCAACCCCAAGACCGACATCTGGTTTGGTGGCACGGGTGATCCGCACTTGCAGGCCGCCGAGCAAAACCTGAGCCTCGAATACAAATCGCCCGCATTGTCCAAATTGCACGACTGGGCTCAAAAGCAGGCTGCACAATCGGGCTACAAAACTGTGGGCATTTATTCCGGCCCCTTAGGTTTTGGCTACAACACCGAATTGCTGGCTAAGAAAAAAATGCCAGTGCCCAAGACTTGGGGCGATCTGCTTAAACCCGAATACAAAGGCGAAATTCAGTCGGCCAACCCGGCCTCAAGCGGCACGGCTTACACCATGATCGCTACGCTGGTTCAACTCATGGGCGAAGACAAAGCCTTTGAATACCTCAAGAGCCTGCACAAGAACATCGGCACCTACACCCGTTCGGGCACTGGCCCCATCAAGGCCGTGGCTCGGGGCGAGACGGCCGTGTCGATCAGCTTTGTGCATGACGGCCCTGGCGAAAAAGCCCAAGGTTTTCCCATTGAAACCATCACTCCGGCCGATGGTACGGGGGCCGAGATCGGCTCCATGTCCATCGTGCGCGGTAGCCGCAATCTGGAAGCCGCCAAGAAGTTTTACGAGTGGGCCTTGACGCCGGGAGCGCAAGAGTTGGCCGCAGCGACCTTGCAATTTCAGTTGCCATCCAACAAGGCGGCCAAGGTCGATCCGCGTGTGCCGGACTTCCGCAAAATCAAAATGATCGACTACGACTACGCCAAATATGGCCAGACGGCAGAGCGCAAGCGCTTGATTCAGCGTTGGGAAAAAGACGTCAACAGTCTGCCGCGTTGAGTGAGAAACTGAGATGAATCCAGCGCTGCGTTTGCAGCGCGCTTTGCAAGGCTGGGTGCTTTTGGGCCTGCTGAGCTTTGCGCTGCTGCCTTGGTATTTTCTGCAACAAATGTCCCTGATGGACGCTTTGCCTGGCATCTGGGCAGGCGCCGAAACGGCCAGTGGCTGGGTGCAGGCGAGCGGGCATGGACGGCCTTGGCTGTGGTCGGGATTGGCGGGCTTGCTGGTGTGCGGGCTGGCAGTGCTGGTGCCTTGGACTGCCCGCACTCAAGGCTGGCTGTTGTTGCTGGGCAGCCTGATCGGTTTGCTGGGCTTGCTGGGCAGCGGGTTTGCCATTGGGGCTACAGGCTGGGTATTTGAATCGCTCACCACCCTGTGGGGCGTCTTGCCCACAGGCCAATACGGCATGGGCTGGGGCGCGGCCCTGGTTTTGTTTAGCCTTGTGGTGTTGTTGGGCGCGGCGCTGGCCCGGTTGGGCGCGTTTCGGGGTGATGTGTTTGTGGCCTCTGCTGTGGTGCTGTGCAGCGCCTTGCTCGCGCTGTTTGTGGTGTACCCGGTGCTGCGCTCGCTGGTGGCTGCCTGGGTGGACGACACCGGCGCTTATGCCTGGATGCACCTGCTTGAACGGGTAGCCACTGAACGGGTTTGGGGTTTTGGCTGTGTGCAAGGGGCAGGGCGCTGCGGTGTGGCCTGGAACACCTTGTGGCTGGCGTTCATCACCGCCACTGGCACCACGGTCATGGGCACCCTGTTGGCGTTGTGGGCCGAACGTGGCAACACGCGTCTGGCTAAGCCGCTGAACATTTTGGCGATGCTGCCCATCATCACACCGCCGTTCGTGGTGGGGCTGGGTTTGATCTTGCTGTTTGGCCGTGCGGGCCTTTTTAATCAGGCGCTTGAGTGGGCTTTTGGCGTTGAGCCGGGCCGCTGGTTTTACGGCGTGTTCGGTATCTGGCTGGCGCAGATGTTCGCCTTCACGCCGATTGCCTTCATGATCATGCGCGGCGTGGTGCAGGGCGTGAGCCCCAGCATGGAAGAGGCCGCGCAAACTCTGCGTGCCAGCCGCATGCAAACCTTCTGGACGGTGACGTTGCCCCTGCTCAAGCCCGGTCTGGCCAACGCATTTTTGGTGGGCTTCATCGAGAGCATGGCCGACTTTGGCAACCCCATCATCGTGGGCGGGCAGTATGCGGTACTGTCCACCGAAATCTTTTTTGCCATCGTGGGCGCGGCGCTTGACCCCGGCATGGCGGCGGCGTTGGCGTTGGTGTTGACTGGTTTTGCGCTGGCGGTGTTTTTTGTTCAGCGCCAGGTGTTGGCTGGCAGCAGCTTCACCACTGTCTCGGGCAAGGGCGACGCAGGCGTGGCCATGGCTTTGCCGCCCGCCGTGTTGCGGGTGTGCCGCAGCATCGCAGGGCCATGGTTGGTGTTCACTGTGGTGGTGTACCTGTTTGCCTTTGCGGGTGGCTTTGTGCAGACCTGGGGGCGCGACTTCACGTTCACGCTGGGGCACTTTAAAACTGCGTTTGATGTGCAGTTGGGCGAGTTTGGCTGGGTGTTTGCAGGCACCGCCTGGAAGTCGCTGTTCACCACACTCAGCCTTTCTGCCATGGCCGCGCCCATTTGTGCGGGCTTGGGCTTGCTCATGGCCTGGTTGCTGGCACGCACCGAGTTCCGGGGCAAGGCGGCGTTTGAGTTCTCTGCGTTGCTGACCTTTGCCATTCCGGGCACGGTGCTGGGTGTGAGCTACATCCTGGCCTTTAATGTGCCGCCGGTGGAGCTGACTGGCACCGGCTTGGTCATCGTGCTGTGCTTTGTGTTCCGCAACTTGCCAGTGGGCGTGCGGGCGGGTACGGCGGCCTTCAAGCAGCTCGACCGCTCACTGGACGAAGCCTCGCAAATGCTGCGGGCCAGCACGCTCACCACGCTGCGCCGAGTGGTACTGCCGCTGCTCAAGCCTGCGCTGGTGGCCGCCTTGGTCTACAGCTTTGTGCGCTCCATGACCACGGTATCGGCGGTGATCTTTTTGGTCACGGCGCAGTACGAGCTGGCCACCACTTACATCATTGGCCGCGTGGGCAATGGCGACTATGGCGTGGCGCTGGCCTATTGCACCGTGCTGATGCTGCTCATGTCTGTCATCACCTGGGGCATTCAAAAGTTGGTGGGCCAGCGGCAATTGGGTCGCCGAACCGCTGCATCCACCCCGGCTTGAAACAAGGACTTAAAGCGATGGGCATTCAATTCAAACAAGTCACCAAGCGCTATGGCGGTGCAGATTCGCCGCTGGTGGTGCAGGGCATCGACTTTGTCGTACCCAAGGGCAGCCTGACGACCATTCTTGGCCCCTCGGGCTGCGGCAAAACCACCACCTTGCGCATGATCGCCGGGCTGGAAGCGCCCACGGGCGGACAAATTTCGATTGACGGTGTGGATGTAACGCACTTGGGACCGTCCGAGCGCAATGTGAGCATGGTGTTTCAGAGCTATGCGCTGTTCCCGCACATGAACGTGATTGGCAATGTGCGCTACGGGCTGGATGTGAGCGGTGTGCACAAAACAGAGGCTTTGGAGCGCGCCCACAAAAGCTTGGCGCTGGTGGGCCTGGCGGGCTACGAAGAGCGCCTGCCCAGCGAGCTGTCGGGCGGGCAGCAGCAGCGCGTGGCCCTGGCTCGGGCCCTGGTGTTGGAGCCATCCGTCTTGTTGTTTGACGAGCCTTTGTCCAATCTCGACGCTCGGCTGCGCCGGTCTATGCGCGACGAAATTCGCCACCTGCAGCAGCGCCTGGGCCTGACGGTGGCTTATGTCACGCACGACCAAAGCGAAGCGTTGGCGGTGAGTGACCAGATCATCGTGATGGAGGCCGGGCGCATCGCGCAGGCGGGCACGCCGCAAGACTTGTACGAACGGCCTGCATCCGCTTTTGTGGCGGGCTTCATGGGCGAGGCGGTGTTGTTTGACGGCCAGTCCCTAGCCGATGGTTCGGTGCAGTTGGGGCCACTGCGTTTGTTGCCTCGCCATCCGGTGGCATCTGGTGCGGTTCGGGCAGCGGTGCGCCCTGAAGCCTGGCTGGTGGGGCGCGAACTGGCCGGCGGCGAACAGCCCGCGCAAATGTTGCCTGCGCAACTCAAGCAATGTGCCTATCTGGGCAGCTTTTTCGAGCTGACATTCGAGACCGAGCTGGGGCCGGTTTTTGTGGTCTCGCCTGAGGTCGAGCGCGACTGGCGCATCGGCCAGGTGTTGGCCCTGAGTTTGCCGGGGCAAGGCGTCTCGGTGGTGGCGGTTTGAAAGAAAGTGCAGTCATGAGCCAAGACGTCGTGTTTGATCTGGGCGGTGTGGTCTTCCGCTGGGAGCCGCTGGTGGTGTTGCAAACGCTTTTTCCGAAGCAAGTGACCGACGAGGCGGTGGCAAAGCAGTGGTCGGGTGAGATTTTTCAGACTTTTCATCCCGATGCCGATTGGGCCTTGTTTGACCTCGGGCGCATCGATCCAGAGCCGTTGGCCCAGCGCATCGCAGCCCGCACCGGTCTCGCCGAGGCCGATTTGCGGCAACTGATTGCCAACATCCCAGCACACCTGTTGCCCATGCAAGGCACCGTGGACCTGCTCCACGACCTCAAAGCGCAAGGCCATCGGCTGTACTTTTTGTCCAACATGCCCGCAAGCTATGCCGATCATCTGGTGCGTGAAAACAGCTTTTTCAGCCAGTTTGAAGAAGGTATTTTTTCAGCGCATGTGCAACAGATCAAACCGCTGCCCGATATTTTTGCCACCGCCCAGGCCCGCTGGCCTCTGCGCGGTAAGCCTGTGTTCATCGACGATGTGCAGCACAACATCGACGCCGCTGAACAGCACGGCTGGCAAGGTATCCGTTTTGAAACGCCTGCGCAAGTGAGGGCGGCGTTGGTGGGGCAGGGGTATTTAGCGGGTTGACTTATCCCGCAAGAGCGATCTCTTGCAAAGATCGCTCCTGCGAAAAAGGTGAGCTCAAGCTTTGGCGCCGTGGGCCAACGCCCGCGCACGGCTAGCAGCCAGTGCTGCTTCATCGGGTGCTGACAAATCCCAGCCCTGCATGTGGTCCAAGCTGATGTCGGCAAGCGCCTCGATCCATTGCGCGTTGTTGTTCAGGCAGGGGATGTAGCTGAAGCTTTCGCCGCCCGCATGCAAGAACGCTTCATGCGCTTCTTGCTGAATTTCTTCCAGCGTTTCCAGGCAGTCTCCCGTAAACCCTGGGCAGATCACATCAACCTTTTTGACACCTTGCTCGGCCATGGCAATCAGTGACGGCTCGGTGTAAGGCTCCAGCCATTTGGCCTTGCCAAAGCGGGATTGGAAGGTCAGTTTGTATTGGTCTTTGCTCAGGCCCAGTGCTTCGGCCAGCAGGCGGCCGGTCTTCATGCATTCGCAGTGGTAGGGGTCGCCCAGGTGCAGTGTCCGCTCGGGCACGCCATGAAAGCTCATCACCAACTTTTCGGCTTGGCCGTGGGCAGCCCAATGTTCGCGCACCGTTTGGGCCAGCGCGTTGATGTAGCGCGGGTCGTCGTGATAGTGGTTGACAAAGCGCATCTCGGGGATCAGCCGGGTTTTGAGGCCCCAGCGGTAGACGGCATCGAACACGCTGGCCGTGGTGGTACCGCTGTATTGTGGGTAGGCTGGAACGATCAACACGCGCTGCACGCCTTGGGCCTTGAGTTCATTCAGTTGCTCGGGGATGGACGGCTGACCGTAGCGCATGGCGTAACGCACAGTCACGCTGTGGCCGCGCTCTTGCAAGGCGGTGCCCAGCGATTGGGCTTGTTGTTCGGTGAATACTTTGAGCGGCGAGCCCCCCTCGGTCCAGATGCTGGCGTATTTGGCGGCCGATTTTTTAGGGCGCACGCGCAAGATGATGCCGTGCAGGATCAGCCACCAGATGGGCTTGGGGATCTCAACCACGCGGCTGTCCCCCAGAAATTCGGCGAGGTAGGTCCGCAGGGCCGGGGCCGTGGGCGCACTGGGTGTGCCCAGGTTGCAATAGATCACGGCGGTGCGGGGCGAATGGGCGCCGGGCTGCCCATGCTGGAAGGAGGGTTCTTTGTTGAATGCCATGCGGTATTCTCCCTCACCATGCTTGACATCTCCCGCATCCGCGCCATTACCCTTGATCTGGACGACACCTTGTGGCCCGTCTGGCCGACTATCCACCGCGCCGAGGTGGTATTGACCGACTGGCTGATGCAGCATGCGCCTGCCACGGCGGCACTGTCCAAACAGTCTGAGGTCAAAAAAGCCGTGCGGGCCGAGATCAATGCCCGCCATGCCGACCGGGCGCACGACCTGTCTTTTTTGCGGCTGGAAGCCATTCGTGCGTTGCTGCTGCAAGCCGGTGACCCGACCCATTTGGCTGAGCCCGCATTCGAGGTCTTTTTTGCCGAGCGCCAGCGGGTCGACCTGTTTGACGACGCGCTGCCCGCTTTGACTTTTTGGAGCCAGCGCTACCCGGTGGTGGCGCTGTCCAACGGCAATGCCGATGTGCACCGCGTGGGCATTGGCCAGCACTTTCACGCCACTGTGAGCGCCAAGTCGATGGGCGTCGCCAAACCTGACTTGCGCGTTTTTTTGGCGGGTGCCGAGGCCGCAGGCGTTGCCCCGCACGAGGTGCTGCACATCGGTGACGACGCGCACGCCGACTGTGTGGGTGCGCTGGCCGCAGGCATGCAAGTGGCCTGGCTCAACCGCGAAGGCCACGACTGGAGCCACGGCGACACCCGCCCGCACCTGGAGGTGCGAGACTTGCACGCGCTGTGCGCCTGTTGGCGCGAATGAGATTTTTAGGTCGGCAGCTTTAGCCCCAATAAGGCCGCTGCACAGCGTGAGCAATCTGGAGATTGACATGACATTGAAAATTTACGGCATTGGTGCCTCTCGCGCCGTGCGTCCCCTTTGGACGGCGTTGGAGTTGGGTGTGCCTTTTGAGCACATCGCCACGCCTTATGCCGGTGGCGCAACCCGCACGCCCGAATTTTTGGCGATCAACCCCAACGGCCACATCCCCGCTGTGGTGGACGAGCGTCCCGAAGGCGCGGTCACCGTTTGGGAGAGCATGGCCTGCGCCCTTTACATCGCCCGCGTTCATGGCCAAGCCGATGGTCTCTCGATCGCGCCTGCCAACGCCCGTGAAGAAGCCGAAGCCCTGCGATGGGGCTTTTGGACGGTGTCCGAACTTGAAAAAGACGCGCTCACCGTGCTGATGCACCGCATGGTCATGCCCGAAGCGCAACGCAAACCCGAGCTCGCCGATCAAGCCGAAAGCCGCATCAAAGTACCGCTGGCGGTGCTGGAAGAGCACCTTCAAGCGCAACACACCAAAGGTGAGGCTTACCTGGCCGCCAACCGCTTTACTGTGGCCGATGTGTGCGTGGCCAGTGTGGCCAGTTGGATTCGCCCGGCAGCGGGGCTGCTCGCGCAACACCCGAGGGTGTCGGCTTGGCTGCATGCTTGCGCAGAGCGCCCTGCACACAAGCAGGCGCGGGGCATGAAGTAAATCGAGGTGATCGTGCGCAGGGCGTTCAGAAACGTCCCAGCGCCTGCATCTTCCAAGCCAGCCACAGCTTGCGCAGAGGTGTCAGCGCAATGCGCTGGTGCAGCACCTGGAATCCCGAGGCTTCGATCTCACGCAGCAGGGTACGGTAGATGCTGGCCATCATGAGGCCCGGTTTTTGTGCGCGTCGGTCTGCGGCGGGCAGCAAGGCCAGGGCTTCGTCATACAGGGCATGGGCGCGTTCGGTTTGGAACTTCATCAGCGCGGTGAAGCCGTCAGAGTAAGTGCGTTGCATCAGATCTTGCGCTTTGACGCCAAAGCGCTGCTGTTCGTCCAGCGGCAGGTAGATGCGCCCGCGCAGCGCGTCTTCGCCCACGTCGCGAATGATGTTGGTCATTTGAAAGGCCAGCCCCAGCTTGTGTGCATAGGCGGTGGTGGCCCCATCCGTTTGACCAAAGATGCTGGCGGCGACTTCGCCCACCACACCCGCGACCAAGTGGCAATATTTTGTGAGGCCCGCAAAGTCTAGGTAGCGGGTCTGGTTCAAGTCCATCTGACAGCCTTCGATCACGGCCATCAGGTGACGGCTTTCGATGCCAAAAGCAGGGGCCAGTGGCATCAGGGCGTGCATGACCGGGTGGGTGGGCTGGCCTGCGTAGGCTTGCTGTACTTCCTTTTGCCACCAGCCGAGTTTGGCGGCGGCCACGCTGGGGTCGCTGATTTCGTCGACCACGTCGTCCACTTCCCGGCAAAACGCATAAAAGGCCGTGATGGCCGCGCGGCGTTCTGGTGGGAGAAACAGGAAGGCGTAATAGAAGCTGCTGCCTGATGCGGCGGCTTTTTGCTGGACGTAGTCTTGCGGGTTCATGGGCGCTGATTTTCGCACCCAAATGCAGCGCTCAAGCCGGGGTGTCACCGGACAATTGTCGGAATTGGCTCTCCAGCGCCGAGGGTGAAGCCCAGCCCACGGTGATGTGCCACATCAGACGGCGCATTTCATGGCGCGTCATTTTCACGCGCCGGGTCAGTGCCGAGGGCCCAGCTTGGCGCAGCAGTGCCACGGTGCGTGCACCGATGAGTGCGGGCAAAGCCGTGGCCACGCGCAGGCGCAAGGGCTTCAGGGCCAGGGCGTAGCGCATGCCATCGGCCAGTTGTGCTTGGGTGCGGTCCAGCCACTGGGTGTACAGAGGTGCCATTTTTTGCAGCGTTTCGGTGTGGCCTGTTTGGGCGGCGTGGGCCAGCATGTGCGGGGTCAGGCCCACGCTGGCCAAAGTCTCAACGGGCCAATAACAACGCCCGGCGGCCAGATCGGCACCGACGTCGCGCACGATGTTCAGGCGTTGCAAACCCATGCCGTATTGGCGTCCGATGTGCATCATCTCGGCTTGAGGCAGGCGGGCGTAACCGGGCAGATGCCGACCACACAGTTCTGTCCAGAATTCGCCCACGCAGCCAGCCACCAGCCAGGTGTAGTCCGCCAACTCGGTTTCTGTGTCGAGGGCTTGAATGGTTTGTGGGCCGTGGCCAAAGCGGGCCATGTCCTGTTGCTGGCCTTGGGTGATGTGGCTCAGCACCAGACGAACGCTGGCCTGATCGGCTTCGCCCAGCGTTTGCAGCAATGGCAGGCATTGGGGCAGGGCCTGCATCAAGGCACGTTCGTGCGGGTCGGTTTGTTGCGCGGCAAAAGCTTGAGTCAGGCGGGCCAGTTCACTGTGGTGTTCGGTTGATGCGCCCGGCGCGGTGATGACTTCCGTCATGAGATCCAGCAAGACTTGACGCTCTGCCAGAGGCAAGGTGGTGGTGTCAGCCACGGTGTCGGTGGCACGGGCCAGCAGGTAAGCAATGGCCACTGGCGCTTGCAAAGTGCCCGGCAACAGGCGAATGGTCAAGTCAAACGAGCGAGACACGCCGCGCAAGATTTGGCGCTGTGTCGTGCTCATGACGCTGTGCTTTTTGCGCTCGAATAAAGTGGTGATGTGCATGGTCAATCGCTATTGTCGCTTGACAGACCGGACGACTTTGAATAGATTACTAACCAGTCAGTCATTATTATTTTCTCGGGAATGCCCATGTCTTCAACTTTGTCACTCGCCACTGGGCGAGTTTTCCGTTTGTGTGCGATCGCTCTGTGTGTGAGTACTTTGGTGGCGTGTTCCAAAACAGAACCCCCCAAAGAGCCGTTGAGATCGGTCAAGTTGATCACGGTGGCGGGTAGTGCATTGAATGTCGAGGGCGAATATTCGGCCGAGGTGCGGGCAAGGGTTGAGTCGAGACTGGGTTTTCGTGTGGGTGGGAAACTGGTGCAGCGCCCTGCCGAGCAGGGACAGCGGGTGGACGCAGGCCAGTTGCTGGCCCAAATTGACGCACAAGACTACCAATTGGCTGCGCAAGCGGCATTGGCTCAGGTGAGTGCGGCGCAAAGCCAGCGCGATCTGGCGGCGGCAGAATTCAAACGCTTTGAAGCCTTGAAGGCGCAAAACTTCATCAGTGGTGCCGAGTTGGAACGGCGCGACACCACTCTGAAAGCGGCCGATGCGGCCCTGAATCAGGCCAAAGCGCAGGCGCAGGCTCAAAGCAACCAAGCCGGTTACACCCGCTTGACGGCCAGCCATGCTGGAGTCGTCACGGCGGTTGAAGCTGAAGTTGGGCAGGTGGTTTCTGCCGGTCAGCCTGTGGTGCGCCTGGCCCACGATGGTCCTCGTGATGCGGTGTTTGCGGTCTCTGAGAAGATGGCCTTGGCCCTCAAAGTGGGCCAGAGCATGCAAGCCACATTGGTCAGTACCGGGCAGCCCCTGAAAGGCACAGTTCGCGAATTGGCGGCCAGCGCCGATCCTGTCACGCGCACCTATGCCGTCAAGCTGGCGCTGGACGCCTCGGAACGATTGCCTTTGGGGGCCACGGTCAACGTGTTGGCGGCCCATTTGCCAGGCAGTCAGCCCGCGGTGATCAAGTTGCCCACCAGCGCATTGCGCCAGGAAGGCCAAGGCACTGTGGTTTGGGTGCTGGATGAGGCCAGCATGACGGTGAACACCCAAGCAGTAGAAGTGAGCATGGTCGATGGCAATGAGGTGGTCATTCAGTCTGGCTTGAAGCCCGGGCAAAAAGTGGTGAGCGCAGGTGTGCATGTCCTGTCGCCTGGCCAGAAAGTCACGGTTTATGGCGCTGCTGCCAGTGGCGCAGCGCCAGCAGTTGCACCTGCCGGACCCGCATCAGCTCCTGCATCTACAGCGCAACGGTGATCGCATGAGCAGTACTGACAACACCCAATTCAACCTCTCGCGCTGGGCGCTTGAGCACCCGGCCCTGACCCGCTACCTGATGGTGGTGCTGATGGTGCTGGGCATGGCGTCTTATTTTCAACTGGGGCAGGACGAAGACCCACCTTTCACTTTTCGGGCGATGGTGGTGCGGGCCTATTGGCCGGGCGCGACGGCAGAGCAAATGGCCGAGCAGGTGACCGACAAGCTGGAGCGAACCCTCCAAGAGGTGCCTTTTGCCGACAAGATCCGCAGTTATTCCAAGCCGGGCGAGGCGCAGATCATTTTCCAGATCAAGGACAACTCCAAGCCGGGCGATGTGCCCCAGGTCTGGTATTCCGTGCGCAAAAAAATCGGCGACATTCGTGGCAGTTTGCCGCCTGGCGTGGTGGGACCGTTTTTTAATGACGAATTCGGCGATGTCTATGGCGTCATCTATGCCTTGAGTGGTCAGGGCTTTACGGCGGCAGAGGTCAAAACCCAGGCCGATAGCCTGCGCCAGTCGCTTTTGCGCGTGCCTGATGTGGCCAAGGTCGAGCTGTTTGGTGCGCAGGACGAAAAAGTCTTTATTGAAGTGTCGCAAAAGAAGCTGGCCCAAATGGGCCTGGACATGGGCGCGGTACTGGCGCAGCTGGGTCAGCAAAACGCGGTGGAATCGGCGGGCAGTTTGCAGTCACCTGTGGATGTGGTGCAGGTGCGTGTGGGAGGGCAGTTTCAGAGCCTGGAGGCCTTGCAGGCCATGCCGATTCGCGGCGTCTCGGGAGCTCAAATCCGTTTGTCGGACATCGCCGTCGTGACCCGTGGCTACGTGGATCCGCCGTCTGTCAAGGTGCGCCATGAGGGTCAGGAGGTGATCGCGCTGGGTGTGTCCATGGCCAAGGGCGGCGACATCATCGCTTTGGGCAAGTCTTTGCGCCAGACAGTGGCCAACATGGAGGCTGCCTTGCCTGCGGGCATGATCCTGACGCAAGTCCAAGACCAGCCGAGCGCAGTGTCCAATTCGGTCAACGAATTCATCAAAGTGTTGATCGAGGCGGTGGTGATCGTGCTGGCGGTGAGCTTTTTGGCACTGGGCCTGCACAAGCGGCCAGGCACCAACCCCTTGTGGCGGCGCTGGACGCTGGACATCCGGCCTGGCCTGGTGGTGGGCATCACGATCCCATTGGTGCTGGCGGTGACCTTTTTGGCCATGCATTACTTTGGCATTGGCTTGCACAAAATCTCGCTGGGTTCGCTCATCATCGCCCTGGGTTTGCTGGTGGATGACGCCATCATTGCGGTGGAGATGATGGTGCGCAAGATGGAAGAGGGCTACGACAAGGTACGCGCAGCCACCTTTGCCTATGAGCTCACGGCCATGCCCATGCTCACGGGCACCTTGATCACTGCTGCGGGTTTCTTGCCGATCGGCATGGCCAAGTCCATGACCGGTGAATACACTTTTGCGATTTTTGCGGTCACCGTGGTGGCTTTGCTGGTCAGCTGGGTGGCTTCGGTTTACTTTGTGCCCTATCTGGGTGCTTTGCTGTTGAAGCCGCCAGCGCATGCCGTGTCGGCCGAGCATCTGGATTCGGCCGAGATGTTTGACACACCCTTTTACCGGCATTTCCGCACTTGGGTGACCTGGTGCGTCACACACCGCTGGAAGACGATTGGCATCACCGTGTTCTTGTTTGCCATGGGCATTGTCGGCATGGGCAAGGTGCAGCAGCAGTTCTTCCCTGACTCCAGCCGCCCCGAAATCATGGTGGATTTGTGGCTACCCGAGGGTTCGCCCTTCAAGGCCAGCGAGGACATGGCCAAACGCGTTGAGCAACGCTTGGCCCAAGAAGACGGTGTCAAGTCCGTCACGGCTTGGGTGGGTTCGGGCGTGCCGCGCTTTTATTTGCCACTGGACCAGGTGTTTCCTCAGACCAACGTGTCGCAGCTCATCGTGCTGCCTGACGACCTGAAAGCCCGCGAGGTGTTGCGTGCCAAGCTGCCCGCTTTGCTGGCGCAAGAGTTCCCCGAGGTGCGTGGCCGCGTGAAGTTGCTGCCCAACGGCCCGCCCGTGCCTTACCCGGTGCAGTTTCGCGTGGTGGGGCCAGACCCCAAGGTGTTGCGTCTGAAGGCCGACGAGATCAAAGCCGAGATGCGCCTGAACGCCAACACCCGGGGTGTGAACGACAACTGGAACGAGTCGGTCAAGTCGGTACGACTCGAAGTGGACCAAGCCAAAGCCCGCGCTTTGGGCGTGACCAGCCAGTCGATTGCGCAGGCTTCGCGTACCTTGCTCAGTGGCTCGACGGTGGGCCAATTTCGCGAGGGTGACAAGTTGATCGACATCGTTTTGAGCCAACCCTTGGCCGAACGCGATGCCTTGTCCGATCTGCGGCAAGCTTATGTAGCCACTGCGTCTGGGCGGTCCATTCCATTGCTGCAAGTCGCCAACCCTGTGTTTGCTTGGGAACCCGGCGTCATGTGGCGCGAAGGCCGTCAATACGCCATCACGGTGCAAGCAGACATCGCCGAAGGTTTGCAGGGGGCCACGGTCACGTCTCAATTGCTGCCCTCTCTGAAAAAGACCGAAGCCACATGGCAAGGGCAGGGCCTGAGTGGCTATCGCATTGAGGTGGCGGGCGCGGTGGAAGAAAGCTCCAAGGGCTCGGCCTCGATTGCGGCAGGTGTCCCGGTCATGCTTTTCATCACCTTCACGCTGTTGATGCTGCAGCTGCAAAGTTTCAGCCGTGCCATGCTGGTGTTTTTGACAGGCCCTCTTGGCATGGCCGGCGTGGCGGGTGCTTTGCTGGTGTTGAACCGTCCGTTTGGCTTCGTGGCTTTGCTGGGTGTGATCGCGCTGATGGGCATGATTCAGCGCAATTCGGTCATCTTGATCGACCAGATTGAGCAAGACCGTGCCGCTGGCGTGGCGCCTTGGCAAGCCATTGTCGAGTCGGCTGTGCGGCGTTTGCGCCCGATTGTGCTCACGGCAGCGGCGGCTGTTTTGGCCATGATTCCCCTGTCAAGGAGCATCTTTTGGGGCCCTATGGCGGTCGCCATCATGGGCGGCTTGATCGTGGCCACGGCGCTCACACTGCTGGCGCTGCCTGCGATGTACGCGGCCTGGTTCAGGATTCCACGCCCAAATGAAGCCCGTGCCTGAATTTGGCCAATTGAAGCGGCTAAAATAGAAAGTTGACCGATTTCAACCGGGCGGTCAGGTGCGTCAGGCGGCTTTGTGCCGACTGACGGTCCTGACGCCCTTTTTGTTTGGACCTGCGCGGGTGGCGAAATTGGTAGACGCACCAGGTTTAGGTCCTGACGGTGGCAACACTGTGCGGGTTCGAGTCCCGCCCCGCGCACCAACCGACTTTTGGCCAAAGGGGCAACCCAGCGGCCTGAGAGACATTCAATTAACCGAGAACGACGATGACTGTGACTGTTGAAACCCTTGAAAAGCTGGAACGCAAGATCACCCTGACTGTGCCCGTGACGGCCATCCAGTCTGAAGTGGATGCACGCCTGAAGAAAATGGCACGCACCGTCAAGATGGACGGTTTCCGTCCAGGCAAAGTACCCATGAATGTGGTCACCCAGCGCTATGGCTACTCGGTTCAGTACGAAGTTCTGAACGACAAAGTCGGCGAAGCTTTTGCTGTGGCCGCCAACGAAGCCAAAGTGCGTGTGGCCGGTCAGCCCCGCATCTCTGAAAAAGAAGGCGCACCTGAAGGCGAGTTGAACTTCGAAGCCATTTTTGAGGTGTACCCCGAAGTCAAGCTGGGCAATTTGGCCGATACCGAAGTTGAAAAACTGACCGCCGAAGTCTCTGACGCCGCCATCGACAAGACCGTCGATATTTTGCGCAAGCAGCGCCGCACTTTTGCCCAGCGTGCCCAAGACGCCGCTGCGCAAGACGGCGACCGCGCCACCATCGACTTCGAAGGCAAGATCGACGGTGAAGTGTTCTCTGGCGGCAAAGCCGAAGACTTCCAGTTCATTTTGGGCGACGGCCAGATGCTCAAGGAATTTGAAGATGCCGTGCGTGGCATGAAGTTTGGCGAAAGCAAGACTTTCCCGCTGGCTTTCCCTGCCGACTACCACGGCCAAGACGTGGCTGGCAAAACAGCCGACTTCATGGTGACCGTCAAGAAACTCGAAGCGGCCAACCTGCCTGAAGTCAACGAAGCACTTGCCAAGTCTTTGGGCATTGCCGATGCGACCGTTGAAGGTCTGCGTGCTGATATCCGTAAAAACCTCGAGCGCGAAGTCAAATTCCGCTTGCTGGCCCGCAACAAGCAAGCCGCCATGGACGCTTTGGTGGCCAAGGCCGAGCTGGACTTGCCCCAGTCGATCGTTCAGTCCGAAATTGAGCGCCTGAAAGACGGCGCCCGCGCTGACTTGAAGCAACGCGGCATCAAGGACGCCGACAAAGCCCCAATCCCTGACGACATCTTCCGTCCTCAAGCCGAGCAGCGCGTGCGCCTGGGCCTGGTCGTGGCCGAAGTCGTGCGTGGCAACACACTGCACGCCAAGCCAGAACAGATCAAAGCCCACATCGAAGAACTGGCCGCCAGTTACGAGCGTCCCGATGACGTGGTGCGTTGGTATAACAGCGACAACCAGCGTTTGGCCGAAGTCGAAGCCGTGGTCATCGAGAGCAATGTGTCTGATTTCGTCCTGGCCCAGGCCAAAGTGGTCGAAAAAGCCATCACTTTTGAAGAGCTGATGGGCCAACAAGCCTGATAGAACTTTGATTCTATTGAGAATGGGGCTTGTGCCGGGCTTGCAGTCTGGCAAACAAGCCCCATCTCTTTGGTGGGTTGAAAACTCGGGTTAAAGTCATCTGTGACATTCTTGGAGAAATGATGAGCGCACTGGAAATCACAAATTTGGGCATGGTGCCCATGGTCGTTGAGCAGTCGGGACGTGGCGAACGCGCCTACGACATCTATTCGCGTTTGCTCAAAGAGCGCGTGATCTTTTTGGTGGGTGAGGTCAATGACCACATGGCCAACCTGATCGTCGCCCAGTTGCTGTTTTTGGAGAGCGAAAACCCCGAAAAGGACATTTCGCTGTACATCAACTCGCCAGGTGGCTCGGTGAGCGCCGGCATGGCGATTTACGACACCATGAACTTCATCAAGCCCGATGTTTCCACCTTGTGTAACGGCATGGCCGCCAGCATGGGCGCGTTTTTGTTGTCTTCGGGTGCCAAGGGCAAGCGCTTTTCGCTACCCAACTCCAAGATCATGATTCACCAGCCTCTGGGCGGTGCCCGTGGTCAGGCCACAGAGATCGAGATCGCTGCCCGTGAAATCGTGAAGACCCGTGCACACCTCAACCGCATCTTGTCCGAGAACACGGGCCAGCCGCTGGAAAAGATTGAGCTTGACACCGAGCGCGACTATTACCTGTCTGCGACCGAAGCCAAAGACTACGGTTTGGTGGACGAAGTCATTTCCAAACGCGCTTGAGGGCGGCCGGTTCATCCGGCTCCCTGGCTGACGGCGTTTACCTTGAACGGGTGAGCGCCGTTTTTCTTTCGTTATCATTGATGAATTCCGGATTCCGAGGCGACATTTATGGCCGATAAAAAAGGCTCAACTACTGAGAAAAACCTGTTCTGCTCCTTTTGCGGCAAAAGCCAGCACGAGGTCAAAAAGCTGATTGCAGGTCCATCGGTTTTCATTTGCGACGAATGCATTGACTTGTGCAACGACATCGTGCGCGATGAACTGGCCACCACGACTGTGGCCGATGGGGCCAAAGAAGGCTTGCCTACTCCACTGGACATCAAGACCAACTTGGACAACTACGTGATTGGCCAGGAAAAGGCCAAGCGAAGCCTGGCGGTGGCGGTTTATAACCACTACAAGCGCCTCAAGCACAAAGAAAGTGCGAAGAAAGACGACGTCGAACTGGCCAAAAGTAACATCTTGCTGATCGGCCCCACGGGTTCTGGCAAGACCTTGCTGGCACAGACCATGGCCCGCATGCTGGACGTGCCTTTTGTCATGGCCGATGCCACCACCTTGACCGAAGCGGGTTATGTGGGTGAAGACGTCGAGAACATCGTCGCCAAACTCCTGCAAACCTGCAATTACGATGTGGAGCGTGCCCAGCGCGGCATCGTCTACATCGATGAGATCGACAAGATCACCCGCAAGTCAGACAACCCCTCGATCACGCGCGATGTGTCGGGCGAGGGCGTTCAGCAGGCTTTGCTCAAGCTGGTCGAAGGCACCATGGCCAGCGTGCCTCCGCAGGGCGGCCGCAAGCACCCCAATCAAGACTTTTTGCAGATCGACACCACCAACATCCTGTTCATTTGCGGCGGTGCATTTGCCGGACTTGAAAAAGTCATTGAAAACCGCACCGAGTCTGGTGGCATCGGTTTTGGTGCAACAGTCAAGAGCAAGAAGCAACGTTCCATCACGGACGTGTTCAATGAAGTTGAGCCCGAAGATCTGATCAAGTTTGGTCTGATTCCCGAGCTGGTGGGCCGTTTGCCTGTGGTGGCCACTTTGGCCGAGCTGAGCGAAGATGCTTTGGTGCAAATTTTGACCGAGCCCAAAAACGCAGTGGTCAAGCAGTTCACCAAACTGCTGGCCATGGAGGGCGTGGAGCTCGAAGTCCGCCCCAACGCGCTAGCAGCCATGGCCCGCAAGGCCTTGGCCCGCAAGACCGGTGCCCGTGGTCTGCGGTCCATCATGGAGCAGGCCTTGATCGATACGATGTTTGAATTGCCCAATGCGGTCAATGTTGAAAAAGTGGTGGTGGACGAGTCCGTCATCGATGACAACAAGCCACCGCTGCTGGTTTACCGTGAGTCGGCCAAACAGGCCTGACCCACATGCGCAGCACCGCGATGGAGCCCCTTTTTTCTTGGATGGGTTGAAATCGCGGCCGCAGCATCCATGTGCAGCTGAATTGACCTGAGGGACACACATGTCTGGACACACACCTTTACCGCCCACCCCGATCGAACTGCCCATGTTGCCGCTGCGTGACGTGGTCGTTTTCCCTCACATGGTGATTCCTTTGTTTGTGGGGCGTCCCAAGAGCATCAAGGCCCTCGAATCGGCCATGGCCGCCGAGCGCCGCATCATGCTGGTGGCCCAAAAAACTGCCGCCAAGGACGAGCCCGCTACGGACGATATGTTCGAAGTGGGTTGTGTTTCGACCATTTTGCAAATGCTCAAACTGCCGGATGGCACCGTTAAGGTGTTGGTCGAAGGCCAGCAGCGCGCCTTGGTCAAGTCGATTGTCGATGGCGAGGCGCACTTTGTGGCCACGGTCACCCCGGTTGAACCATCGGCCGAGCAGGCAGAGCCCAGCAGCGAAATCGAAGCGCTGCGCCGTGCTGTGATGCAGCAGTTTGACCAGTACGTCAAGCTCAACAAGAAAATCCCACCCGAGATCCTGACCTCGATCTCCAGCATCGACGATCCGGGCCGATTGGCAGACACGATTGCCGCGCACTTGCCGCTCAAACTCGAGAACAAACAGCAGGTTCTGGATTTGGCCAGCATCAAGGCGCGTTTGGAAAACCTGTTTGCCCAGTTGGAGCACGAGGTTGACATCCTGAATGTTGACAAGCGCATCCGGGGTCGCGTCAAGCGCCAGATGGAAAAGAACCAGCGCGACTTTTACCTGAACGAACAGGTCAAAGCCATCCAGAAAGAACTGGGCGAAGGCGAAGAGGGCGCTGACATCGAAGAAATCGAAAAGAAGATCAAAGCGGCCAAGATGTCTGCCGAGGCCCGTAAAAAGGCCGAAGGCGAGCTGAAAAAACTCAAGCTGATGTCGCCCATGTCGGCCGAAGCCTCGGTGGTGCGCAACTATCTGGATGTGTTGATTGGCCTGCCTTGGGGCAAAAAAACCAAGCTCAAGCATGACCTGGCCAATGCCGAAGACGTGTTGAACCAGGACCATTTTGGCTTGGACAAAGTCAAAGACCGCATCCTTGAATATCTTGCTGTGCAGCAACGCGTTGACAAGGTCAAGGCCCCCATTTTGTGTCTGGTTGGGCCTCCGGGTGTGGGCAAGACCTCGCTGGGTCAATCTATTGCCAAGGCCACGGGTCGCAAATACGTGCGCATGGCCCTGGGCGGCATGCGTGACGAAGCCGAAATTCGCGGCCACCGCCGCACCTACATCGGGGCGTTGCCCGGCAAGGTGCTGCAGAACCTGAACAAGGTCGGCACTAAAAACCCGCTTTTCTTGCTCGATGAAATCGACAAACTGGGCACGGATTTCCGGGGTGACCCATCAAGCGCGTTGCTCGAGGTGCTTGATCCCGAACAAAACCACACCTTTGGTGACCACTATGTTGAGGTCGATTTTGACCTGAGCGATGTGATGTTTGTGGCAACGTCCAATTCGATGAACATTCCCTCGGCCCTGTTGGACCGCATGGAAGTCATTCGTTTGTCTGGCTATACCGAAGACGAAAAAACTAGCATCGCCATGAAGTATTTGCTGCCCAAGCAAATGACCAACAACGGTGTGAAAGATGCCGAGTTGAACGTGACCGAAGACGCTGTGCGCGATGTGGTGCGTTATTACACTCGCGAGGCAGGTGTGCGTTCGCTCGAACGCGAACTGGGCAAAATTTGCCGCAAAGTTGTCAAGGCCTTGCTGCTCAAGCAAATGAAGCCACAGGTTGTGGTGAACGCTGACAACCTGAACGACTTTCTGGGCGTGCGCAAGTACAGCTACGGCCGTGCCGAGCAAAAGAACCAGGTTGGCCAGGTGGTGGGTTTGGCGTGGACCGAAGTGGGCGGCGATTTGCTGACCATTGAGGCGGCTTTGATGCCTGGCAAAGGCGTCATCACCCGTACCGGTTCGCTGGGCGATGTGATGAAAGAATCTGTCGAGGCAGCCCGCACCGTGGTGCGCAGCCGATCGCGTTTGTTGGGAATCAAGGACGAAGTCTTTGAAAAGAAAGACCTGCACATCCACGTTCCTGATGGGGCAACGCCCAAAGACGGCCCGAGCGCGGGTGCGGCCATGACAACAGCGATGGTGTCGGCCATGACAGGCATCCCCGTGCGTGCAGATGTCGCCATGACGGGTGAAATCACGTTGCGTGGTGAAGTGACCGCTATTGGTGGCCTGAAAGAAAAGCTGCTGGCCGCTTTGCGCGGTGGTATCAAAACCGTGTTGATTCCAGAAGACAACGTCAAAGACCTGCAAGACATTCCTGAGAATGTCAAAAATGGTTTGGAGATCGTGCCTGTGAAATGGATTGACCAAGTTTTGGACATTGCTTTGGAAGCCAAACCAGTGCCATTGAGTGACGAAGAGGTCGCCGCAGCTGCTGTGCCCGCCGTGGCAGCCACAGCCAAAGTGGATGCTGTAAAACATTGATGCAAATTTTTCGGGGCACCTCAAAATGCCCTGAAATCTGCATTACAATTCATCCAACGCAGCGAACAAAGCATACAATGCCAAGTTCACTGAAATGCGGGAATAGCTCAGTTGGTAGAGCGCAACCTTGCCAAGGTTGAGGTCGCGAGTTCGAGTCTCGTTTCCCGCTCCAAACATTGAAAGAAGTACCAATATCTTTCAGCAAAAAGGGAAGCAATCGCTTCCCTTTTTTGTTTGTTGGGTCTCAAAAATGGTGCCCTCAAGTTCGGCGTTTCGATTGACCAAGAACATGGTTTTTTGATTCCCGTGATGGAGAAAACTGCATTTTCTCGATGTATAATTCGAGGCTTAGAATGCGGGAATAGCTCAGTTGGTAGAGCGCAACCTTGCCAAGGTTGAGGTCGCGAGTTCGAGTCTCGTTTCCCGCTCCAAACATTGAAAGAAGTTTCAACGTCTTTCAAAAAAAATGGGAAGCACCAGCTTCCCATTTTTGTCAGCATGATTTTGATTCTGGCGCGATAGCAAAGCGGTTATGCAACGGATTGCAAATCCGTCTAGCCCAGTTCGACTCTGGGTCGCGCCTCCAGATAAAAAGCCGCTACTGCTTCATGCCGTAGTGGCTTTTTACCATTTGGCACCCGAACAATACAAAACGGCCGGGAACGTGGCTATCCAAGCCCAGAAAAACCGGTTGAGGCCGAAGAACACGAACACCAGAAAGTGGAAGAGGGCCGCCACAGCGCAAAACATCCAGGCCATTCGAACATCGAGCAGCGCGATTGGAAAGCAGCCTTCCCAAACCGTAAACGACCAGGAACAGATCCTGGCGACAGTGGGGTTCCTGAAAATGCTCTTGGCAGGCAATGGGCCATAAACGCCGGTGTCTAAAAAGAGCGTCATGGCGCGGCCTGACCGCCACTCTGGGCGCATCAGTTTGACCCAGCCGGAGACGAAATACGAGCTGATCGTTTGCAAGCTGATGTACCAAAGACCGGCTCGCCAGCCCAGAGGGCTGTCTGTCAGGCTGCCCACAATGTGCGCCAGCAAGAGTCCTGTGATGGCGACCAGGGTCATGAAGTCGCTGCCGCCATTGAACGCCCCGCGCCAGCGCAAAAGCAAGAGCATCGCGATCAAAAAGAGCAGCAGGGCTCCGATCAATCCGATGTGCCCCAACATCAATGCAATCGCGAGCGCCAGACGCAAGCCCAGCAATGCTTTGTAGGGGCGTGGCTGGAACAGCTTGTTCAGACAAAATTTGATCCAGGCGGGTCGTGCGGGAATTTCTTGTTGAAGAATCGGCCAGACGGCCACGCGGTCCAGTGACTGCACACGCAGGTATTCAAGCGTTTGCAGCAGAAGGCTCCAGCCCAGCAGAACTTCAAAAATGCGAATGGCCAGTGTCAAGCTCATGTGGGTATTTCTGGCGATTGCAGCATGAGATAGCTGCTTTGAGTTCCAGGCATTTCCATTCGCACTTCAAACTGGAAAGCCGAAAGGTCGCGTAGCGGTTCTTCGGCCATCATGGGGCGATCACCCCATTGCCCGCCTGCAATGGCTTGCCGGGCCAAACGACTGACCAACTGGTAAGTCACCCGTTCCCGTATGTCTGTGCCATCGGGCAAGTCGTTGATGTCGTTGGCCAGGTGATCAACCAGGTTTTGGTGAGTGAGTGCCAAGTTGACGGCCGGGTTGTGGACCAGATGCTGTGGTTTGAGAGGCAACCTTGGATAAACCAGGCACCAGTCGGACCAGTTGCCCATTTTCGATTGGCCACGAACATACAGGCGAGGGGTGAGGTTGATGCCGTGGAAGAACTTCCAGTTGGGGAAAAACGCGCGAAAGAAAAAAAGCCAGGGCCCCTCAATGCTGCCCCCGCGTTTGCGAAGGGTGATCGCCAACAAGGCGAAATAGGCCACGATCAACAGGGGAGTGAAGTCCATGTGGCCAGTTTATCGCCTGTTCAATGACCCAAGCCATGCGGATCGATGTCAACTTGACGCGATCACCGCTCAAAACAGTGCATTCTTGTGGCCTAATATCGCTTTGCATTATTTATCTGGAGCCATAGATGGGCAACAAAATCGTTACCGAAGCAGATCGTAAATTCACAGCACCCCTGCCTGCATTGCCTGGCGTGACCTTGCCTACGCATGGCCGCGGTCAGCGAGTGAGTTTGGAGCGTGGTGTTTCAACCCGCAACAAGAAAAACCCCGGCAAGCGCTCCAAAAAAGGCGGCTGATTGAACGGACCTGGTGTGAGCCGGTTCTTTAATGCCCAAAGCCACTGATCCTCAGTGGCTTTTTTGTTGGTTCGCGCACAAGGTGTTGTTTGGCGATCCGGCGCTGTCAAATTGAAATGTGAGCTGCAATGGTGATTTCTTACGCCTGTGTTTTGGTCGCTGGCTTGATGCCTGTGTTTTGTGCGGGCATTGCCAAGGCGGGCGCCAAGGGCTATGACAACCACAACCCCCGTGCTTGGCTGGCACAGCAAAGTGGCTTTAGAGCGCGGGCCAATGCCGCTCAGGCGAACAGCTTGGAGGCCTTTCCATTTTTTGCCGTTGGCTTGGTGTTGGCGCTGCTGACGGGTGTCGATCCTTTCGTGGTTGATTTGTTGGCGGTTCTTTTTGTGGCGGCGCGAGTGGCTTATGTCGCTTGTTATCTGGCTGACAAAGCCTTATTTCGGTCCATTTTCTGGGCTGTTGGCTATTTCAGTGTGATCGCTTTTTATGTTTTGGCCATGCAGAACTTGCAGCTTAATTGAGCCGAAAAATCGTTTTTATCAAGGCACAATAGAGCCTATGCCCCGGTGGTGAAATCGGTAGACACACCGGACTTAAAATCCGTTGCTTCGTGAATAACGGGCGTGCCGGTTCGATTCCGGCTCGGGGCACCACCGTTACAAAAGCACCATCATGAAAAACGACAACGCACCGCTTGAAATTCATGTGCATGGTGATGTGCCGATCAAACCCGGCACCGACATCCAGGC
>Ga0075464_10000214_pt1 | contig 24782 bp, 37 predicted proteins | sample DEB19_08_DNA_5_FD_75068 | JGI IMG/M metagenome (GOLD analysis project Ga0075464, IMG submission 75068) | Aqueous microbial communities from the Delaware River and Bay under freshwater to marine salinity gradient to study organic matter... | ecosystem: Environmental > Aquatic > Marine > Coastal ...
CGGCGTGGGCGCTGGGCGGTCGGAAATACAACCCGCTGGGCGTCGAGTCGAGCGGCAACCCGATGGACAAGCTCCAGCAGATCGTCGAGAGCTTCGACCCCCGCGCCCGGCAGCAGGAGATGATGCGAGGGTCCGGTCAGTTCGCCATCCCGCGAGGCGACTCGAACGACCTGCCGAGCGGGACGCGGGTCGAGAAGAACGAGCGGGGCGGGATCCGGCTTGTCGGCCGCGATCGCTTCGCCGGAGACCCGGAAGGCCGCAAGCAGTACCAGGCCGACATGGCGACCCGCAAGAAGCAGGTCGAGGAGAACCGGAAGCAGAAGAGCACCGACCGCGCGGTCGCGAACCTCAAAGGGAGGGTCACGGGCGGCGACCCCCGGCGGGCCGCGGCGGCGTCCATCCTTCTGGACAAGATCCGCGGCGGACCCGGAGGAGCCGACCCGCTGGCGGCGGCCGTCCAGAACATCAGCCGACTGAACGTCCCCGACAACGTGAAGGCGGCGATGATCCTGAGCGAGCAGAAGCAGCAGCACGAGCGCGAGCTGAAGCAGATGGAGCTTGACTTGCTGACGATGAAGAACGGCGGTAGCCCGCCGCCGAAAGGTGGCGGCCCGGCGGTCGCTGCTGGCGGATCGCTGCAGAATTCGGGACTGATCGACCCGCGGAAGCGGGTCGTGGAGCGAACGAAGAAGCGGCAGGAAAACGAGAGCGCCCAGTCCGCCGCAACAGAGCGGGAGCTGACCTCTCCGCTTGACGCGATGTTCTCGTTCTGAGTGACGCTCAATGGCTGATCCCTTCAATCTCGGTCTCGAGGAACTCGGGATCGACTTCAACGAGATGATTGCCCCGCGACGGCAGCGTCGCGCGGGCCTGGGGAGCGTCCTGTCCGGCCCCGACTTCCCCCCGATGACAGACGTGGAGGAGAAAACCTACCTCGACTCGATCCTGTCGAAAGGGGTGGGGGCCCTCCAGTACGTCGGGGAGACGATCGACAAGGCAGGCCGCGCGGCTCGCGGCGTGATCGGCGGAACGCTCGATACGCTCCAAGGGAAAGAGAACCCCAACTGGGGCGGCGGTCTGCTGAACCTGATCCCGTTCAGCGACACGATGGGCCTGACCGACCCGAAGGCGCAGGTCGAGGGGCGGGACATCCTCACGAAGCTGGGGGCCCCGGAAAACAAGCAAGGCTTCCACCCCATCGACGACCCGCTGGACGCCCTGCTCGACGTGGGCGGGCTGGCGACGGAGATTGCGCTCGACCCGCTGTCGTACGTCTCGCCGTTCGCGTGGACGAAGGCGGGCAAGGCGGCCCTCAGCGCGGAGCGTGCGGCCGTCACCGAGGCGGCGAAGGCGGGCAAGATGCTGCCTGAGATCACCCGCGGCATCGGCCCCCGCATCGCCAAGGGGGAGCGGTCGCTCGCGCGGATCGGTCTGCCCGACTGGCTCGGCGGGGCGGGCATCGACTTCGGCGCCGGCAGCGAGCTGGCGGCGGACCTGGTCAGCAAGACGATCGACCCGGCGGTCGAGTACCTGCGGAAGACGCGGCCCGTCGCCCTGGCGTCGAAGATGTTCGAGCCCCGGGCGGGCGGGATGATGAACCCGGAGTTCCAGCAGCTCTACCGCGAAAAGGGGATGAACCTCACCGACGACCTGATCGCAGACGCGACGAAGCCTTTCTTCGAGGACTACGACAAGCTGAACCGCGCGGGGCTGATCCAGAAGCCCGAGTTCGTCCACCGCATGCGGGACTCGGCCGAAGGTCTGCAATCCTCGTGGAAGGGTCCGTCGACGCTGTCGCCTGAGGAGATCGCCATCGCCGAGTCGCACGGTGAGAAGGTGCGCAAGCGGTTCGAGGGGATGGTTGAGATGGCCCAGTCGCGCGGCATCAGCCTGGGCGAACTGGAAGACACGGTCGTCGAGTACGCCGCCCGCACGCACCACCTCGACGGCAAGAGCGGAGTGATGAGCAACCTGCTCAACAACGTGCGGCACGCCAGCGCGTTCGTCCACAAGCGGCGGCAGGAGATGTTCAAGGACATCGCGGGCGGCACGAACGCGATCAACGAGATCGCGGGCGGGGTCCTGAAAGCCCCGAGCGGCACGTCGATCTGGGACATGCCGCGGGAAGAGGCGATCGAGTGGCTGGCTCCGAAGTTCCAGATCGCCCCGGACCCCATGATCGTCGGAGCCGAGGGGGCCGAGGCGGCCCTCAAGGCGGCGTCCGACGAGGCCGCCGACCGGGCGGGGCAGCTCTGGAGCTACGTCCAGAATCTCGACCGGGATGCGTACGACGTCGCCCGTGCGGCCGACGCCGGCAAGAAGCCGAAGCTGATCTTCAACGGAGACATCCTGCAGGACGGCACGCTGGCGTCGTCCCGCAACATGAAGGGCGTCGTCGCCGCGGAACTTCTGCACGAAGCGACCGGAACCGTCGGGCAGTATTTCCCGCCGGGCACCGACAAGCCCGCGGACTGGGTGTGGCTGCCGCAGGCTCATGCCGACTGGGGGCTCGACTTCACCGAGGCGACCCGCAAGCGTGTCCCGAAGGGGCAGGGGGGCGGGTCGGTGCTCGACACGAGCCAGCCCTACATGGGCGGCCAGAAGCGGGCCGCGATGTACCTCAATCGGGCGGGAGCGCCCATCGACCCGTATGTGCTCGCCAGCGGGGACAGCACGCCGCGGGTCCTGAAGACCCTGGCGACCGGCGAGAGGAAGAGCGTCCGTGTCGCGAACTCCGTGGAGGGGATGAACCGAGTCGCGATCCCGCCGGACCTGTACCGGGACGGCATGGCTCTCAACAAGCTGATCTCCGCCCCCGAGGAGGTGCGGGCGATCGGGGCGGTGTTCGACGGCCTGCAGCAGATCTGGAAGACGGCCGTCACCAGCGTCTTCCCGTCGTTCCATACCCGGAACGTAATGGGCGGGCTGGCCTATCACTGGATGAGCGGGGCAGCGAGCAACCCGCTCGGCTACATGAAGCCGTTCACTGAGGCGATGTCCGTCCTGCGCGGCGGCGAGGTCGCCCCCGACACGCTGAAGGTCCTGGGGATCAACAACATCAGCGCGCTGGTCGCCGAGGCGCGGGCCAACAAGGTCATCAAGAGCGGCGGCGGCACGATCGCCGAGACGATGACCGGCCCGGAACTGGCTCGCACGGCGATGCAGGGGCACGTCCCGAGCAAGCCGACCGGCCCCATCGACATGATCACCGGGGGTTTCGCGAACACCGCGAAGCGGGGGGCGGAGTCGTTCGCGGAGCGGACGTCCGAGTCGGGCAAGCTGATGAAGGGCCTGGTCGCGGCGGACGAGACGGCAGGGGCCATTGTGGATCTCGGCCGGAAGGTGGGGGACTTCTCGGAAGACACGCTGCGGCTCGGGCATTACATCGCCCAGCGGGCGAAGGGAATGAGCCCCGCTGAAGCGGCGTCGAGCGTGCGGAAGTATTACTTCGACTTCGCCGAGCTGACGCCCTTCGAGAAGCAGGTGATGCGTCGGGCGTGGCCTTTCTTCACATGGTTTAAAAAGAACACCCCGCTGGTGATCGGCGAGCTGCTGTCAAACCCGGGCGGCAAGCTGGCCCAGAGCATCCGCGCGATCAACGAGCCTCGCGACCGGGACTCCTACATCCCGCAATGGGTCGGGGAAGGCGGGGCGGCGATCCCGACGGGCAAGGAGGGTCGGTTCGTCACGAGCCTCGGCCTCCCGTTCGAGTCGACGTTCAACTGGAGCGTCAACCCGACGCTGGAGAAGACGATCGGCCGGAACATCGAGCAGACGATCGGCTCGATGACGAAGCCGGTCAGCTTCGCCTACACGCTCGCATCGGGCCGCGACCCGCACTCGGGCCGGGACATCCGGGATATGTACCCGTTCCCGACCACCTCGCCGACGATCAACGCGACGATCGCCAACAGCCCGCTGTCTCGCATCTCGAACACGGTCCGCAAGGGGCTGGATGAGCGCAAGACGTGGGGCGACTTCCTGCTGGATCAGGCGACCGGCGTGAAGATCACCGACGTCAGCGGCGGCCTTGAGAACGCGAAGGAGCAGGAGGGCCGGAAGGCCCTTGAGGAGCTGATGCGGGCGCGGCCGGAGTTCAAGCGGTTCACGAACTTCTACCTCGACCCGACGATCCCGAAAGAGGCGGCGCCTCCGACCGTGCGGGAGTACCTCAGGCTCCAGGCGACGATGCGGAAGCACGCCAGCGAGGCGGGGAAGAAGAAGAACCAGCAGAGACTCACGGAGCAGCAGCAGTTGCTCGTGACGCCGCGCACCCCGTAAGATACCTGGACCAAGCGACCCTCTCATCGCGGAGTATGGTTATGGCCAGGTCCAGCAGCGTCGAGGAAATGTTAGCGTCCGCCCTTCCGGAAGACCCGTCCCTTGCGGCGGAGTTCTCCAGTCAAGTTCAAAAGCGGACTTTGATTCGCAGGCTGGAGTCGCTGCGAAATCTCAGGGGCATGACTCAGGCTGATGTCGCCAAGGCATCGAGAATTCCGGAGAACCGGATTGCCGAGATCGAAAACGGACTCGACTTCGAGATGACGGTTGCGGAGCTTCTCGCCTATGCCCGCAAAGTCGGCGCTAAGGTTGAAGTTGACTTTGGGTGAACAGGCTCTTGGCCTCATCGAGGCACGCCTCGCAGAGGCGGACCTGCTCGCACATGGCTCCCACTCCAAACTCGATCTCGACCAGCCGCTTTCGCCTGCGGTCGCAGTGCATGCACGACCCGAGGGTGGTGAAGTCCCTGGCCCCGATCACGTCCTCGACCTCCTTTGGGTGAGGGTTCTTCCCTAATGCAACGAGGCGGCGATGGACGTCATTCACGTCCACGCCGCCTCGCTCTATCCCGCCGTCTATGTGGATCCGCTTCCACTCCTCGGCCGCGGTTGCGGCCAGAATTTCCCGACTAACAATCCTGATCATGGCCTCACTCCCGCCAGGGTAAGGAAAACCAAGGTAGTGTAGTGAGGATGGGCGAGACGGCAAGTCGGTGGGGGAGGATCAGGGGGATTGCCTCCGGTCAGCCCCAGCCGTCGGCTTTGCTTCGGACTCCCTTCTGCAGCTCGTTCTCTCTCTCGGTTTTCTCGTAATCTTCGCCGCACCATGTGCAGCAGAAGTGCAGTGCCCTGCCCTTCCACGCCATCTTCCAGCCCGCTGCGATCGCGGACTCCATCGCATCCCGGAAGTCCTGGTCGGCAGTCTTCCTGGTCTCGTGGCAGTTGTCGCACTCGATCTCAACGATCCGGCGAATGTTCATCACACCACCTCCGTCAAAGTAATCGTCCGCCCGGCCCGCCCGCTGCGGGCACCGGTCCATTCGCGCCCCACCGACTCGTCGAACCCGGAGACGAGACTCTTGGCGAGTGCCGTCTCCATCCCGTCGTCCCCGGCCAGGGCGATCAGCCCCTCGCTGGAGAACTTCCCCTCGAGGGCCTCGGCCGCGATCAGCTTCTGGCCCATCAGGTTCATCGCCCGTTCCTGCATTGTCTCGGCGTAGTAGAAGTACGCCACCTTGCACTCCTTCGGCTGACGCAGCCGCCACGCCCGGCGGCTCGCCTGCCGCAGGGTCGGCAGGACGTAGCCGGTCTCGTAGAACGCGATGCTGCAGAAGTTGTGACCCCAGCCGCTCTTGTCGAACAGGTCGAGGCCGGTCTGCACCAGCACGGGATGGGAGAGCATCACGTCGACGCTGGCGCCGTGCTGGGCGATCCAGGCTTCCCGGTCCTTGAGGGGGACCGACGCCTTCAGGACGCCCACGGAGAGCCCTTCCTGTCGCATCAGGGCGGCCAGCCGGGCCTCGACGTTGCGTTCCCCGTTGAACTGGACGTAGACCCAGACCTGCCGCCCGAGGGCCCGCTCGGTGTGGCAGAAGTCGAGCAGGGCCCGCTCCTTCGGGTAGACCATATCCTCGGGGTGATTCTCGGGGTGGGCGCAGGGGATGAACACCCCCTTGTCCTTGTAGCCGACCGCGCCCCAGCCGAACGGGTGATCCGGGTAGGCCATGAGCGTGGTGAGCAGGGTCGCGAGGAGCCGTCGATCCCCCTTGCGCACCATTTCCTTGATGTGTTTCCGGAGATTCTCCTCCACCTCCTTATAGGAGCTTAGAATTTTCGGAAAAACGGAGACGGGGTGGGTGGTCTCCCTTAATAGGGGGAGGTTCTCGCCCATCTCGTCGAGTCCGAGAAAGATCGAGTTCCCGATGAGGTGATTCCCGTACAGGGATGGCACAATCCCTGGCCGAACGTACTTCGTGGTGGTTCGCTTGGATCCGCGGCTCTGCTTATTCCCCTCGGCCTGGCCCTCCTTCTCGGTCGTGCGGATCTCGATGCGCCCGTAGCGTTCACTGAAGGGCAGGTGGTCCTCCCACTGGAACCCGTCCGCAAGGAGCGTGGCCGGGGCCAGCCGCCACAGCATGGCCCGCAGGTGGTCGGCGTACCCGCCGATCAGGGTCCCCGTCATGGCGATGACGTGCTTCGAGACCGCGGCGAGGCTGCCCATCGCGTTGGCCTGGGCGGTGTCGGCACCCTTCAGCTCGTGGATCTCGTCGGCGATGAAGTAGTCGAGCATCCCCTTGAGTTTCTTGTGGATGAACTTCGCCGGCTCGAACCGCCGGGGCTGCGGGATCGACTGCCAGAGGGGCTCCTCGCAGACGGGGCAATCCTGCAGCTTCTTGTCGAGGTCCTCAGGCTCGGCGAACGCGAGCATGTCCCCTTCCTTGGTCCGGGTCATCACGGCCGCCCCGCACGCCGGGCAGTGGGGCTTGCGGCCCATCCCCTTGTTGACGTACTTGAGGACGTAGGCGGCCCGCTTCGCGCTCCCCAGCTTGGCGGAGTCGCGGCCGATGATGAACCAGTATTGCCCCTTCCGGAAGCCGCCGTGCGTCCACAGCTCCCAGATCGGGATCAGGTCGCTGCACTTGTCGATGATTCGGACGTTCACCCCGGGGAGCGTCTCCTCCAGTTCCCGTTTCCACTTCCGGGTGAGCTGCCCCGGGCACATCACCAGAGCGTTGTAGGGACGCCCTGCCGCGTGGCAGTGGACCATCGCGGCACTCTGTAGGGTCTTCCCGCTCCCGGCCTCTGCAACGAGCAGCAGGGCCTTCTGACGCCGCATGGCGGCGACTCCCCCGGTGATCACTTTCGCCTGGGCGGGGTAGGGGGCCCGCTTCAGTTCCGCGATCCGGGGGTGGTCCCCGTCGGTCGCCGGATTGACCAGCGGCCTGAGGTTTCTCTCGGCCTGCTGTCCCAGCAGGGGGCCGTACTTGGCCAGGTACGCATCGAGACTGTCGACTTCGGCGAGCCCGCCGAAGAGGGTGGCTTGCATCTGTTCTCTCCGTTGTGAATGAGGGTCGCCGCTGCTTGAGGTCAGCGGCGATCACTCGGCAAGGATCTTTTCGAGGGCTTCGAGCTTGGCGATGCAGTCGTCAAGGGTAGTGAAACAGAGGGGGAAGTCGAAGTTGTCCCCGCATTCACCCCCTTGAGGGGAGGTATGAGACATCATGTGCCAGCCCAAGTTTATCCTCTTCCCTGGCTCCCCCACGGCATCATAGAGCCGGGCTGTTTCTTTAGCGCCGCACCTCGGGCAAACGGCGTCGCGATGGTGTGAGTCGTTCCATCCCGGGAATGTCATTGACTGCCCTCCCCCTGAATCCTGTCCCACCACTCATCAACCGGCTCATCCTCCTCGGGCAGTTCAGCGCACAGGGCCTCCAGGTTCGGGTCGACATTCTTCCTCAGGTGGTCGATCTGCATCTTCCTCCTGAGCGGGCAACGCTCCTCGATCGTGTACGGCGGCCGGTCGATTGAGTAGCGAATCAGGGCGCGAAAGATCATTGGAGCAGTTCCTCCAGGGCGATGAGGCGGGCGACGGCTTTGTCGATGGTCAGCTCCTCAGGGCCCGGGACAGGGCCTTCCCACATTGGGCAACAATGTCCGCCCTCTGGGTTTTGATGCTGTTGCATGTAGTATCCTGCGTCGTTGGTTTCTCCGTGCAGAATGTTCAGGTCCTTCGGGAACCATGCCGCAGATCCGGCGATTCCGCACACGGGGCAGATTGCATGGTGCTCTCCCGTCATCCCCCACCCCCAATCCCCTCAAGCTCGCGTTCGAGGGCTTCGAGGCGGGAGATGCAGAGGGCCATTGTGGGTGCGTCTGGACCGGGCATAGGAACGGTCAGCCCCTCTCCGCAATCCCCGATTCCGTTCCGCTGGACGTGAAGCATTGCGTACCACCCCCCCGCGCTGCTCCCTTCGCCGAAGAGCCCCACCTTAGTTCTCTGTCCGCACTTGGGACAGTCCGCCTCATACGTGAGAATCCCGCTTGAGTTCCGCTTAGCCTCAGACATAAATCTCCCTCCCCTCCAGCCCCCTCGACACGATCGCATCCAGTACGCCCGTGTCGGCGATGAGCAGGCCGCACTTGCAGTTCACGGCGTGACACCGCCGCAGCGCCCGAGCCTCTTCCAGCCGCTGCCTGATCCAGGGAATCCAGTCCCGCTTGATGGGCGTCGTGCATTCCTTCCGGAGGGTCTGCCAGAGCCCCTCGTCGCTGATGCACGGCAGGAACCCGGCATCCTTCGCCCAGACCGTCACCTGCAGCATGTCGTAGCCCAGCCGGTGAGTCGCCGTCGCGTACCGGCCGGCGCCGCTGAGCTTTTTGACCTTGTAGACGTTGTAGCCGTCGAACCCATCCGGCCGGAACTCGACCGCGCTCGACGTGTTCATCGACGCCCGGAAGGCGAGGGCCGCGGTGTGCGGCCCCACGACCGAGCAGAGCATGATCTCGTCGTCGCGCGGCGTCGTGGCGATCTGGACGCACTTGAGGGTCCAGTTCCCCCCGTCCGCGTTCATTTGAAGGCTTCCCACGTCGATTTCCTCCGGTCGGGGACCGCGAACGGTCCCGGCTCCCGGAGCGGGACCTGCCTTGAGATCGGCGGCCTCGCCCTCACTGACGTCCGCATCCTCTCTCCCAGCTCGCTGCGCCGCCGCCCGCTCTCCCGAAATCGTGTCAGCCATAGCGTCGCCGCCTCCTCGTAGCTTGGTGTGTGTCCCCGCCCGATCAGTTCCTGCTCGACATGGCGTATCTCGTGCTCGATCGTCACGGCCTCACGGATCGGCCCTTCGTCGTATCGCCGCCCGTCCGATCGCCGGATCTGTTTCTTGAGCGTGAACTGCCGGATGTCCCAGTCGCTCCAGCCCGCAGCCCACATCTCGTAGAACAGGTCCTGCTTCCACCGCTGCGACTCGTCGGGCACCATGCGGCGCCGCTTCCGGTCCTGCTTGCTCGTCGTGGTGAACCGGAACCCGTGATAGGCGTAGTCCCCCCTAATGATTCCCTCGAAATTGGTGATCCGCATCGCCCGGTAGGCGTCCTTCTGTCGCTCGCTGCGGCGGGCCGACTCCAGCTCGGCGACCGCCCCCATGATGGTGACGAGCATCTTTCCGACGGGTGACGCGGTGTCGATGCTGATGTCGAGGAAGTGGGCCGCGATGCCGCGGATCTCCCAGATCTCCAGCATCCCCAGCAGGTCCTTGACGTTGCGGAATCCGCGGTCCAGCTTCGGGAAGACGATCTGATCTCCCCGCTTCATCCGTTCGCCGAGCCACTCCCCGCCCGGCCGCCGGCTGAAGTCCTTCCTTGAGGCCGACTCCGTCTCGACGACGATGTTCCGCGGGCAATCCATCGGCTCGCCGTCGAACTCGATCTTGCGGAGATTCCCCAGATCGAGCCCCTTGAACTTCGCATAGTTGACCACCTGGGTGATCTGCTCCCTCAGGCTGAGCCCGGACTTCTGCTGCTTGTCCGTCGAGACGCGGCAGTAGGCGTAGGCTGTCATGGCTCCAGCTCCTTCAGGATTCGATCGAGGGCGGCGTTGCAGTCGGCGAGGGTGGGTGGTGGAAGATCGCACATCGAGGCGAGGCAGTCCTTCCTGCCGGATCCCTTGTACTTGTGCCGTTCGTAGAACGCCCCGGAAGCGCCTATGTAATGAAATGCCCTGACCTCGGCTCCGCACTTGTCGCACTTCACGAGGCGGTAGTTCAGTCCAGTGTCAAAGTCGATGTGGATCGTCATCCCTCCAGATCCTCCAGTATCTCATCGAGTTTCCGGTTGCAGCCTTCGAGGGTGACGGGCTGGTATTCCTCGAGGATCATGCGGGAGCCGGGGCAGTCTCCACGGAGATTCCTGCTTCGCGGCTTGCCTCCGTCCATTCTGTGATGTCCGTTGAAGCAGAGCCGTCCGTCAGGAATCCGAAAAAGGCCGATGACCCGTCCACAGATGGGGCAGGGCTTTCTGGCTACACCGCTTGTGCAGATGCCGTCATAAATCACCAACCCCAACGGATTCTCCGGCGTCACAGGCACGCGACTCATGGCTGCTCCAGCAGGGCGAGGATGTGGTCGAGCTTGCGGTTGATCATCTCTTGCGGCGAACACAGATCCCCAATCAGCATGTCGGACCCTGGGCAGTCACCTCCCGGGTATTTCTTTTCGGTTGTCAGGCCGATGTGATCCGGCGGGTCGTGCCCAATGAGGTATGCTTCCCGGCCTTTTCTGTAACTGTTACTGAGTTCCGTTGATCCACAGAAAGGGCACGTCAGATTCCCGAGTGAGTAGTTGCCATCCCATTTCATTCAAACGTCCTTATCTCGCCACTCTGTGTGACGGCGCGAATGACCAGCTTGATCTCTTCCTTGACGGTCGTGATCGTCTTGACCCGCCCCTGATCGTCTTCCTCGACCGTCACCTCGGGCTCCTTCTTCACCTTCATGGCGGTCCCCTTCACGAGGTGCGGCTCCTCTCCCTCGGGCCGCACGACCCCATCGCACTCGCCCGACGCGAGCAAGAGGGCGATGTGTCCCTTGCTGATCGGCAGCGGCGGGCGTGCCGGCGGGATCTGCTGAGGCTCCTGGGTCAGCCGCCAGTGAGGCGAGCGCGACACCGCCTCGATCAGTTCCTTCTCGGTGTAGCCCCCTTTCTCGAACCGGCGGGGAGCCCCTGTCTTCGGCACGACCCAGCGGTGCGTCACGTCACCGATCCGCTGCTGGGGCGGGGCAGCGCCGCCCACCTTGATCCAGTCGACCGGCCGCTTCCGCTTGGTCCCGATGCAAACGACCTCGCGGAAGGGACGGTGCTCCTCGCGGGGCAGCACGACGACCCCGTTCTCGTACCGCTCGACGAAATACTGCGTCAGTTCCCGGCACCGCCAGTGCCCACCGATCTGCGTCTCGGGGATCACGAAGCAGATCACCCCGCCCGGCGCGATCCGGTCGGTCGCACGTACCAGGAAGTTCAGCTCCACACGCTGCCCGCCCCCTGCCTCGTCGTCGAATGGCGGGTTGACCCACGCCAGACCGAACGAGTCGCGGGAGATGACCGCATCGAAGAACGAGGCGGGGCCCATCACGCCGTCGCCGCAGAGAGACTGCGCCTTGACGGCCCGCTGATCCTCCAGCTCGATCCCATAGACATGCGCCGCCCCCGTCTCGGCCGCGAGCGTGTGCAGCGCCTCCCCCTCGCCACAGCAGGGATCGAGGAGACTGAACTCGTCGGGGGTGAGCAGGAGCTTCGCGACCTCCTGCACTCCGGCGTTCGAGAACGGGTAGAACCCGCCACGTTTCTGGCCTTCGAGACGCATCTATTCCTCCAAGAGCTTGAGAATCTGATCGAGCTTTTCGTGACAGTCGGCGAGGGTTGCCTCTGCTCTCTTTGTGGAGTGGAAGCACTGAATCCCATCCGAGTGTTCGTGAAACTCATACATGAATCCGACGCACTCCCACGTCGACAGTTTCGAGTTGAAAGCGATCGCGGAAATGAGAGCTACCCTCTTTCCGCATGAAGGGCAGGTGGCAAGATTCACTCTCCCTCCAACATCTCAAGGATCTCGTCGAGCTTGGCCTGGCACTGGGAGAGGGTGACGCCAATGAGGATCAAGCGTGATCCTTTGCAGAAGACGCTTCCTATTCGATGCGCAGCCACGACCTCGCGGTCGTCTTCCTGCCGGTCAAAGAGTCTGACAGAGCTTCCGCATTCAGGGCATGTTACCCATCCGATCTCGGTCTTTCCTGTTCTGTAGTCGTGCGTCTCGGTTAGCGTGCCCCACGGCAGGTCGTCGCTCATTCTCCCTCCAGCAAATCCAGCAGACAGTCGAGTCGCCAGGCGATCACGTCGTCGCAGTCAGCCCACGAGAGCGGGCATCTCTCTGATCCGACCAACCCAATCGCTTCGATCGAGGGCCAGTGACCGCCGATGACGACTCGACTGTCCCTGTCGCTTCGGGCGATCTTGAACTCTCGGCCGCATCCAGGGCAGATAATGTCTTCGGTCAGGGTGAACTGACCCGCAATCGACTGCAGGGTCCTCCCTTCAAATTTTCTCATGAGCCCTCCGCATCACCTCGTCCGGGTCGAGTCCATGCTGGTAGGCGGCGACCTTGAGGAGATTCTCCTCGTGCAGCAACTGGACCGTGTTGCCGCCCCGTGACGCCCTGTCCCACGCCCGCCGGTAGCTCTTGATTCGCGCCCGCATTGACACGCCGCCGCCGGGCATCCTGAGCCTGCACCACTCCTCAAGCCCGGCGAGCTGCGACAGGTTGTTCTGGTGCCGTGCCGCCCGGAGACGCTTGCGGGTCTCCCGCGTCGGGTAGACGCCGTGCCGGTCGACCATCAGGCCGGTGATCTCGCGACGGCCGACCTTTCGCCACTGCACCCTCGTCTTCTTCGGGTTGACCTCGAATCCTTCGACGTGGATCGCCGACGGGACGCACTCGATGAGGTAGTCCGCATGCGACTTGGTCAGGACCGAGAACGTCATGTCGTCGGCGTAGCGGGTGTAGACAAAGCGGTGGTCGACGTTCTTCGCGACGCGCATCATCTTCCAGTCCGCATTCGCGAACGCGATGTTCGCAAGGACCGGAGACGTTGGCAGCCCCTGCTTCGTGGGCAGGCATCCCTTGCCGAAGATGATCCCGTTCAATTCCTTGAGCGTGTCGGACTCGATGCGAAAGAAGTGCTTCGCGTCGACGCTGTCGAAGAAATCCTTCAGATCGAAGCTGACCGTATACTCCCAATCACCCACATGCGCCATCGCGTTCGTGACGGGCGATCGTCCCGGCATGAAGCCGTGCATCACCCCATGCACGTCGAGCTTCTGGCACAGGGCCGTGAGGGGCGGGATCAGCGCCCGGTACGCCGCTTTCTCCTTCCTGTTCAGGGCCCAGATTTCCCTGTAGCCGCCGGACGGCTTGGGGAGACGGAACTTTCGCATGTCACCCCCTCGAAAAGAGTCGCTCCAGGTTCTCCAGAATCTCCTTCGACTCGTACGCCTCGGTGTCAGCCTCATCCTCCTTGAGGATCTGCATCGCCTCGTCGTCGAGGACCTTCAGTTGCTCCTGAAGGACGAGACGCTTCTTGTCGATCTCGGCGACCCGCTCGCGCCGCTCGGCGATGCGGTTGCGGCAGGTCTCCAGTTCACTGACCCGCTGCAGGAGCGTCTTCTCGGGCTTCCTGGGGACGGGCAGCGGCTCTTCGGTGACAATCTCGGCCACGGGGGGCTCCTCGACAGGGACTTCCTCGATCTCCTCGGGCTCGCTCTTGCGGCCCCCTGACAGGTAGCTCTGAAACTGCTTGCACAGGGCCTCTGGATCCGTGCCCGTCGGCGGCACGAGGTCGTAGTCCCATGCGGTGTTGTTGTCTCCGGGCTTGAGTGTCACGCGAATCGCCTGGCCGACCGCGTACTTGACGCGAATCTTGGCCGTGCCCTTCATGGAGGTATTCTGCCTTGGACGCATCAGGAACTGGCCGCTGCACTCGCATGCCGAAAGCATGTGCCGCACCAGGTCCCCCGCCTTCTCGAAGGTGCGGGCGGATTGACCCGCCATGCACCTCGCCTCAGCCATCGGAGGCTTGACACTCAACTCAAAACGCTGCCTTTTCATGCTCACTCCTTACGTCTCGCATGTTGCCCCCATGACGCCGCACCGGATTATGAGCCCGATGCGGCGGCGGGAGGCACTCCCGCGATCCCCTAGCGCAGCAGTGGGGATTTCTCCCCACTGCTGATGCCTGACATCCCCGGCACCGTCTCCCGCCGAAACAGCGGCGGATTCCGGGGCGGTCCCCTGAAAAGGGGACTGTTTAGCCAAGGGGAGAACTCGTCTGCAGAGCTTAGTATTTCCCCGAAATACTCAGCTATCTTCCTCTTAGCCCGGTGACTGTGTCCCGCCGATGCGGCGGCAGATAACCGGGCCGCGTCTGATCACCAGACTTTGGCCAGACGAGAGTCCACTTCATCCCTCGAAGAACGCTTTCGCGTCGGGAAAGTTGTCGACTACCTTTGTGTCGCCGTTCTCCTTGACGCAGCAGACCTGTCCGCTGCTATGAGAAAGAAACCAGTTCATCGCCGCTTCAACGCTCGTCACCTGTGGGATCATTCACTCTCTCCGTTCTTGAGTTCCAACCCATCACCGCATGTCCGCGCTTTCCTGGTTCTCAGCTCCGACGGGATCGGTTCGCAGAAGCGCCGTAGGGGAATCCCGCCGGAGCTGAGAACCAGGTAAGTCCCGAGGAGGGTTGCTGCGGCCCTTATGCTCCCGGCACTGTGACCCGCCGAATCAGCGGCAGATTCCGGGAAAGAGACGCAGCGGCATGTTTAGCCGGGCAATGCCACCATCGTTGCCCGCTGGGAGTCGCCAGCGGGCTCAGGGGAGGCATCAGACCGAGACCGCCGCCACGACCCCGTCCTCAGCGGTGCTGAGAGCCTGGAGCGTGTGCAGCTCGTCCGAGTACGGGCCGACCGTCGACCCGTCGCAGTCAATCACGAGAGAGATCAGGCGAGCCTGATTCTCCTTCTTCCAGTCGAGGAACTTCTGGAGCATCTCGGGCGTGGAGTGGGTCTCCCCGTCCGTCACCAGCAGAATGTCCGTCTTGCCGCGGGGAGCCCGCGTCTCGACGAACAGCTTCTCCGCGTCGTCGAACGGGACGACCGTGCCGCCGTTGTAGAACCCCTCGCACCACTTGATCAGGGCGTCCTCGTCCCATCGCCCCGGCGGCAGGACGATCGAGCGGAGCTGCGATGACGACGAGAAGCCGACGAGCGAGCACCACCGCTTCTGCTTGCGGGCGACCCACGCCATTGCGAGGGAGAGTCCCTTCGCCGTGGCGATCCGGTTGCCTTCCATCGAGCCGCTCTCATCGACCCATACCATGATGGGGCCCTTAGCCACCCGCTCGACACCCTGATGCTCCAGGCTCATCATTTGCTTCTCAGCGAGACGCCTCACGGCGTCGACCCGCAGCACGGGATGACCCAGCGCCGCCAGCTCGCTGCCGAGCAGTCGCGGCAGGTCGTCCGAGAGCCTGACGCCGACGACGTTGTCCATGCCCTGGCACGCCCTGATCCGCTGGCGGGAGCGAGCCAGCGCGGTGAACCGGCCGGCGTTCTCGACGATCTCGCGGAGCTTCGGCGACTTCGCCGTCCGATTGAGGATCTTCTTCACGGCCTGAAGGTCGTGCTGCGATCCCTGACCGGGCTCAAGGCCGAACGCGGCGGCCGTCTGCTCGGCTTCGTCGACCGCCCCGCTCGCCTGCTTCGCTGCCTGGGCAACGGCGCTGGCGATCAGGTCTTCGTCGCTGGGTGCTCCCTTCTTCGGTTTCTTTCCCGCCGCGGCGTCGGCCGCCCGATGCTCCATCTCGGCGACGAGCTTCTCGTAGCTCGCCCCGACGGACTGAAGGGCGATCTCCGTCGCCCAGTCATCCATCATGGTGTGCTGCCGCAGGTCGTCGATCGCCGGATCGACGAACATCCCTTCGACGAACCGCTTCCGCAGCTCGTCCTCGGGGTTCTCGGCGAAGTCGGGAGCCCGCTCGTACAGAGACGCGTGCAGGTCCGCCCACGCCAGCTCGTCGATCCGCTCGTAGTCCTTGAGCTGCGGACTGACGCGCAGCTCCTCGCCCCGGCGGCGCGTCCAGCCGTCGATCTCAAGGACGGTCGGGCTGACCGGGATGGGCTGAACGATCGCCCCCTCGACGATCGCGAGGTCGGTCGAGGGGGCTGTGTCGAGGTCGTCAGTGAGTTTCATCATTCTCGTTTGCCTCCTTTGTCCGAGAGCCAGAGCCATCCCTGAACCCAAACCCCGTCGTCGCACTCCGAGATAGCCGCTTCGTAGTCGACCTGGATATTGTCCGAACTGTCGCAGTACAGTTCGCGGACTCGGTCGACCTGCTCATCAGTCGCACAAACCTCTTCTTCCGGCATCGCTCTCCTCCGGACTTGGGACCGGCACGCCTGAACCTTTCAGGGTGGTGCATTACGCCGCATCTCTGCGGCGCCCTCTGCGGTTACTCATCCAACCCCTGACTCTTCATCCGCACGCGGCGAATCTCGCCGGCCGCCCACTTTACGGCCTGATTGATCGCCGGGCTGGAGCCCAGCGACTTGAGCCGCTTCACGATGTCCTCGGCCTTGTTGATCTCGCCGAAGAACTCCTGCATCTTCGTCCCGTCGGTGATCTTCGAGCCCCCGGCGAACAGCTTGTCGATCTTGCCGAAGACCTCGACAGCCTGGCCCCGCAGCTCACCCACGGCCGCCCGGTCCGGGTCGGCGATCTTGTCCACGATCTTCGCCGTCTCGCGCGCCTTGTCGGGGTGATCCCAGAGCGTATGAGCGAGGACAGCGAGGTGCTGCGGCTTCACGTCCAAGTCACCCGCCAGCCATGCGGCGGCCTGACAGGCTTTCACGCTCTTGCGCATCCGGCGGTCGCCGGGCTTGATCCCTGCGCCGTTCAGCTCGCGGACGATCGCCTGAATCTTCCCCGCCGCCTCGCTGGAGACGTTCGTCCGCATCGCCTGATGCGAAGCCGAGTGAACGTCGCTCAGGGACAGCTCGCCGACCGGCGAGTCGAACCGATCTGCCCCCGCGAACATCAGGTCCGAAAGACCCTTCGGAGACCCCACCCGCTCCACATCCTTCCGAATGAGGAACCGATCGAAGAACGCCTGGGCGACGTCGGCGTAGCTGTCGCCGACGGGCCATTCGTTCGAGGCGCCGAAAACCGAGATGAGCGGCGAGCTGTGCCATTGTCCCCCGTTCCGGTACTTCCGCTCGTTGATGAGCTTCAGCAGCGTGTTGAGGATCGCCGAGGACGCCTTGAACACCTCGTCGAGGAATACGACGTGGGCGGTCGTCATGTACGAGCCGTTGTGCCGCAGGTAGTTCCCCTTCAGCAGCTCGTTCACGTCGAGCGGCCCCTCGGTCTCGACGGGGTCGGTGAATTTCGACATGAGGATGTCGAACTTCTCCGCCCCTGCGATCGACCCCACCACGTTGTCGATCATCATGCTCTTGGCGGTCCCGGCGTCCCCGCGGAAGCAGCAGTGCTCCCCGGCGAGCAAGGCCGTGAACATGAGATCCACCTCCTCATCCCGCTCGATGAGCGATCCCCGCACGCCATCCCTCGCCCGCTGAAACTTCTCCACGAGCGTGCCCCCCTTCGCAGGGGCCTGCTTTCGCTCCATCATTGCCGCACCCGTCATAACTCTCTCCGCTCTTGAGGTAGAAAACCAAACACCCAAAAGCCCTCTCCCGGTGCGACCCGGGACAAGCCAGCACGCTCGCTGGAAGGGCTTGCGATCAGATCGCGGACGCCTCTTCGATCTTCTGGATCAGAAGCTCGTTGGCCGCCACCCAGTGATCCCGCAGCTCGTCGGCGAAGTGGTCGAGGATCGCTTCGTAGGACTCCAGCTCACCCTTGAGACGGACGATCGCCTTCGACCGCTCACAGAGCACTTCGTCGTCGACCTTCTCGGTGTACTTCGCAATCAGGTCCATGTGGTCCTGAATGCGGGAGTGCAGCTCCTGCTGCATGATCTGGGCGGCGTTGAGGCGGCCCGTCTCGCTGCCGGCCGGCACGGGGAAGCGGACAAGGCTCCCCTTGATGGACTCCAGCAGCGTGCCGAGCGAGCCGATGACCCAGGAGTGCCGTTCGGGCACGAAGTAGACGCCCCCCTGGCGGCGGATCGGGAAGAGGTCCGCCTCTTTCCGGCAGATCGTCTGGATGATCCGCGTCACGTCGGCGCTGGACCGCTTGCCCATCTGTTCGTCGATGAGCCGCTGCGCCCGCTCCTCGAGTTCCCACACCGTGCAGGAGACCTTGCCGGTCGCCTTTTCGAGCGTGAGGATCGTCTCCATCCGGAAGTCCCACTGCTTGTCAGCGAGGTACTTCTTGGTGAACTGGAAGAGCATGATCCCTCCCGCGTCCTCGATCTTGTCGATGACGCGGTCCTCTTCCATCCGCTTCGCCGCCCGCAGCCAGGCATTGCGGGGGAGCATGTCGCGGGCCAGCTCTTCCTTGAAGCCGGCCGCCCGCAGCCCATCCCTGAGCGTCCCGATCGGCACCTCCGTGGGGCTCTCCCACGAGATAATCTCCCCGAGGAGTTCGCCGACGTCCTCCTGCGTCGGCCTCAGCGTGCGTGGGTCAACGGTCGTGATCATGGTTTCTCCGCTCTTGAGGAATGGGACACCGACAACACATCAGAAAACCCCCTGCCCGACCGCGAATCGGGCACTACGCTGGCTATCGCAACCAGAGGGGGAGCAGAGACTCAGTTGTCGAACCAGAAGACGCACCGCACGTCCTTCGGACCCCCGAGCCGCAGCATTCTCGGGATCGTGTTCGACCAGAACTTCGAGGCGAACTGGTGATACGGTTCCTGCCACTCCACCTCGGCGTACGTATCCTTGAGCTTCTCCAGCTCGTCCTGGCATGTTGCGCGGTCGCTCATGGCGGCTTTCACAAGGCGGTCGAGTTCCTCGCGACTGACATCTTTCAGCTCTCCCCTTTCAAGACCGGCAAGCGAGATCGGGGAGTATTCCTGCTTTGGTCCCGGCTCGTCTGCGTACTCAAGGAAGGACTGCCATTCCTCGTACTGCGGGCCGTTGACCCTCGTCTTGCAGGTGACAGTCTGCGTCCAGTCGAACGCCAAAAGCTCCTCGAGCGTGAACCACGACGCGGAGTGCCAGTCCGGGCAGGAGACCTGCCCATTGCGCAGCCGCTTCGAGTAGCCCTTGGAAATCCACTTCGTGGCCTGCTGCTCGTCGCACTCCGTGGCGTACTCGCCCAGCGTCTCGTCGCTGACGTCGTCAGGAACGCCGCGCGGCTCGGCGATCGGATTGATCCCCCAGTAGTTACGGACCCCGGCAAGGATCGCGAACAGGCCGTAGTTCCTGCCGCTGTAGAACCGTCTGCTGTAGCGGATCTCTCGTTCGCGGTCGCCTTCTCCCGGAACGTAGTCGGGGCTCGGCTCCCACTCATCCGCACTGACCCACCGCCCATCCTGCTTCTTCTCGACATAGAAATGGATATCACACCCCATCGTCCCCATCCTCCGCTCTTGAGTGTCGAACCGAAAAATCACGCATGATTTTTGAGCCGCCCTGCGTGTGGGCGGACCGTGGGCTATGGCTGAGGTTTCCTCAGTCCGCCTTTCGCCTTCTTTCTCTCCCTCAGGAGATTCTTGAGAATCTCCTTCTCTTCGCCCGGCCCGAATCGTTCACGATGCAGGGCAAGGAACGCCCTCGCAGCTCCGGGTCGCACAACATCGTGTCCGCCGAACATCTGTCGTGCTCCCGCTGGAATTGCTCCCAGAGGTCACGCAGCAGGGTGGGGTGGGGAGTCATTTCCTCACCTGCCACCGAGCGTCCTGACATGCCTGAATCAGGTCGCTCCATCCATCGCCGGCAAGAGCGCGGGACACGGCGATCCGATCTTCGCAGTAGGTCTGCGTGGTGCTTCCGTGATCAGGCCAGCAGGAGCGCCCGCTCACTTCTACGAGCAGATACCCCTTCGGGTCGACCTTGAACACAGCCTTGGCGTCCAGCTCGTAGCACCCGCTGTGATCTGCCTCGGCGATGATTCCCTTGAGCGGTCTCTCCGGGTCTTCCTGGTCGAAGAAGCTCCCGTATGCTTTTGGATCAAACTCCATCTTCGCCACTTCTCCCTCCGCGGCTTGGAACGCGGCACCCCGACGCGGGGCGGCCCATTACGCCGCTGCTTGTTGGGCAGGCGGCGTCCTCTGGGTTATTGGGCGATACTTACCTTCTCATTGATCGGAACGAGCCGCCGCCCCTCGCGGCGGTAGAAATGCTCGACGGTCGGGTACAGTTCGAGGTACGCCGCGGCCAGCGCGGGCAGGTTCGTCTCCAGCCCGCCGACGGCCTCGCGAATGGCCTGGGCGAGCAGCCGCTCGTCCGGCCCCACGAGCGCCCGGCGAAAGACGCGACGCAGCACGGCCGGGTTGCGCAGGGCGGCGATCACGTCGCCGACGATCTTTTCGAGCTGCTCCTCAGCGTCCTTCGGCACCGCGTTTGAGCTGCTGCTGGCCGAGCCACTCGGCGGCAGCGCGGGGGCCGTCGGTGAGGAGCCGCTTGAGGTACTCGACGGCGTCGTCACCGTCGATTGTTTCGACGTTGATCTCGACTCCGGCGTCGCGGGCGGCGGAGCAGGCGGGGCAGTTGCACTCACCTGCGCCGGCGGGCTGGCCGGCTTTCCACTCGGCGTACTTGGCGAAGACTTCGGGAGACTCCTCGCTGATGAAGGCATGGAATCGCTCAAGCTCGAAGAGCCGCTTTTCGTGGAGCTTGAGGACTGAGGCGGTTGAGGCGACGAGACCGTTGTGCTTTTCGGCGGCCTGCTTTCCGAGCAGGTTTGTGGCGGCGAGAAGCTGGGTTGCGGTGGCGAGGTTGCGCTCGGCTTCGAGGAGTCGCTTTTCGAGTCGGGCAATCCGCTCGTCCCGCTGGGTGGGGCTGTCGTACATTCTTCTTCTCCGCTCTTGAGGTGTGCGGACGGTTCGGTCGTCTCAAGAGCGTCACCGTCCATGAACGCCTTGACCTCGGCCGCCGTCAGGGCGAGCGAGGGATCGTCGATGTCTTCACAGAGAGACTTGAACTCCTTCTCTTTCCCGGCCACGATGCGCCACTCGTCGGTGGCCTTGTCCCGCTCGATCCACCGGGAAACCACGATGAGCGTCCCCTGGGACCAGTTCTCGCAGCCGGGATGCAGGTCGCAGAGGGCGGCCCACTGCATCCAGCGGTTCACCTGCATGGGCGTCGGCCTGGGTTGAAACTCGCCCAGCGTCAGCAAGTCGTCCGAAATGCGAGCGACCGTCTCGGCCCTGATGGCCCGCTTGACTCCTTCCCCCTTGACGGCGCCCACGGCGGCCCGGCAGTGCCGGGCACACATCCTGCCCAGCTTGATCAGGCCCGCGACCTTGTCCCTCTGGGTGATCAGGAACTGATCCCTGATCTCCTTAAGGGAGACAGAATTTTCAGACATTCGGTTGCTCCGGGAAGAAATGATCCCGACCCGGAACAGTTATGAGGATAACTATTCCGGGGCGGAAAGCAAGTGGGGATCAGTCGAGATCGGCCTCGGTCATTCGCTTTTCGTACTCCTCGGCGGTGATGCCGAACATGTCCGGCACCCAGTCCACGTCCTCGTCGAAGCGCCCGTACTCCGGATCGAACAGCACGCTGCCGATCTCCAGCCCTTCAGTCGTTCCGTCGGGGAGCTTCACCCGGACGCAGGTGCGGACGCACTCGTCGCTGTCCGACTGGCAGAGGAACACCTCGACCACCTCCAGCTTGTCTCCGGCCTTGATGCCGGCGGACTTCTCTGCGAACTCATTGAACGCGTCGATGAACCGATCGCAGCGATTCATGCGAGACAGTTGACCCATCGCCTCTCTCCTGCTCTTGAGTTTCACAAACACAGCCCCCAAAGAACGCGAAAAGCCGCCGGGGTGAGCCGGCGGCTTAGGGGTGTGGGCTGGCGGGATTCTGGGACGCCTACTCGACGATCTCCTCGGCGTACTGCGTCAGATCCTCGGGCAGCTCATGCTCATTCAGGAGCAGCCACCGCGCCGCTTCCTCGGGAGAGACCCACTCGACGTGCTCGCGACTTCCCTGATAGTCCGAGCTGTGCTCGACGTAGTAGCGACCCTTCCTGCTCTTGTAGAGCTTCTGGTGGTGCCACTGGCTGCCCGTGGGGCGGCTGATGTGGTTCCGGCCGTCCCAGTCGGTCTCCTCGCCCCAGGTGTCCGCCGCCTTGTCCGTGTCGATGATCGTCCCGTCGTCCATCCGATACCGTGCCATCGTTGACTCCTGCGGTTGCCCGCGTTCGTCTGCGGCCTGAGAGGCGGCCGCTGCCCTGCGCCGAAATGGCGCGTCGATCACTATACGCCCGATGCGGGCAAGATCAAACATTCCGCAGCCTTACAGACTCGCCGCGACGGTTCTCTTGCACTCTGCCCACTCCGCATCCCAGTCGATCTCGCGGTACGCCGCCTTGGCGGCGTCCACGGCCTCTCGTCGGGCCGCCCTGGTCTCGTAGGTAGCGTCCATTGCCTCGCGGACACGAAGGGCCTGTCCGTAGCAGAGCATGTAGAGCATCCCGCTCTCGACGGCTTTCCTGCTGGGCGGATTCGCCTGCTGGTTGTAGCGGGCGTGGTAGTCGTGCAGGTCCTTGGCGGTCTGCTGATCACTGGCGCTGCCGGTGACGGCCGCCAGCACGTCACTGGCGCACTTGCGGGGGCTCCACTCCAACGCGTCGTTCATGGCGATCTCCAGAGAGGAAGAGGATCATGACAGGTCGGACAGTATACACAAAGCCCCGCCGCGGAGTCGAACCGCGGTCCTGCGTCCCCTCGGGGATGCCAGGCCGGACGGGGTGAGGGCGATCAGCCCTTCGCTTTCGCAATGGCCGCCCTGGCCTTGTTGATGATCTCCTCGCTGAAGTAGCCCCGCGTCCCGCTGACTCGTTTCAGGATCTCCTCGAGCGACTCCAGCAGCTCCGGTGCGGCGGCGATGAGGGCGGCGTTCTCCATCGTCTCCTCACTCGCGCCCTGAGGGTCGTGTGGGACGATCACTCGTCCCGCCTCGTCGTGGACTGTCCCTTCAGGGGATGATGCGGTCACATACCAGCGTTTGGTCATAGCTCCCTCAGTGTGTTTTCAGCCCCGCGGCCCTGATCTCGTCCACGGCGATAGCGCTCACCTCGCGCTTCTCGACGTGGAACGTGTAGTCCGCGGCGTACAGGTCACGCTTCCCTGCCCGGAACTCATCCATCTCCCGCTCGGTCGGCTCGTCGCTGTCGGCATTCTCCAGCCGGTTGAAGCCGAACCACTCGATGAACTCCTGCTCCTCGTTGATGAACAGGTCGTCGATGGTCATGCCCAGATAGTCGCCGAGCTTCTGGACAAGCTCCCCGAAGCTCTCCGCTTCGATGTTGACCCTCTCGTTGAGCAGGCACCGCCTGCTCGTCGGGTCAATCCCATTCTCGTAGGAGTCATCCTCGACCTCCTTCTCGATGAACGTGCAGGCGTAACTCATGTGTGAATCCCCCAAGTCTTCCCGTGATGGATCAGTCCGCCGCTGAACCACCGCTCCCACGCGGACGTGGGCGATTCCCGGCACTCCATGACGAAGTAGAAGGAGAGGGGCGGCTCGCGGAAGAGCTTGCACCGCGTGTCCTTCCCCTCAGCCTTGTCGTAGATGCACCCCTCGCCATTGGCGTAGGAGTCGAGGTAGGCCAGCCGGCGATCCAGCTCGGGCAGCGTCCCGTCCTTCTCCGCGTGCTGGCGCACCGCATCGAGATGATCCTGGCAATCTGAGGCGTCAATCATTGCCCATGCCTCCAAAAATCATGCTTGATCCCCCCAGGCCCTGCGCAGACCGTCTGCGCCGCCCCTCATATAGGGGAAATGAAAATCTGGAAAATCCGCGCCTTAAGTAGGGGAGCACCGTCCTGTCGGCGCGCTCCGCGTCGCAGGAGTCAGTCCCCGTCCCCTGTCTCTGGCCGCCCGATGGCCGGGCGGCTTCACTCGCCACGATGGCATGGCCTGTCTCGGCGCGCTCCGCGTCGCAGGCACAAAACGACACTCCCCCTCCTGGGCGGGACGCGGCCTGGGTGGCCGACCGTCCCGCCCGTCGTGGTTCGTCGCATCGCCTGCGGCCCTCTGCGGCCCTCTGCGGCCCTCTGCGGCCCTCTGCGGGTCACACCCTGCCCGGCCCTTGCTGGCGACCGGGCAGGGTTTACAACCCCCAAAGAACGCGAATAGCCCACCGGGAAGCGATTCCCGATGGGCTATGGGGTTTCTGGATTGTGGGGCGGCCGTCACCTTGCCAGCCAGTGGCGCTGCTTCACGAGCCGCAGAGCGATCTTCTCCGGGGTTTCGCCCTTGCCGATGAGACAGCGGATGAACGCCGCCTCCGCCGTCGTCACGTTGTCGTCTGCTCCCATGTCGTCCAGACACTCAAGGGTCTGGTCGTAGGCGATCTCGTCGCGGTAGGCCGAGGGGAACTCATCAGGCACGAACGACTCATCGACCGACAGGGAAGCCATGTCCGCGAAACGCAGTGTGCAAGCCATTGTTCTCTCTCCGCTCTTGAGGGGTTGTCGATCCCATGTCCTCGCTGTGAGGGCAGGGGAATGACAACCCCTCAGGCACGATTGCCTGAGGGGTGCCCGGCCGCGTTACTTCGCCGCCGCCTCCTGCTGCTCCTGGTCCGCGGTCGCGTCGTCGCCCTTGCGCTTCAGCTTGTCGCCGTGCGCGGCGATGTACGCTTCGATCTCCGGGACGTGAGCGATGACGCGCTGCCACTGCTCGACGTACAGCGTCATCGGCCAGCGGCCCAGGCCGTAGATCGACAGCGCTCCCTTGGCGCTCACCTTGAGGATGAGGTTGCCGGTCTGTCGCTCTGCCTCGTTCATGCTCAGCAGATAGTCCGCCTC
>Ga0075464_10000217_pt1 | contig 24706 bp, 32 predicted proteins | sample DEB19_08_DNA_5_FD_75068 | JGI IMG/M metagenome (GOLD analysis project Ga0075464, IMG submission 75068) | Aqueous microbial communities from the Delaware River and Bay under freshwater to marine salinity gradient to study organic matter... | ecosystem: Environmental > Aquatic > Marine > Coastal ...
AATAGTCATCTTGTTAGGGTAAGGGGTAGTTATGGTCCCGGCGGAGTCAAGGGCGGGTGCTTGTTTTTGGTATCTAAATGCAACACTAGACACATCACTGTCCTTAGTGTTTAGCACGTAGGTTTCACCGTCATCGAGCACAGTCAGCCATGCAGCCCTGTCACCATTAGACACTTGTTCTGAATCGTCAGGGTCTATTGCATCTAGAGCCATCTCATCACCATTATCAAACTTGATATGGCTTATATGGTTATCGTCGTAATTTGTAGGGAGCGTAGCCACGCCATTACTTATAGCAAGGGTGGCGGTAGTTCTTGCGAACCTCCACGGATACGCTCCATATGCCTCGTTAAGAGTTTCCTGAATAAAATCTGCCCGAGGAACTGACGTGGTCGAATTAACCGTCCGTTCACCAAGCAGATAAGCAAGAGTTGTCAAAAAGTTGGTTTGGTTTAAAGCCATTTAGAATTCCCTACAGACTCGCCACTCTGGGAAGGCATCCCAAAGTTGCTTCATCGCTTTTTGTTGGTCGCCCTTGTTTTTTCCACTCATCTCGGTCTGAAAACTAGGGTCTAATCTTATGATGTTTTGGTACACTGGCCCAAACAGCTTCATTGAATTTCGCATAGTTCCTGACTTTGACGCGGCGAATTTGTTTTCGTTCTTGAGCCGGAGCTCTTTGCAAGCCGCCGAGTGACCATGTTCTAACTCTTTTAGCCAGGGCTTGATCTCTAGTGTGAAATCTTTTATGAGTCGCCATTTCTCCGGGCGGGGAGCCATCTCTATTTTTTCGATGGCCTTGAGTTGCTTTTCGCGTTGTTCAGGTGTTAACTTCATATAATTCCTCCATGGCCAGGTCCCACCTAAGTGAGACCCGCTAGGAAGAATCCTAGAAGAATACCCTACCTTGAGCGTTGGCAAGTTCGTTCAAAGCTTCGACGGTTACTTCCGTAATCATCTCTTTAGCTTCGAAGTCACCAGTAATAGCCAAGTCTTTGGTAAATGGTTTTCGATACCAAGCAGTTGCCCAAGTATCTTCTGTAAGAGCCAAGACATCGAAGCCTGGAGTTGCAGTAGTACCATAGTCACCTGAACGTGTAACGTGTCGGTGTGGGAACAGTTTAACCATCTTTGCTGCGTCGCTTTGGTAAACGTCAACAGCTAATACAAGACGGCGGTCCTTAATATCAACTTGCTTTGTAGCACCTGCGGTAAATGCTGAAACGCGTCTTTTACCTTTCATGTTCGAGTAAACAGAGTCTACCTGAGCACCTTGGTTCCAAACAGATTCAAACATATCATTAAGGATAGTCTCAGTAAGAGACACACCAGAATAGTTAGAACTGTTGGTTGTGATCCAGCTTTTAACACCACGAAGACGACGAGCAGAAGCAGCTGAGTTTGAAGCAACACCAGATGCGATGGTACCACGAATCAGAGCAAGCTCAATATCGTTCTTAAGGGCTTTCATTTTCTTCGTGAGTTCACGACTCATACGGTTGCCACTAACACGACGAAGGTTGCCAGCAGTTTCTGAACCAGTGATCTTAGCAGTTTTTGCAAAGATTTGAGTCACGTTCTGCGGACGAGTTGGGTCGTTGCTAGCGTCAGCTGGTGCATCAGCACCTTCAGCCTGGGCGTTGTCGCCTACAGCTTCTAACGTGTCGATTGTCCACTCATGAAGAGTATTTTGTGCTGTGCCTTGTTTGATACCACTCAAGAGTTGAGTATCAGTTGGCTCCAGCATGTTCATAGCATCGATAAGGTCTTCCCTACGAGCTACATCTGGGTAAGTATATACATAACCACCTACAGCCATTTTTTTATTTCCTTTGTTTTTTTATTTTTGTTAAATAACGAATTAACTTAGCACTTTTTCTTTTTTCTACCCATGGTAATACCTTCCTAAAATACTTTGCCGTCCTTTTCCCAAGAGTCGAATAACTCGGCAAATGCGTCAAGGTCATTTCCTTTAGCAAGGCGGCGCGCTAATTGTTTGTCAGCTTCTGAGCTTTCACTCTTTGGTTGCTGACCACCATCACCTACAGCGGCGACTTTCTGAGTTTCAATATGAACTTTGGCGTTTTGGTTGCCTTCTGCTTTCGCGGCGTTCAGCTTCTCTGGGGCGATGCCTAGGGCGTCTCGGACGACCTTTGCTGCCTCAAATGAGTCACTCTCCTTACCTGCGTAAATATCCATAAGGCGCTGGTTCTCCACCAGTTGGCGTACAGCGGGGTTCGTTGCAAGCTCTGGCAAGATTTTTTCAGCCGCTTCGAGGGCAGCGTACTCAACACGTCTCATGTAATCACGTTTATCAGATGCATAACTAGCGCGGTCTTCCAAATACTGTTCGTACTGGGAGCGATCCATGTTAGTTATGTTGCCTTCGTCGTCAACTTCTGGCATTGGGCCATTGTATTCAGTCGGAGGCAAAGGGAGAAACTTCTTCCACTCATACTCATCGGTTGGATTTTCAGTTTGTGTTTCTGTTTTTGAAGGTTCTGCTTCGGGATCTGTAGGAGTTTCTGGATTCTCCGGTTCGCCTTGTGGCTCTTCGGGATTCTCAGGAGTCTCTACTTTTGGATCTTCCTCAGCTGTTTGTGTTTGTTTTTCCGGTTCAACTGATTTTGGTTGTTCCGGTTCTGGTGTTTGTTTTTCTGGAACGTCTACTCGTTCCTCTGACTGGATTGTATCGAACAATCCGTCTAGTTCATCTGGGTCCATTGGGGTTCTCCATGTAAGCTATAAAAGCACTACGTAATATTTTTATTTGTTGGCTTTAAATAGAATCCAACGCCACATCTAGGGTTAACACATCCATGGTAAACTGCATCACCAATAGTGTCCTCCGGCTCGGCTCTAAGCTGTACGTGCTTACAGTCGATATCATTAATGGGCTTGTTTTGAGCCACATCAATCACGAAGTCATTTAAATCATTGTTACTGTCATTATAACTCAAAGCGCTTGTGTTGTCAACATTATTTTTCATCTTCTTTGGCTTGCTCGATTCTCTCGTTTATTTTAGCAACGCGCTGGGGCGCACAAGCTAGACGAAACTTGTTAATCATTTTCTTATATGCACGTAAGTCGGCAAGGGCATTGACGTAGCCAACGTGGTCCTTTAGGAACTTATCACTCGTTATATCGTTGACAATCTTATTTATTTCTTGTGTAGCAAATTCTACCCAGAGTCTACCGGTGTCTTGTTCTAAGAACTGTGCTGCGAGGGCAGCTTCTCTAAGCTGTTGCTCCAGCCTGGTTATTTCCTGGTTGTCCTGTTCCACTTGCATCTCCTATCATTGGGTTTTCTAGTTGGCCCTGCTTAGCACCAGCCTCAGCTGCCTGAGTTACCAAGTTGGTATCATGCATAGAGGATGGCTGGAAGCCATAGCCTTCTTCGATTTGTGCCTGAATATCAGGCGGGGCGTCCTTATAGGACATGTTAATAAACTCTTTTGGATCTGGTGGTTGCTCTGGTGGTACCTCAACATTATTATCCAATAACAACCTGTCGAAGTCTCTAACAGAGTAAAGCTCTGCCTTCTCACGAGATATCTCAACAAAATTAAACCGAGGTACATCTGCTGGCGTCTTAAACACCGCAGCTTGTTGCATAGCTTGGTTCTGTAAGGCTATAAGTTCCTGAGTAAGCTGGGAGCTCATGTCACGCTTATCAGCTTTACTGAGCGGGATCATAGAGTCGTCATCAATGTCGAGCTCCATTTCGCCCTGGTAATCAGATGGCATGATAAGATCTGGTACAACTCTACCTTGGTCTACGCGCTTGATCTCTTCAGGGTCGTCAGCGAACTGTTGCAGATTAGAGAGCCATATGCTACCGACAGTCTTCATCGACTGCTTAAAGTTATCTCGGAAGAAACCTATCTTGGTTGTTGCTGCCTCGGTGATACGACGAACACCATATGCAGTACCTTGCGTTTTGTCATTCCCGTCGTTCGGAGTGCCAGCAGCGTAAGGAGAGAATGTCGCAGCGTCAACACCACGTTCGATAACACTCATGACAGCAGACAGCTGCGTTGGGTTGGGTTCTGGGAATTTAAATTGTTTTGGCTCAGTACCGGTAAAGGTGATCTCGCCGCCTGGCTCAATGATAAAGTCATTAGTCAATGTACCATCTTCGTACATAATCATAGACTCAATCGAGAGATTCCAGTTGTCTAAGTAGTGATTAAACAGATCATTCGTGGCTGATTGGAGAGTACGGTTGTTCTCAAATAGTGACTCACCAAATACTGAGTAAGACTTCTTACGGAGGTAGAATGGTACTACCGGGTATTTGTCGTGCCAGTAAGGCATAGATGTAGGGCGTATTTCAACCCAGTTTGTGTCTTCTGGGGCGGTTGCATCAGCACGGCCTTCTGCGTAAGTAGTTAGTGTAATGCCTTCAGCAGTTCGCTCATAACACTCATAATAGGTAATCATATCTAGGCTATCGTCAGGAGAAACAATCTCTGCTTCATTCGCGACCCTATCGCGTGATACGTTCTGTGCCTCAAACTCGGTGTCGTATCGTAAGTCTGTTTGGCACTTATCAAGATCAACATATAAACCAGAGGACTCAAGATCACTCTTAGTTTCACGGCCTCTAACAATAAGATATGGCATCTTTCCCCAGCGCTTAGCTTCAGCGGGGAAGACGTTGAAATAGTTTATGCCCTCGAATTCGTTATGGCCCTGCTTAGTGGTTTTCGCAACACGAGCAGTGTTGTCCATAGTACCAGTTTCGTCCCACTGCCGGGCATACGTTCTTTTCTCTTCAAACGCCCAGCTCGCATACGCGTAGCCAGTACCAGTCACAACTGCATCTACTAATGGGTCAAATACCTTGAGCTTCATTGGCTCGTCGTGTTGGCAAAGGTATTCTTTTTGGAGCTTAGCCTCTATACGTTTCTGCCGGCCGAGGGTAGTCTCAGGTATCTGGAAGTTACCAGTCTCGTCATCAAGCTCTACCTCTCCCTGTATAGCGACATTGAAAAATGGCACGACATCAGACATTTGCGCGATGAGATCCCACGCCTTGCTCGCAAGAATAGGGAGATATACTTTAGATTTCCATGGTGAATACTTCTTAGTATTCTGTACGGCATACATGATGTCGTAATATTTACGAGCATTTTCAAACATTTGGCGTTGTTTGTTTTTACGATTCTCAAATCGCTGTTGCCAAACAGACGCGGAGGTCTTTTTAATTTCCTTGGACATTAATGTTCCTTTTTGTTTTGAGGAGTGTTGTTTCTAGTACATTTTGATAATAACATTATACCGCAAAACAGTTATGTTTGCAAGACTATTGGTATCGTAAGTTAATAAGTTCGTTGTGAACACCGATCTCTTTTATCCTGTCAGCGCCTATTTCTTTGTAGATACTTGTAGCTTTTCTTACATTACCGAATTTGTTTTTCTTCTCATAATCTTCACGCTCAGTAGTATATAGCCTTATGTGGCATTTGTTTTGCTCATCGTCAGCTCCGTAGATAGGTGACTCAAAGCTTGGGGTAGACACTAGAACAGATCCACCGGGGGCTAGAACCTTGTCAATACCTTTTAAAACAGTCTGGACATCTTCCACGTGCTCGATACACTCAAAGAATGTTACAACATCGAACTTCTCGCCGGCTTTGGCAAAGTGCTCTAGCCATGACTCGATAGTGCCCTGATAGAATAGAGCTGGTAGGCCTAGTTTTCTGGCTCTCTCTCTTGCAATCTCAATACCGTCCTTCGTGAGGTCCACGCCAACCACTGAGACACCAAGTTGTGTGGCACAGGTGAGTAGAAAAGAACCATCCAGACAGCCGAGGTCAAGTACGCTTTTCGGAGCCAGTTCTTCGACTTGGTCGAATGCCCACCCGAAGCGCGGGATGAACTCGTTGACCTTTGTAAATATCTTCTCTGATATTGGTTCGAAGTGGTGGTGTTCATAGAATTCTTCGTACTCATATTTATCAAAATCTTTCTCTGTGTGCTTACCGATCATGGCTTTTAATCACCTCGTCCCACTGCTTAGCGACGTCTGACCAATCGGTATTCTCCACTGGCACGCCAGTCTTACCCTCTTTCAGGGCAGAAACTACAGCAGCTATAAATTTTTCTTGTTTGTATTGGTCTGTATAAATCTTTTGTGTTTTGATAATATCACCGCATTGGACGGTCTCGTTGAGGGCGGCTACTCCGGTAACGACTGGATAGCATCCAGCCTCCTGGGCTTTGAGCGCCGTAATGCAATGTATTTCTGGGAACTCAGTTGGATAGGCCCAGACTTGGATGGACCGCATAGCTTTTGCGAGCTCAACATGTGATACACGTCCGTGGACGGTAACTCCGCTGTCTTTAAGTTCTTCAAAGAGTGCTTCCATCCTGACGTAGAAATCATCTTCACCTTGGAGGGCAGTCCATGATTCCCACCCGTAATATACGTCAAGGGTAGCATCAGGTACTTGCTCCCTAATTTTCGGCCACATGCCGAGCAGACACTCAAGTCCTCTGTAATATGCGCTAAAATACCCAACACTATTCTTCCTCTTTTTCATTATCCTTCTCCGTAGTTATTAGTACGCCAGTAGTCAGAGCTGATCCAGCCACGGATACTGCATTTGTTACGGCCTGTTTGATTACCATTGCTGGGTCAATAATACCGTGTTCTTTTAAGTCAATAAGCTCTCCGCTGCCCATTACATCAAAACCTTTACCAAATTCTGTCAACTGTTCTAGTCTTTCGCCCCAGCGTTCGCCAGCGTTAGACATGAGTACTTTAAAAGGTGCAAGTAAAGCCTCTTTTAATAGTTCTGAGCCAGGGTCTGTGTCTGTAATTCTTCTAGCTAATTCAATGTATGTAGTAGCACCGCCAGGGACAATACCGTCTTTCATGGCTGCCTCTGTTGCTGCAACAGCATCATCTACGAGATATTTACGCTCTTCTGCTTCCATGTCTGTATTGCCACCTACACGGATTTGCCCGAGCTGGGCTCGGAGTTGAGCAATACGATGGACGATCTTACCTTTGTCAAACTTTGATTCTGCGGCATCAGCCTTAGCCTCTAGGTCTTTAACATAACTGTCAACCTTCTGCCCACCTGTGATAATCGTTTCTTCTTGTGAGGAGACAATCTCTTCACATGTACCGAGATCTTCGAGTTTAGCTTCGTTGACCTTGCGGGGGAGCTTGTTGCCAAGCACGGTTGCGCCAGTTAAGGCTGCTAAGTCTTTTAACAACTCTATGCGATTATCACCAAAGCCAGGAGCTTTAATGCCGATTATCTCAAATTGGTTCGTCTGCGTTGATAACAGTGCCTGATCTAGCAGATCATTTTTAAAGTCGTTACATATAATAACTATGCCATCTTTGCCAGAGTTGTAAAGCTCATCAAAGAGGCCGACTACATCCCGGAGGCTTACTTCTTGATGTGCTAGGAGTATGGCTGGGTTCTTTACAGTGGTAGTCTGTGACCGAGAATCAGTAATCATTGAAGGGCTAATCACACCTTTGTCGTATGTGTAACCTTCGCGGATCTCATATTCAGTCTCTGGCTTGGTGCCAATCTCTACCAACACCATACCATCTTTACCAAGCTTGTGGTACATAGTACCGACCTCTTTACCAATATCTTTATTTTCACTAGATATGGTGGCAACTTCAATAGCCTGCTGTTTGGTCTTTACTGGCTCTGCTATATCTTTAAGGTACGTTAATACTTTTTCTGCTGCGTTGTCAAGTTCACGGCGGAGGACCATAGCGTTGTAGCCATTCTGAATCTTTGCCATCCCCTTATCCATCAAATGGTACGCAAGGATAGTTGAGCTAGTCGTGCCGTCCCCAACATTATCATTTGTCTTGCTTGAACTAGACTTAATCATCTCAATACCCACTCTGGCGCCAGGAGAGGCGTCTAGGACGTCTTCAATGCTTTTTGCGACTGTGACCCCATCATGAGTTACAATCGGCTCACCGAACGCCTCTATGACAGCATTCTGCCCTTTCGGACCGAGCGTTGTTGATACGGCTGTATACAAAAGCTTGGCACCTTCAAGTAGCTGTTCCTTTGCTTCTATGCCGGTTATGACTTGTTTCTTCATACTTTATCCCAGTCTCTTGTTGCAAGATTGAATTGATACAACTCACCGTCATCGCTGAGGCCGAGTATGCGGCCAGTGTTGTCACTGATTATCTGAATTATTTTCATCGAACTGCTCCTTCTTGATTCCATTTCCTATTACCCGGGAATTCCGGTCATCCACGTTTTTGTATAAATCCCGGTGATAATTACTCTTAAACATATATGTCACATCTGGATAGTTTTTGACCATGTCTTCAGGGAGAACATCGTGTATGTCAGCAAGCTTGACGTGGGCGTTTATCTTCTCAAGGTATTTCGGAGCGCGCCAGGAGATGAATATATTAAACTCATCACGGACGTCAATCTCCTTCCATGGACGATAATGTACCCAAGGTGGGGCATCTGCGTTAACCGGGTCTTCTTCGTAAGTCTCGCCATACACGGTTACGTCATACCCAAGTTTGGCCAGTTCTCTTGATAAGTAAACGACAGCTTCTTCTGACCCACCCATACCTTTATCAAGTGTTGATGGTCCCCATTCCTCGTAGCCTTGACCACAAAATATGACAATAGATTTCTCACCCCATGCTCTTGGCTGTGTCACCATTTGACGGAAGTTTAATATTCTTGTATCGTACTTTATATCATCGACGAGTGCGTTGAACAGTGCTTCATCTCGTATAAAGAATTTACGAATCTTAGGGAGCAGATTCACAAAGTTCTCTGCTTCTGCTTCGTTCTTAAAGTCAGAAAGTAACTCTTGGGCCTGAGGGTTTGTTGGTATTTTCAAAAGCCACTTAAGAGCGTCATTATAGTTACCAAGGCTAAAGTCAGCTTGCGCACCTATTAAACATGCACGTTCGCGGCTTGATGGATCATATACTGATAATGTTTGTGGGTCGGGCTTTGTCTCAGATACGTGTATCCACTCCAGTGCCTCTTCCCAGTTCTTTTGGTCTGCCTCGTATTGGGCAAGTAGCCAATACGCCATGGGGTATTCTGGCTTTAATGTCATGCATTTTGTAGCGTATTCAAGAGCAAGATCATGCTTCCCAAGGTGGTAGGCACACTCACTAATAACAGCAAGGGCTCGGTAAGAATCTTCAATTGATCCGCCCACTTTTAAATAATCACTTAGCAACTCCGCGGCCTGGTTATAATTGCCGAGGCTAAATTCTGACATGCCCAAGTAGTGGAGATACCGGGGGTCTTCAGTAGCTTTGTATGCCTCTTTAAGTATCTCGTGGTTACGAACAATAGCTTCTTGCGTATGTTCAAAACTTGTGTTGTGCTTAACCTCTAGGTCAACTCTGCCACTTACATACTTGTCGTCTTTAATAAGTGTCTCATGTACCCATCCGCGCCACTCAAACCCAGCAGCCCTACGGATTAGTCGTTCACGCCAGTGGCGAGTTACACAGTTGCCGCGCTCATCTTGAGCGTAGTTATATGGCAAAAACACAGCATCTAGTTCGTTGTCTACTGCGTACTGAACGAGCTTAGGTATCTCCTCAAATGGGAATGTGTCATCTGCATCTATCCAAAAGAAATAGTCAGTGGTACACATCTCAAGATTAGCGTTACGGGCGTCATCAAAACGATTGTTCCACTCACGGTACGCTATATTGATGTGCTCGTCTGGCCACGCCTTTTTTAACTTGTTGGCAGTTGGTTTATCAGAAACAGTTAGGTTTATCTGGTCAAAATAAACAGCCTGTCTGAGAATGTCTGTAACCTGCTCATACTCATCCTTAACGATCATCTGTAGTGCTACAGTTGGTCCATCTTTCATATTATCTCCGTTATAATTCTCTTTGTTTTCTTGCTTCGTTAACTGTGCGATTTATTATCTTAAGCGATCTGTGAAATTTCTTCAGATCACCGCTTGCTTTGCCGAACCGCCATAACTGTTCTAGCTCATGTACTTCTTGGGTGTCTACAAAGTAAAGAACTTCACGCTTGTAATCGTTCGGATCTTGCCTTGTGCCCACTACATTGAAACCGTTAAGGTGTAGGAACGCTGCAAACGGAGTATCGCTTGTACGATAAGGCTCAATTAACTGGTCTTCCTGTGTCGGGGTCATAGTCTCTTTTCCTTTTTACTCTGTTATTAGGGTTTGCTTTATCAAGCGCCAGGTAGCGTAATGCGTCCATGGCGTGGTTGAACTTATCTTCTGCTTTATTCAATATTTCTCCATGATCGTCAACTTCCCACGAGTAGCTTTCGAACTCAGTTATAGTTGATTTGCATGAACCACGAATAAATAGTTTTGGTTTGCCGGTGCCTTCACGAACTGGTAGTAGTGAGCCGAGTTCTTTGATACCGTTAAATATCGAATCAGCACCTTTTTTACTACCAGTAATACGGAAGCCTCGACGTCTCAAAGACTCAAGCTCGAACCGAGCGGCGCCATCACCGATGATACGGGTAAATCTATCGTCACCCATCTTGTCTCTAAGTACGTGAATAAGTGGCTCTAGGTCAAGGTCTGTCTTATAAACCTCATCATAGATCCACCAGTTACCCTCTTGGTCAATAAACACAAAGCACGCGGCGGTGGGGTCAGTCATACCAAAGTCGATACAGAGATTGTATGTACCGTATTGTGACATCTGAGCATCAAACTTAGAGCCGGGTAGAACGTGTATATCTGATTTAAAGTCCTTATATACAAGGCGTGAAGGATTGACGAACTCAGCTAACCATTCCTGGTTGAACTGATCGAGCTTGCCTTCGATTTCATGAATCTTTCGTTCATTCTCAAACTCTTTAGCTGGGAAATAAATATTATCTTGCGCCGTAGCATGAGAGAAATAGTATAGCTCGGGGTTCGCTTGAGCCAACTTAACAAGGTCGTAGAAGTGGTTTTGTACACCGTTTGGTGTTGAGATAAAAATACACCACCCGTCGCGGTCGGCTAGAGATGCTCGTAGGATAGTGTCGTATAGGTATTTACCATCCGGCATGAAGGCGTACTCATCGAGCACGGCGCCCATGATACCGGTACCTCGAAGTGAATCAGGGTTATCGGCACCTTTTAGCTCGATACGAGTTGGCGGTAGTTCTGGATCATGGTTGACTGTAATCTCGCCACTAACCGTAGGGATTTTAATGCCTGATAAGTGATCGAATGTAATCGAAAGCTCTTGCTCGTTGAACGTCATAAAGTCACCCTTATAACGCTTACAAATATCACGCCAATAAATAGATTTAGCTTGCTTATATGTAGGAGCTATTATGTAGTATGTACCCTGTCGGAGCATACCTTCTAGCACTACCTTTTCCCAGACAGCAACAGACTTACCAGTACGGCGCCCCCAGTTGAGGACTTTATACCGGTGTGTATCAGACAAGAACTCAGCTTGTTTTGGGTGTGGGTTGGGGAGTAATAATGCCATTTTTCATATTTTTGATTTTTTAGATTACTTCCATAGTAGCACAGATTTAGTATTTTGTCAATATTAAAAGGGACCCACGCGCTAGGGTCCCAGTTGTCCTGCTTTGCCGTAGTTGCTTAGCGGTATGCAACGGCCCGCCGTTAAACATCACAGGATCATAAGCATTTTACCAAGCTTTTAAAGTAATTGCAAGAGCTTTTCGCGGAAGGATGGGTCCTCTACGCAACGTGTAACTATAACAAGGAGTTGTTCGGATACGTTGATAGTATACATACGCTGTCCGTTCACAACACCGTATGGCATACCACGATAGCCTAATTTCTGAGGCTGTGGTTTCTTAACTGATTTATTTCTCTTTGACATAATATTCCTTAAAAACTACCCATAGGTGAATCCCATGGCATACCGCCTTTCAATGCTGCTTCCACCCAAGTTTCCCCAGGTGACTCTCACAAAGTCCAGCAAATACCCCACGTTTAGACACATCACACCCCCCTCCGCACTAATCTGATTCGAACAGTTCAATTATGCAATGGTTGATTTCCTTATGTAGAATAGTAGGGGGTGAACCTCGTCGGCCAGCATTACTGCCGCCTCTCTCCGCTTTTGATTATTACGGACCAGAGTATCCCTTTCGGGACGCTTCCGATGGCCTTAGCCGTGCGTAGCAACTTATTAGGCGACTACGGGTAGATTTTAAAGAACATTTCGTGACCACATGGGCGCATAGGGAGCATACAGAGCTCAACCTTAAGGGTGTTGCCACCCCGCCGGCTTCTTGCTAAGCAGAGACTCATTCCACTAGCCTTGTATCGCCCCGTCGGGCGCCTACACGCGCAAGTGACCACAAATTAAGTTACATGTTTCATATTTTTATGATACTGTATCCATACTAGCACAAGCGGTTTAAAAAGTCAATAGTAAAGTTTTCCACATGGCTTCGAGGGTAGGACTCGAACCTACATTGCAAGGGTCAAAACCTTGTGGCCTACCTTTAGCCGACCTCGAAATATGGCTCCAGAGCTGGGGTACGATCCCAGAACCTTCCGATTAACAGTCGGATGCTCTACCAGTTGAGCTACTCTGAAATATGGTCAAGGTACGTAGAATCGGACTACGGATTGAGGTATCCAAGACCCCCGTGTTACCACTACACTATACCTAGATATTAAAAAAGGCCCCGTAGGGCTTACTTTATAACAATACGAAATCAACCCTACGCGATGGTTATATCCTGCGGTTGATTGTTATAATGTTTTGTCATAATCGAGAAAGGAGGGAGCCAGTTTGCTTTTTGGGGAGTGAAGAATTACTGGCTAAAAAGAACCACTATGTTTTTATACTAGCACAGATCTTCGTAAATGTCAATACCTTTTTTCCGTTTATAAGTTCTCACCCTGTGACAGTTAGCACAAACTTGGTAGCAGATGTCGGAGTTGAACCGACCTGGTCTGGCTTATGAGGCCAGCTAGCTCACCGGTGCTACAATCTGCGTTATCACGGTGGGGGCTTAAATGTGTATTTGGCTGGGCTCTAAACATTGGAGTGACCAGGACCAGCCGGGGAGTGATTTTTACCGTCCGAAGCCCCCATTGCTGAAGCGATAGCCTCTGTATATAGTGACGGATTTATTTCACTACCCCCCTATGCTATCAAGCTTGTGCTTGTCTGTCAAGTACTTTATGCAAGATTCAAAGAACGAGCCAATGCGCCAATGTTACCGCCAGAGATAACTGAATCACCCACCTCAATCATAGGTACCTGCTGGAACCCTGAGCGCTGTATAACATGAGTCATAGCTTCAGGCTCTTGGTCTACATCAATCTCGGTATAGGGTACATTTTTACGGGACAACCAAAACTTCACAGCTTTGCATGGTCCACATGTTTTACGGGTGTATATCTTTACTTCTGGCATGGTATTCCTTTATTTTTGAGGGTCTGAACCCCCTTATCCGTGGTTGGAGTGGGGAGGCCAACAGAAACCTACGGAGATTTATTTGTTTTTATATCGAGATGTAGAAGTTTGCGGGAGCGGCTTCAGGTCGGGTCTGGGACTTTCTTAGAAGCACTTGGCTCAGCGGGGTTCGTGTGACAGGCTGAGATCGTGGTGCTGCGGCTCTTCTACAATGCTCCTCGGGTTATCGACTTATCGCTGCAAGCAACGAACCACTTACGTCCGGTCGAGGCTGTCTACTCGTTGCCGGTTCGCCATAACCAGTGAATGGTCGGGGAGTTGTACTTGCCGTTGGATTCGCTTGGAACGGCTAACCAAGTCTCGTTATAAAGGTGATTTTGATAAACCTTATGTTTATCTATTGACAAAAAGTATCTGGTGTGATACAATGTATGTATCAACGAGATTGGGAGTACCGCGAGGGCTCCCTTACTTTTTGGGGAAGATTTATCAACGAGACAAATCTAATACCCATTCAATCATAAGCGTCATAAAAAAACAAGTCTTGACATTTGTGTCTAAGTGTGCTAGTATGGAGGTCGAATCGCTCGTTCGCTAAAGGAACTATTCTGCCCGAGTCTAGTAACTGCGACTGTGTAACAACCTAGGGCAAAAGAGCCTCTTCGACCTGAGGCTTTTTTTAATTTTACACTTGACATCTCGCTAATGTTTTGCTACTATTGTTACAGAGGAAACCTTCCTCAAATACAAAAATGCTCCCCAGAGCACCCAAGTCCCGAAGAGGGCAAAGTCGCGGCGATTTAGTTATCGGAACCCCCGACGCCGCGCAAACCTTGTTTGATAGTTTTCGCCAAAGGAAAGTTATTAAACTTTGAAAGTTGATATGAATATTTTTCAAAAAATAAAAACAAAAATACAAACAAACAAGAAGGATGCTATGTCAAAAAGTGACTTTTATGAAGATGTTGCAATAGCTGGGCGCAACACCAATTACGCTGAGAAGTTTATTAGAGAATCTCAGGACGAGAGCAACAACCCCACTATCGGCGGGGAGGATTACAGTGACCCATCTCTACAACGACAAGAAGGTGAAACACAACAGGAATACAACGAACGCGTACCTGTAGCACTGCAACCAGTGCAGCCCAACCCAACCAAGAGTTACCTCGGTAACGATCTTTAATAAGAGGTTCTCATGATCTTCCGTTTCGTCCGCGTTCAGATGATTGTTAAGTGGTTGAAAGATAATTTCAACGACTATCAAACTCCCGCGCCACGAGACGGATGGCGTGACTACCTTAGTGATAATGGTGGAGTTGGTGGTACGCTTCATGATTTGGAGAGTAGCTACCTAGCGGCGCAAGGCTTCACAGAAGGCAAACTTTCGGAGCGCTGGGTACAACTTACAATGGCGAGTACCGAAACACCAGATCTTAGAGCGAACTGGCGACAACGGCTACAAGCTTTCTTCCAAAGAGCTTTCAACCCATCTGGTGGTAGTTATTTGGTACAAGAGGACGGAAGCTCCAAGTTTACCCTCGAAGCTGGCGGTGGCTCAATCATACTAGAATAGGAAAACAAAAATGGCAGACTCAAAAATTTCAGCACTCTCCCAAGCAACACCTGCTTCTGGTGATATGATCCCAGGTGTAAAGTCTGGTGCTAACAAGAAGTTTGATGTTGGTGAGATGCCAGTATCAACAAGCCAACAAACGGCCATTGATACATCATCTACTCCCCGGCTTACTGGTGGTATTTCTTACAGACAAACCGGCCTTTCTAATTGGTTTACTGCATTACTCGCAGCAACTTCAGCAGCTCCTATTGATGTAGTTGTTGTAGGTGATTCAATAAATGCTCTTGGTTCAATCTATGTACCACCTCCTCCTGGTGGGTTTGAACAACTGCTTAACCAACAACTTGGCGTTAGCGAGACAATCAACGTACCAATCGGCGTTTATGGTCAAGCAGATTATTCTCCTACAGCAACCACAACACAGGGTTCCGTAACATCAACAGCTCTTGGTGGCTTTGGATCATCTCTCTCTAATGGTCAGGTATTAACTCATGTGGCTACCTGTACTGGTGTTAAAATAGCATATCGCACAGATCCTTCATACGGCACATTAACTGTCCGCGATGGCGCTGGTGGTAGTGTGCTTGGCACGATAAACTGTGCTGCAACTGCAAAATCAGGTAACATTGCCACATATACTGGCCTTTCAAACGGTTCCCACACCATCCACATTACCTCATCGGGTAATACGGTTGTTGAAATCGTTAAACCAACTTATGGTCATAAAGTTCACATTTGGAACTGTTCACATTCTGGGTATAAATCAGCTGACTATACAAGTAATACGTACCTCGCTCTTGACCTTATCGACACGCTTGAAACAGCTGGTACACTAAAATTAGTTATCATCGCCACCGGGGCGAACGATAATGGTGGTTCTGGCTATGCCACCGATATTCCTGCCTTGATCTCAGCAGTTGCCGCACATACTTCAGCAGACAAAGCGCTATGGTTCCCTTATATATCAGGAGCTTTGCCATTATCTGAATATACTGCCGCCCGCACAGCAGCATATGGTACCGGATTACCAGTCATCGACTCTTCAACTGTCGCAGCCACGTCATATGGCTTAGACGGTACTCACCCAGACGCGTGGCAAAAAAGAATGCTTGCCATTCAACAAACAGCTGTGCTTGGTGGTGATCCAATAGGTGTACTTATCCGGCAAATCCAAGATCCAGATAGACCAGGTGGTCTCAGGATTACCTCTCCTACAGGTACTGGTACTGAATTTGGCTATGTTAGTGCTTTACTTTCAATATTTGCTGACATGCCGGGACCAGGCTGGGCTTCTGGCGATGGTACAACAGCGTTCGGGGACACAACATTCGCACGTAAATCAGCTGCAAAATGGTCACTTAACAACGGTAAAGGTACTCTTGAAGGCAACCTTGGGCCAGCAATCAACGCTCAAACAGGTACTTCGTACACACTGGCGCTCTCAGACGCTGGTAAGATGATAACACGCTCTAATGCAGGTGCTTCTACCCAAGATCTCCCCTCAAACGCTACAGCAGCAATCCCTATAGGGACAATGATCCACATACTCAATATTGGCGCTGGTGCTGTAACCGTTCAAGCTGGATCGGGGGCAACACTAACTGGTGCAAACACTGTTCTACAGCAAGATGAGCGAGCAATGGTCGTGAAAACATCTACAAACGGCTGGCAAATAACCGCTCCTTCTCCTCTAACAGCAACATCAACTACAACCTTGACAAATAAAAGGGTTACTCCACGCGTTGGATCAACAGCGTCCAGTGCTACTCCAACAATCAACACAGATAATGTTGATGCATACTCTATAACCGCCCTCGCAGCTGATATAACATCCATGACAACCAACTTATCTGGTACTCCGACGAATGCTCAAAAACTTATAATTAGAATAAAAGACGACGGCACCGCTCGTGCAATTACATGGGGATCAGGGTTTGAAGCTAAGGGCGTTGCCCTCCCAACAACTACCGTTATCTCTAAAGTATTGACAGTAGGATTTATATATGACACTGTAACCTCAAAATGGGGTTGTGTAGCATCAGCTCAGGAGGCATAATGATTTACCAATTAGAGTGTCCAAATTGCCTGGCTATTAACGAAATAGAGTCAGAAGAAGCAGTTATACAGTGGAGTTGCGATAGTTGCAACGCCCGCCCACTTAGCTCTCTTCCCACCGACGAAGAAGGGAATCTTATCTAATGGCTACTCTCTATATGGCTCCCGGTGGTGGTAATTGGAACGGTGCTAACTGGGCCACAACTTCAGGTGGCACAGCAACAACTACGCCCACCGCTGCCGACGACTGCATACTCGACGCTAACTCTGGTAACGTGACGGTTAACTCCGGCTCAGTATGCCGTAGTTGGACGGTGAATGGCTACACTGGCACAGTCACACACACCGCGGCAGTAAATATAGCAATCGGTGACGCAACAGCCGGCGCAGGCAATAAAGCCCTCGATTTTGCTACTACTGGGTGGACATACACGCTCGGCAACGCAACTACCTCGTCATTCACGTTTGTATCGACTTCCGGTACACAGCAGACCGTTAATTTCAATGGGAAAACCCCCGGCAACGTGACTTTCCAAGGTATAGGCGGTTCTTTTATTCTGGGTAGTGCCCTCAATGCTCCATCAATTACGTTGGTTATAACGCAGTGCGCGTTTGATAGTAGCAACTATAATATTGATGTCGGAACGTGGAACTCATCGGGCGCCTCTGTGCGCTCTATAACGCTTGGCACCTCAACAGTGACTGTTTGGGCGGCGAGTGGTACACCATTCACTCAGAACACAACAACAAACCTTACTTTTAGTGGGGCAAATGCTACATTTGTTATCGCTTCGGTAGGCACAAGTGACAGGACTTTTGCTGGAGGAGGACTAACATACGGGACATTAACATATGATGTAGCTAATTCACCTGGTAGACTCATTGTTACAGGAGCTAACACCTTCACTACCACAAACTTTGGCAGCGGCAGACCTATCCGTTTACCGGCCTCAACAACTAATACCACAAGCAACTTTAATGCCACTGGGGTTAACAATACTGCCAGTAATGGCTTTGTATACAGTGGTGGTGGGTATGCGGCATCTATCCCAGACTCAGCAGCAACATCCATTGCTGGGGATATGGACATCCGCTTGCGAGTGGCAATTGATGATTGGGCCCAAACAGGGGCACAGCGTCTTTGTGCTAAATACGGAACGGCCACTAATAGGTCGTGGCGACTCTATCATATCGCAGGTGTACTTACGTTTGACCTCTCAACCGATGGAACCAACAGTTCTGCCGGGACAGCAAGCGTGAATGTTTCAACAATTCCTCTTAATAGCGGAACAACATATTGGATAAGGGTAACTCGTGAAAAGTCCACAGGGAATATTAAATTCTATTATGCAGCTGACTCTACTACAATGCCCTCAAGTTGGACACAGATTGGTACTACACGTACCGCTAGCACCTCAGATATATATGACTCAGCAACTATTAACACAATCGGGGGGGAATCGACAGGCACAAACTCAGCAACGGGTAAATACTACTGGTACCAAGTACGAAACAACATTCTAGACGACGGCACAGGTATCCAGATAGACGCTAAATTCGCTGACAAAACATGGGGTTCTGATAGCTGGACTGAATCATCAAGCAACGCAGCAACTGTGACGTTGAACGCAGGAGCTGTGTACGGCGATGGTAGAATATATGTCGAATCAAGCTCGGCAGGATCGGCAGCAACATTGAGTAAATCATCAGGTACAGTATCATGTGACTACCTAGTCTTAAAGGATTCCGCCGCATCAGGTGGTGCGTCGTGGTATGCAGGGGCAAACTCAATTAGTGTATCAGGGAACTCAGGCTGGGTATTCACCGCCCCGCCCTCTACAAGCCCCGCTGCCTTCTTTGCATTATTCTAATTTGTATTTTTCTAAAACAAGAGTATACTAATAATCCCAAACCTCCGTTTGGTACGGCTGTGCCTCACGCATAGCTAACAGCAAGAAAGCCCTGTGGTGGGGGATTTTTTGTTTAATAAGTATTTGATCTCACCGTAGAGAAAAATTGACTGAGTATTTTTTTTGTTCAGAAAATAACAGATGGGACCCTAAAATAAAGGGGGGATGTTTGTATGTGGGGGTATGTTTTTTATAGTATAGGGTGATGGGACCCAAACGATTTCTGGGGGTGGCGTTATACCACACAGAAAAACATATATACCCCTTGTCAACTAGCAGGACATCGAGCTACCTCGTTGTCAATGTATATATATGATTGACAATACATACATATTATTATTCTACCCCTGTTAAGTGTATGCATATCTATGACGTACAATATGTATTGTGCGACATTAACCTATTCTTCAGGTACAGTACTAGGTACTTGTGGCATGTAATGCGCGCCAATACGGACGCCTGTGAGGTCTAGTTTGACTTCAACTACCTTATGTGTTGATTCATTCTTCTGGACAGCCTTGCCTTCTGTCCTATCAATGATGTCTTGAGAGGCTTTTAAGGCGATTGATTCGTTCTCCGATTGCACTAATGACGCTATACGCTTCTTCGCACTCCCTACAACGCTTTTCTTATAGATACGGTACTTATCATTGTTTATCAACCTAGAAGCGTTCACAGACGCCTGTACGTCGCTCGTAGAGCTACCTATATGCATCTTATATGCCTCTCTTTTACCAACCTTGGGATTGTCAATTAACTCATCGTAGAAAGCTTTAGTCTTATCACTTATCTTAAGCTCTTCTGCTATCTCTTCTCTCTTTTGTTCTTTAGTAAGCTCAGGAGCATTCCCAGACTTTCTATTCCGGCCGCGATCCGCCCTCTGGTTGTTTACAGGTGTTTTATTTGCCATATTGTTTATTCCTTATTACATATACAGTAAGTACTTATACAGTCATGACAGAACTCTGGTGGCATTTCAGGAGGTTCTATTTCCACATATATACATTCTTCTGTATCCGGCGCGATATCCTCATCAACCGGCTCTGTTTGTGGCTCTGGTATTGGTGTTGTTTCCATAGTTTTTGTTTATGCAAGCCAAGCTTGCTTCTTGCTTATGCTCCCATTATATCAAATTACATCTGTTAAGTCAAGGTTTTTCATAAAAAGACTTGACAATATGCTATCGCTTTGCTATGCTGTGATTAGTCAAGCAAGTTCAACACAATCAAATAAGACGATTGAAACCACTGCACTGACTACAAGTAAACTAAGTAACAGGAGAACTAAGATGCAAGGCATTGTAGTCAAAGGCCGAAAGGCCACAAGGTTATCAGGAATAACTGTCAAACAAAATAAACAAATTGTCAAGGTTATATTCCTCAAGGAGAGCAAGTAATGAAAGCCTCAACTATAGAATGGCATCTTGCAAGAGATGACCAAGTTAGGCTAGCCAAGTTCTGCGATAAGCGAAAGCTACACTCTAGTAAGTATGGCGACAACTACACGGTTGATGGTAAAGAATACTTCCAACTACTATATGTGTTCGATAATGATGGCTTTATACGTGTAGAGCTACGAGCTGGTGATACAAGGAGCTATACAGTAGCCGATCACTTCCAAGTGGTAGAGTACGAGGTAGGAAATTAATATGAAGAAGTCTTATATAGTATATGCAGTGGCACTACTCTTTATTGTGTTATTAGCAGGATACATAGCACGCCCTATCTCTCCGGCCGAAAAGGTATACAATGTATGTTGGAAACAACACTTTGAAACAAATGGCTGGGGTGAAGCATACTGTGGTGAGCTACAGGACCAGTATAAAATAGAGTTTTTGTGCAACAAAACAGGTGATAAATGCTGGACTGAGAAGAACGACCAGCTGGGAGGTATGTAATGCTTAAGATTGTAAAATACAAGAGCTGTCAAATACATTATGTAAATGCACTGTACAAATACGACATTTATGATAATGAAGGCAGATGGATAACAAGTAAAAATAGACTGGCAGACTGTAAGAAGTACATTACAAATCTGCTATGGGCACGTAATAATGTACCATATTAAGGAGGGAGGCATGACAAAGATAGCAACGTATATATGGGGAGTTACAACCGGCCTATGGCTTATGTTTGGAGTGAGTGTGATTATAAACCACACAGTAAAACCAACTGATTGTACACAATACCCTATAGCAGTTTATAAACAAGAATTTATACCAAAGGAGTGTAGATGAGCAAATCAATGAATCAAGTAATACTAGTCGGTAACTTAACACGCGACCCGGAGTTACGCACCACACCATCTGGACAGAGCGTTGTCAACTTCTCGCTAGCCTTAAACCGTTCTTATAAAGATAAAGATGGTAACTGGCAAGAGGCTACAGACTTTGTTGATTGTCTCGCATGGGGCAAATTAGCAGAACAAGTACAAAAAGGTTGTTTCAAGGGTAATAGAGTTCTTGTTGATGGGCGTTTACAGACGTCATCATGGGAACAGGATGGTATCAAAAAGAATAAAACAGAAGTATTGGCAAACAGTGTGATGTTCTTGACACCACAAGCTAGTAGTGATGTAGTGGATATGACTAATGAAGAGCTTGCAAACCCTGATTTCGGTAACTAAGTTAGGAAGTTATTATGAAGATACTCCAAAAGCAATCAAACAAGTATTCAAGCGGGCAACGAGCCGTAACACTCGCAGAAAAGGAACTCGCAGTACATCGACTGTTAGAAGTGTGGGCACAAGTACCAGAGCTTAGGCTCGGCCAGATGATCTATGTGGCAGTATTTGGCAAAAACCCCGTTGATCTATTCAATGTAGAGGATGGTGAGCTGTTGCAAAGGCTAGAGAGACTTATCAGTGAGGATGAGTAAAAAAGCACTTGCATAATTAAAGCGGTTGTGCTAGTATGGGAGTAGAGAACATAAAACTCTACTCCAGTTTGTACTTTTCACCCTAACCCACAAATCAAATCAAGTCTTGATAGCTTCTCGACCAGAGCCAGATTGAAAGGCTGGACGTGGTGAAGGGTGTGAGGTACAAACAAACAAACACAAATGAGGGTCTATGAATGATAATAAAATTCCCCGATGGTCAAGAAGTTGATGTAGTATATGAAGATCAAGGCCACACATACAATGTTTCACATAAGCTAGCAGCAAACAAGTGGAGTGAGCCACAGCCAACACACGGTATCACTGCGCCACTAGAACTTATACCAAAACCATTTTTAAAAGCTTGGGCAAGTAAACTAGGCGTTAACAAGATGCTAGAGTTGATATTCGAGCAACCAGCTATTTATGAGCAACTAGCTGATTTCTGGAGTGATTACGACGCTAACGCCAACAATGAACGTACTGAGAACGATAAGCCCGTATGCTCTGATTATATGCTTAAAAAGCGTTACCCGTGGTATACCCGCGCCAAATCTGCATTTAAAGATGCAAGTGATGAAGGCAAAGAGTTTGGCTCGTGGCTTCACGGCTCTATTGAAGACTTTTATAAGTCTGATCGCAAGACATCACCTATTGTATCCCCAGATGTGGAAAACATGTGGAATAGTTTTAAGTTATTCGATAACTTCTTTAAACCAAAGCCAGATGATGACGGTATTGAATTCCTCGTGTACTCCCAGAACTTTGGCTACTCCGGTATGGGGGACTTCAGGGGCATGATGAGTGGCAAGCACTGTATTGGCGACTGGAAGTCTACAAACAGATCATTCAGTAGTAAAGATGGTATTTCAGTTGATTATTTTTTCCAAGTAGGTGGACTCGCACAGGCCGAATTTGAGCGTACTGGCAAGTGGGTAGACGACCTATTTATAGCAAACTTCGATAAGAAGTCAGAAGACCCAAGAGTAATGTGGGCAAGCGAGTTTGGCATGGCACCAGTTGATGCAGCTCAAGCTTATGTTACTCTACACAACGCCTACCACACATGGACGTGGTGGGATTACAAATTTAAAAGAGGTTAAATATGGTTAAAACTCCCCACGTAGACCGACCTGAAGGTTGGGAAGAAGAACAGGATAAAAAGATGGTTGAAAGAACAGCGAGTTATCCAGCAGAAACAGTTAAAGAAGCAAGAGAATTGGGCATTAACCCAGATAACTTTGAGACTATTGAAGAGCTCGATGACGCAATCGGAGTAGTTAAAACTCTGCGAGAAGCAGAAGAAAGTGAGAGTGAGTAATGGACAGATGTGAACCATCACAAGACTTAGTCAAGTCGAAACTGGCGGACGGGCCAAATATCGCTAGAGAAAAATCAGCTATTCTAGGTGCAATGAACGACCTAGACACGGATATAAGCCAGTTATCAGATCAGTTATTTGGCTTAGATGATAAGTTATTCCCAGTGAGTAGCCAGACGCCAACAGAGGACATGGCTGTGCCAAGCCAGGAGTATGTTGGTAGTTCAGATCTTTACAACTACATAAGAAGGCTTAACGATACTGTTGTTAGCTTACAAGCAATAGTCAGAAGTATTCACCAGCGAGTAGAGGTTTAATATGTACGAAACGTATACAGTAGAGCAAGTATTACCAACTGGCAAAACTCATAACACATATGGGCAGGAATATCAAGTAAAGTTTGCCGAGAATGAAGCAAGCTTTAAGTTGTGGTTCCAAAAAGTACCAGAGGTAGGCAATAAGATTGATGGTACTATAGATGGTTGGAAGTTTAAAAAAGCTCCAAGAGATCAACAATCTCCCCAACAGCAAGCTTCACGACCTCAATACAAAGCAGACCCTAAAGGTGATGGTATGCGACAAGGTATGTGTGTAAACAACGCAGCTAACTTTGTTACAGCCGTAAAAGACCCCACACTTACCCCAGCACAGTGGGCCAAAGAAGTATGGACTCACGCAAAGGCCTTGTATGATCTCGGTGATCTGGACCAAGAGTTGCCGGTTGAAGACGTTAAAACAGCTCCTAAGAACGTACAGGACGCGCTACTGTCATGAACGCAGACAAGATTATAGCCCAGCTCGACAAGTTCCAGGCTAATCTTTTCATCACAACCTCAAGTGGAGTCGAGCCCGCTACGCCAGACGTACTAAGTAAGAACCTTCTTTTTATTAGAGGTTTATTAGTGCGATTGGTCGAAGAGGTAGCTACGGCTGAAAAAGATTATCGCAGAAGTAAAGCAGCTCGGTTTGACAAGTTCTTAAAAGATGGTATGAAGAAGTCCCCAGCTATGGATATGTTGGAGATGGAGTCTGACCTGATTGAGAAGAAAGTCAACACGGAGCGCTTGAAAAATTATATGAAATATGTTGATGGATTATGCAGCTCTATACAAAGTGTGCTTAAGGTCCAAATAGGATCAGATAAGAGTCAGTACTGATATGAAGTCTAGGAGGGAACGGATCAAGGAAGCTGTCAAGATGATAGCTGGCTATGAAGAAACAATACGCATGGCACTGTCCGCAGGTGACAAAGATGTTGCCAAAGAGCTAGAGAAGTCAAAGTGGGATGCATATAAAAAGTTGAAGGAGTTGGTATATGGCGCGATCAAGTAGCGAAGAACGCGCACAGTCCAGCAAGACCAACAAAGTATTTGACATTCTCATGGATGATGATGCTCTAGACGAGCTCGAACAAAAAGCCGAGCAGACAGAGATAGCATACTTGACAGAGTTTGAAGAAGAGGCTCTAGAATACCTTAAAAACGAAGGAAAATACCAAGGCGTATCGACTGGGTACAAGCACATTGACGAGCTGCTTGGGTCGTTTTTGCCTGGTGAGTTGTTAACGCTTGGTGGTGAT
>Ga0075464_10000219_pt1 | contig 24682 bp, 27 predicted proteins | sample DEB19_08_DNA_5_FD_75068 | JGI IMG/M metagenome (GOLD analysis project Ga0075464, IMG submission 75068) | Aqueous microbial communities from the Delaware River and Bay under freshwater to marine salinity gradient to study organic matter... | ecosystem: Environmental > Aquatic > Marine > Coastal ...
GGCTTCAAGAATGGCCAGTACAAGTGGACGGGCTGCACGCTGGACCTGGTGATCGGGCATTCATTCAAGACGATGCGGTTTCCGAGCGGGATGTCACGCCGCGCTCTGACGTGGGAGCTAGGCAGGTTGACTGGGTGGGTGGAGGCGCTGAGCGACACGTACACGGCGGAAAACCCGGAACTAAAGCTAGTGAAGAAGCCGAACGGTCACGCCTCACCGGTGGAGATGCACGCATGAGATCAAGCGATCTTCACGTGGGAGACTTTGTTCAGCTTCCAACACCGCAAGGCGTTCGCCGGGTTGAGATCATTAACATGGATGACGGCGGGTTCACGGTGAAATGGTTCTCACCGGAGGGCTTAGGCCCCTACGTCGCCGTTCTTCCGCATGGAACATTCCCGCATAACACGCTGCACAAACAGCTTTATGCGGATGAGAGAGCGGGCCAGCACGAAAGCTATTGGACCAGTCATTCTGATTTTACAGGGAGGACAGGTGAGTTCTGAGCGAGCGGTTGCCGCTTCTTCGGAAGCTTGGGCTGAAGCTTGGGCTGCATCACACCGAGATCCGTACCTCTTCGCTACAAAGGTTTTGGGCTTTCTACCTCACGGGAGTGAACCGGACGGCGACAAGCCAATATTGGAGAAATGGCAGAGCGACTTTCTGAAGGGATTTTTCATCGGCTCCGACGGAAATCCCGTAGCTGATCCACGGCATTCTGTACGATCTGGACACGGCTGCGCTAAGACATGCACGATCGCTATCTTAGCGCTCTGGTTCGTGACGACGCACTATGACGCAAAATGCGTTATCACCGCTGCTTCACAGGACCAGCTTAGAGACGGCGCTTGGTCCGAACTACGCAAGTGGTCGAGTAGACTACCAGTCCCTCTTCGCGAGCAGCTGGAGATTTCAGAAGAGCGTGTCGTTGTTAAAGCGGCTCCCGAGATGGGCTTTGTTGTTCGACGTACAGCCAGCAAAGCAAACCCAGTGGCCTTGGCCGGCGTCCACGCTAAATTCGTCCTCTATCTCATTGATGAAGCTAGCGGCATCGACAATCTTATTTTTGAAGTAGCAGCCGGATCGCTATCGACCGAAGGTGCGATGGCGGCGATGTTTTCGAATCCGACCAAGACGAGCGGATTTTTCTTCGACACGCATAACAAGATGCGCGACCGCTGGCGTTGCTGGCGTGTGTCGTCAGAGGATGTGCCTCGTGCACGGGGTCATATCGCGGATGTCATCGCGGCGTATGGCAAGGATTCGAACAAGTATCGTGTTCGTGTTCTCGGGGAATTTCCAACCCAGGATGACGATACAGTCATTCCTCTGGAGTTAATTGAGGCGGCGAAGGGGCGCAAGGTTGAAGCGCATGCGGTGTGGCCGGTCTGGGCACTGGACGTATCACGGTTTGGCGACGACAGGACCGTTCTAACTAAGCGCCAAGGCAACGTCATGCTCGAGCCGCCTACGATTTGGCGAAACATCAGCACTACACAGATCGCAGGTCGGATTATCGAGGAATACCGACGCACAACGACGGATATGAAGCCGGAAGAGGTTTGCATTGACGTGATCGGTTACGGCGCTGGTGTCGTTGACGCGCTGGATGAGCGAGGGTCACCGTTCCGTGGCAAGGTCAGCGGTATTAATGTCGCGGAATCGGCATCCGTCAGCGGCAAGTACCATCGTCTGCGAGATGAGCTCTGGTGGAAGGGCCGCCAGTGGTTTGAAGCCAAGAACTGCTCAATCCCGGAAAAGGGATGTGAGGAGCTAATCGCGGAACTCGCAACGCCGACTTACGATTTTACGGCAACCGGCGTGATAGCCGTCTGCTCAAAGTCTGAAATGAAGAAAGACCTCGGGTTCTCGCCCGACATTGCGGATTCCTTTCTGCTCTCGCTTGCGGCTGGCATTTATCCGAGAGAGCCGGATCGTCATCGCCGGTTCCGGGAACGACCGAGAAATAGCGATCCTTGGTCCGCCTGACGCTGTGGCGTTTGAAGGGTCGAAGCCGAAGCTATCGCGCGAAAGATCATTCTGAAAACTTGGAGAACCCCATGCTTTCGAAACCGCAAGGTTCGACGGCGGCGCATAGTTTTGTGCCGAAGATGAGCACGAATATCGCAAAGGTCGAGTGGCACTCGGAGCGATCGGAACTCCACGTCACGTTCAAGAACGGCGCATCTCATGCGTTTCGGGATGTTCCGCTTGGTGTGTTTCACGACATGAAGCGCGCACCGAGCCCAGGCAACTTCTTCTTCCATAACATCAAGGGCCGGTTCACGGGCCGGAAGCTCGGCTCATGAGCATCCGGTTTATTGCTGAAGCGTTTCGTCGTGGGATTGGTGAGAAGGCCACCTGTTCGTCCGCAACGATGAAATACGAGCGGGATGCGGACACGGGGAAGGATCGGCAAGTCCTGACCTTCTATATCCAGCCGAACGACGGCGAGATGATCCCATTCACGCACAAGATCGACGGCAGAGCCGACCCGGTGGCGGGCGCTTCGGACGCTGCTCGCATTTATCTCGAAACACACTGAGGGAAACACATGGCACGCAATGGCGCACTGGTCGCCCCGGACACGTTCAAGGAACTGACGGCAATCACCAAGAGCGATGTGACGGTTTATGACCGGCCGTTTGATGCGTTCATGGTCGGTGGTGCCGGCGATGTCAGCATTACGGATCTGAAGGGCGTCACGGTCGTCGTCAAAGGATGTCTGACCGGCACGATTTACCCGATTGCCGCTTCGAAGATCAACAACGCGACGACGGCGACCGATCTCGTTGGCTTGCGGTACTGAGGGATAATCCATCATGGCGGACGATGCCGATTACATGGCCGTGAGCCGTGAGGAAGACGAGCAGAACCCGAGCAAGCTTGAGGCGGACGATCTGTTCGTCACGATGCGTGGCTGGTTCTCGACGGACAAGTCCAAGTCGGACGAATGGAGGGAAGAGGCCAGGACGTCTTTCAATTTCGTTGCCTCGGATCAGTGGGACCCGAATACTGAAAAGCAGATGGCGAGCGAGAAACGTCCGGCCATCACGTTCAACCGCGAACTTTCGATCATCAAGGCCGTGGCTGGTGTTGAGATCAACACGCGGCAGGACATCATCTATCTTCCGAGAGGGATGGAAGAAGGAGATGTCGTTGCGAATGAGAGTCTGTCAGCAGCTTCAGAATGGATGGCAGACGGCTGCAATGCGCAGCAGCAGGAAAGCCGCGCGTTCCAGGACATGCTTGTCTGTGGCATCGGCTCGACGGAATCCCGGATTGATTACGAGCTTCACCCGGACGGGAAGTACATCGAGCAGGCCATAAGTCCGCTGGAAATGTACTGGGACCACGCCGCACGGGAGCAGAACCTTTCTGACCGCAGACGCACTTGGCGTGCGCGGAAGATGCCATTGTCCGATGCGAAGGCGCTGTTCCCTGGAGAACAAGACCGCGACCTAAACTGTAGCTGGGTCAGTGATGTCGGTTCGACTGTTCCTGTGCCGGTCGAAGAGCGTAGGCTCAAGCAAGGGTCGATGACCAGCAGTGACACGAAGTCGACCGTTGTCATCCTGCAAATCCAGTGGTGGGAGCGAGAGAAATATCACCGCGCCGTCAATCCAGCGACGGGCGAGATGGAGGAACACGACGATAAAAGCCTGAAGGCGCTCAAGTCTCAGGTTGATGCAACCAACAAGGCGATGCAGACCGAAGCGCAGCAGTCGGGCGCGCCGTTCGAGCCGATGGAGGTTCAGAGCGTCACACAATATCGCCGCGTCTACAAGCAGGCATTCATCGGAGACAAAATTCTCAAGGCGGGTCCGTGCCCAAGAGCAGACGGGTTTACGCTGAACTTCATCACGGGAGAGCGCCACGAGACGAAGAATTCCTGGTTTGGGCTGGAGAAGCTTCTTCGTCCTGCGCAGCAGATGGCCAACAAGTGGCTGTCTCAGGCGACGCATATCATCAACACCACGGCGAAGGGCGGCATTCTCGCGGAGGAAGACGCCTTCGTAGACCAGCGCCAAGCCGAAGCAACCTATGCCCAGCCCGACGCGATCACATGGGTAAAAAAGAAGGCGATCAGCGAAGGCAAGATCATGCAGAAGCCGGGCGTCGGCATGGCCGCGCCTTACGTGCAGCTTCTGCAACTCGCCCTCGATGCGATGCCCCAGGTCACGGGCATCAACATGGAACTGCTGGGCATGCGGGATGTCAACCAGCCCGGCGTGTTGGAAGCGCATCGCAAGCAAGCCGCCATGACCATCCTTGCGACGCTGTTCGATAGTTTGACCGCATACCGGATTGAGATTGGCCGCACGCGTCTGTTCTTCATTCAGAACTATCTCGCTGACGGCCGGTTGATCCGCATTCTAGGGCCGGATGGCTACAAGGCGATCAGCCTCGTGAAGGACCAAGCCGTTGGTGAATATGATGTGATCGTTTCGGAAGCGCCGACGAGCCCGAACCAGAAGGAACAGACCTGGGCCGCGTTACAGACTGTGCTTCCCGCGTTCCAAGGTTTGATGACGCCGGATGTCGCTGTGATGTTGTTGGAGTACGTGCCCGGCCTGCCGCAGAAACTGATCGATAGCCTTAAGAAATTGCTCGAACAGCAACAGCAATCTCCGGAAGCCGCGCAGCAAAAGCAGATCGCGCAGGACGCGGAACTGACGAAGATCGACCGGGACAAGGCGGCATCGGAGAAAGACAGGGCCGTCGCGAAGAAGACGCTTGCAGAGACTGTGTTGGGTTTCGCATCGGTCGCCAGCGACAATCACTTGAAGGAAGCGCAGGCCGAGCGGGAACAATCGCTTGCGGTTCATACGAAGGTGAGGGCCGTCAAGGATTTAACGCTCACGGCGGTCCCGGAAGATCCCCTGTTCTCGAACTCCGACCTTCCGAAACTTCCCCAACTTCCGCAAATCCCCATGCGCCGCCAGCCGGATGCAAACCCGCTCGCAGCGCCGACGATCGACGACACCCCAGTCCAGCCGCCCCGAGGTCCCTCGATTGCGGGGATCAATGGCGCTGGCATTTAACTCTTAGCGGAGACGGACCTGAATGCCCCCTTTTGACGACGATCTTTCGCCGGAAGAACTGGCGTATATGCAGAGCGGCGGACGGACGGAACTTCCGGCCAAGCCCGCCGCCGAAGCAGTTGAGCCTGCGCCGGCGGCGGAACCTGTTGCAACGCCCGATGCTAGCGCGCCGACCGCAGAGGATGCGCCGAAGACGGAGGCACCAGGCGAGCCTGACATTTCGGACGACGATGATGAAGACGTAGAGGAAGGCCAGTACGTCAAGGATGCGCAGGGGCGGTTGCGTGATCCAAAGACGAACCGTTTCGTCAAAATGGTTCCGATCAATGCCGTGCATCGGGTGCGGGATAAGCACAAAGCGACGAGAGCGGAGCTTGAAAAACTCCGCATCGACATGGCGCGTGGCGAGGAACGGCTCGCAATCCTGAATGAAGCCTTCAGCGGACAGAACAAACCACTGGCGCAGCAGCAGGCGCCGAAGGAGGAATCTGAGCCCAATCCGTTCGAAGAGCCGACCGTCGACCATATGAAGGATTTCGTTGGTGCCTTCGATCAAATGAGCCGACGCAACGCCTGGCTTCTGAAGCAGCGCGAGAAGGACGCGGAGCGCACCGCCAACATCGAGCAGCAGACCAGCCAGCGCGATGCGATGTCGTCATTACGGCAGACGTACACGAGTGACGTGCAGGCATTCCGCCAAGCGAATCCCGACTTCATGGACGCATATCAGCACTTGGTGAAAGGTCGTCTAGCGGAGCTTGATCTTCAGGGCGTGCGCGATCCACTGAAGCGCAAAGCGATCATCGAAGCAGAAGAAACGCAGATCGTGGCGCAGGCTTTGCAGAATAATCAGTCCCCTGCACAATTGATTTACGGCATCGCAAAAGCCCGTGGATATATGGGGAAATCTGCAACTACGGTACCCGCCGCAACCCCAACATCAACGCCCGCTTCGAATGCGGCAACGGAGAAGATCAAAGCACTTCAGACCGGGCAGGCAGCAGCACAAACGCTGTCGAATGTTGGAGGACAAGCAGCACCGAGCTTGACATACGCAACGCTTGCACGTATGAACCAATCCGATTTCGACGCAGCGGTCGACCAAATGACCGAGAAGCAGCTAGAGCGTTTCCTAGGCGGTCGTTGAAATCGGGATGGCCAAGCATCCCACAAAGAAGACATCCCCAACACTACCGTGTCCCCGTGTGTCGTGCGTCTCGCGCAAGAGACCGTTTCAGGAATCGTAATCCTGCTTCGGACGGCCTCCGATAATGGCCACGGCGAACGGCTCGCCCAACACCCCGAAGCTGTCCCGCTGAGCGCAGCGATCAAGCGCATCAATCACCGGAACAGAGAACGGGGTATTTCCCATGTCTTACACGGAATTTGGCGTCAATGACGCCAACGCAGTGCATCTGTGGGCCAAAGTGCTCGCACGTGCGGAGCGTGACTCGCTTGAGATCGCGCCCTTGATGGGTACGGATGACAACTCGATCATCCACATCAAGGAAGAGACGGAGAAGGGCGCGGGCGACAAGGTGTCGTTCAACCTTCGCGGTCGTCCGAAGCAGGACGGCTTTACCGAGAGCATGACGGCCGAAGGCAACGGCGAATCTCTCACCATCCTCCAAGACTCGATCTACATCAACGAACTCGGTGGCGTCATGTCGTCGAAGTCGGAGAACACGATCGATGCGCAGCGTGTTCCGTTCAAGCTCCGTCAGGAGTGCAAGAACGCGCTAACGGATTGGTGGGCTGATCGGAAGTCGGCGATCTTCTTCAACCAGACGTGCGGTTATACGCCGTCAGTTGGAACAGGCGTCGGCAAATACCTGCGCACCGGCAACAACGCCGTGACTGGGCCTGCGGGCGTAGCGGGCAAGACACGCCAGATTTTCCCTGGCGCAGTGACGAACGATGAATCGCTCGGCAGTTCTGACACGTTCTCGGTCGGCTTGATCGATAATGCTGTTGCGGCTGCCCGTACGGGTGACGTGATGGTGCGCCAGGTGAAAGTGGCGGGCCAGCCCAAGTACGTCGTCTACCTTCACGAACAGCAGGTGGTGCAGCTCCGTACGAGCACGTCCCAGGGCTCGTGGCAGGACATTACGAAGTTCACCTACTCCGGCGTCGATCCGTCCAAGAACCCGCTCTATAGCGGTGCTCTGGGCGAATACAACGGCTGCATCCTCCGTCGATCGCAGGACGTGACGCCGGGTGTGCACCATTCGAGCGGAGCAAGCGTCGCCAATACGCGCCGCGCCATTCTGCTCGGTGCTCAGGCCGCAGCTTCGGCCTTTGGCTTGAAGAGCGAAGGCTCAGGCTCGGACGGGATCACCAAGTATCGCTGGAACGAAGAGCTGCTTGATCACAAGCGCAAGCTCGAAGTTTCGGCATGGGCGATCTGGGGCCTGAAGAAGACGGTTTACGACAGCGTCGACTACGGCACGGTCGTGATCTCCACCTACAGCGCCGCTTAAGGAGGGCTCCGAACATGCCGACGAATACTCAGGGACGTCCTGCTCGAGAGTTGTCCTCGCAGCAGGTCAACTATCTCCGCAAGACGGTGAACTTCAACGACCCCGGCATCGCCACGGGCATTCCGGTTCGAAGCTGGCTCCCGGAAGGGGCTCAGATTCTCCGGACCGTGGTGACGATCCAGACCGTGTTCAACGCTCAGACGACCAACGTCCTGACCGTTGGCACCAACGCTTCAAGCTACAACGACATTGTGGCTTCGGGCGATGTTGACGAAACGGTGTTGGGCGCAACGACGGTTTTGACCGGCGCGAAGCTCAACGCTCTTTCGGCCGATAAGCAGGTGTACGTCATGTACACTCAGACTGGCACTGCGGCGACGACCGGCAAAGCCTCGATCGTCATCGAATACGCTCCTGACAACGACGAATAACGCGACGTGCGGCCGGCAGCAAAACCTGTCGGCCGCTTTCTTCAATCCTTGGGGGCAAGATGAAGCGCGAACGGGTTCTGATCTGCATTCCAACGCATGACTGCAAGGTCAGCGTTCCGACGTGCCAATCGCTGATGTTCTCGATCGCTGCTGGTTCAAGAATCCACGCAATCAATATGCAGTTCGAGTGCGGGAACTCGATCATTGCGCGGGCAAGAAACAAGCTCGTCGCGGAATTCATGGCTGGCGGTTATGACCAGCTCTTTTTCATCGACTCCGATCTCGGATGGCAGCCCGACGCCTTTGTCCGGTTTATTCAATACCCTGAAGAAGTCGTTTGCGGGGTTTATCCCTATCGCTATGACGAGGCGCACGACGCTGGCAAATGGCCGGTTAAATGGACTGTCGAGGATGGTGCGGCAATCGCTGCCAACGAGAACGGGCTTTTGGAAGTTAAGGCCGCAGCAACCGGGTTCATGCGGATCAGGCGGAGCGCGATTGAGAAACTGATCGCGGCAAACCCGGACAAGCTGGTGCAGTGTCCGCAGACTGTGAACGGCTGGTATTACGCCCTGTTCAACAACGAAGTGCGGAACGGCAAGTTCACGGGCGAAGACTATTACTTTTGCGATCTCTGGAAGCAGATCGGCGGCAAGGTCTGGATCGACCCGAACATAGGCTTTGAGCACATGGGCGTGAAGTCGTGGCGGGGAAACCTGTCGTCGACGCTTATTGCCCAAGGTGGCGAGGCCTCCGAACAATCAAGCGCGGCATAGGGGTTAGGCCATGTCGACGCTCGGCGTGATGAAGGCGAGAATTGCCTCGGAATTTCGGAGAGACGACCTCTCTGCCGACATTGCGAACGCGATTACGACTGCGATCAACGCTTATAAGTACGAGCGCTTCCCGTTCAATCGCGCGGGATTTGTTGATGCTCCGGCCAACGACACGGAAACAGACAATCCCTGGATGACGACGGCCGAGCGGTTGATCCGCTGCCGTGCGAAGCTCGAAGTCGCGGTCAACGTCATAAAATATGATGCGACGGACTCCTTTCCTCAGTCAATGTTGGAAGAAGTCAACGACGCACTGACGCAGCTACGCATCAGCCTGGTCCAAAGCACGACGGCGGTTCCGGGAACACTCGGAGCGATGAAGGTCCGGATCGCGAACGAGATCAACCGGGGAGATTTGGACCCGGAGATTGCCGATGCGATCAATGCCGCCATCGATTACTGGTCGGGTGAGAGATACTTCTTCAACGAAACACGAGACACGACGTTCCAGACGATTGCCGATCAGGACAGCTACGGGATCAATGAATTCAACGACATCCGGAACGTCATCAAGATCGACTACATGATGTGCATTACCGGAGGTCTTCCGGACGGTCAAAGCTACGACATCGTCCCCCGGTTTCCGCGAACGATAGAGCGCTCGATCCAAAGTGGCGCGCCATCGCGAGGCATTCCTTCGGAATATACGTTCTACAATCAGACGATCCGGCTCTACCCCGTCCCGTCATCTCCGTTTGATGTGCGGATTGCCTATCAGCGATCGATTCCTGCTCCAGTGCAGAATGATGAGACAGGCAACGCCTGGATGACGGTGGCCGAACGGATGATCCGCGCCCAGGCGAAGGCCGAACTTTACAAGCATGTGGAAGCGCTGGCCGACGAGGGCAAGGCTGCGAAATACGCAACGCTGGCTGATGATGAGTCATCAGTTCTATCGCGCAAAACGACCAAGATGACCCAAGTCGGAGCGGGGCAAATACTGCCCTATAATTAAATGACAGAATTCATTCCGTTGCCGAAGAATGCAAAGGATATCTCTGGTCAGAGATTTGGCCGGTTAGTTGCTTTGGGGCCAGTTGGCTTCAGAAGCGGCAACGGGTGGCGAGTTCTTGAATGGCTATGTCTATGCGATTGTGGCGAACAACGACTCTCGCACCAATGCGTTTTAAAAAATGGCCGAGTGCGATCATGTGGGTGCATGCGGCGCGAGGCTGCCCTCTATGCATCTCAGCAGGGCATGACCCACGGGGCAACGCGTTCTCCAGAATGGAGAAGCTGGCAGAGCATGCTGCAGCGGTGCGAAAACCCAAAGAATACTTCGTACGCTAGTTATGGCGGTCGAGGAATTCGCGTTTGCAACAGATGGAAGAAATTCGAAAATTTTCGCGACGATATGGGCAACCGGCCATCTTTAAAGCACTCGATCGACCGCATCGATGTGAATGGCAATTACGAACCCGGGAACTGTCGTTGGGCGACACCGAGTGAACAAGGTCTACATCTTAGGCGCAATGTTATCGTTGAAGCATTCGACCGAAAGGGAGCCTTGTGCGGGTTTTTCCCCGAGGGGAGCCAATCAAAACAGTACGAATTTGCGCGGAAGCGGATTCACCGGGGCTGGGACGCCGAGAAAGCGATCAAAGCCGCTCTGATTGGGGTGAGCCCATGTCTGAGATGATCCCGTTTGGAGAATACCGGCCGGATTGCTCGGATTTCAACGGGTCGACGACGGCTGCGATCAACAACGTCATACCGAGAGCAGACGGTTACGGTCCGTTCAAAACCTCTGTTCCGATCACGGCGGCGCTCCCTGCGGTGTGTCGGGGGTATTTCTACGCCCGTGATGAAGACGGCTCGGTCAAGGTATTTGCAGGAACGGTCAATCGCCTTTACGTCCTGAACAACACAACGCTCCAGTGGGAGGATGTTTCCAAGGGTGCTACGACGTACACGTCTTTGAACCCTGATGCGAACTGGAGCTTCGCGCAGTTCGGAACCCTGATTGTTGCGGTTCAGCAGAACGTCAATCCGCAGGTGTTTGACCTATCGTCTGACACGGAATTCGACGACCTCGGTGGCAGTCCGCCGAAAGGGGCGTACGTCTCGGTCGTGAACCAGTTCTTGATGCTCTCCGGACTGCAGCTCAATCCGAAGCGAGTTCAATGGTCCGGCTTGAATGACGTCACGAACTGGACCTCTGGGGTTAACTCCTCGGATTTCCAGGATGAGCCGGACGGCGGGTTTATTCGGGGTGTGATCGGGGGCGAATTCGGAACGATCCTGCAGGATCAGATGATCCGGCGCATGACCTTCTCGCCCGGCTCCGATGTGATCTTTGAAATTCAGAAGCTCGCGGAGAATCTTGGCGCTCTTGGGCCGTATGCGATTTGCTCCGGCGGATCGCTGCACTTCTTTCTGACACCCAAAGGCTTTCATCAGGTCGATAACTCGGGGGGGCTGACGCCAATCGGGGAAGAAAAGGTCAACCGGACATTCTTCGCCTCCTATGACTCGTCCAATCCTCAGTTGCTTCAGGCTATGGCTGATCCGAACAGCAACATTGTGATGTTCGTCTGGAAGTCGGTCGCATCGTCTCAAATCCTGTTCGATAGCGCGCTGATTTACAACTACGTTCTGCAGCGCTGGGCGCCACTGTCAGTGAGTGGAGAAGCGTTAGCGCAGTTAGCGGCTCCAGGTCTGACGATGGAAGCCCTGGATGCCATTGCGCCGGGCGCTCAGACGATCAGTGGCGCGGCGAACAACGGTTCAGGGAAAATCCGCCTCACGGTCGGATCAACGTCCGGATGGACGACGGGTGACTATAAGACGATTTCCGGTGTTGTGGGGACGACGGAGGCTAATGGCACGTGGGCCATCACCGTTATCGACGGAACGCATATTGATCTCAATGGATCGACGTACACCCATGCCTATTCCTCGGGAGGAATTGTCGGCGGTTCTCTTGATGCGCTGCAGTTTTCACTCGACACGGTAGGCCTGGCTTCGCTACCCGCGCTCTCCTGTTGTGACAGCACGCATAGAGTTGGAACCTTTACGGGGCAAAACCTCGAAGCCGTTCTGGAGACGGCGGAGCAAAGCGGAAACGGCCAACGGCTTCGCATTCGTGGCTTCACGCCGATCACCGATGCATCAGATGTTAAAGGAACGATTTCCAAACGGGAGAATCTGAGAGACGCGCGCACGTATCTGCCAGAGTCGTCGATGAATGGTGAGGGCGTGTGTCCCCTGATCTGGTCGACCCGCTACGCTCGCGCAAGAATTCGTATTCCTTCCGGTCAAGCATGGTCCTTCGCAAGCGGTGTCATTCCCGACGCCGGTGCGGACGGTCAGCATTGAAAGAGGGGACACGTGTCAGGAAACTGTCCGCCATCAACCGAGAAGGATCCGGTTCGGCTGTGTCGCGCCATTCGGGACTTGTTCGCCGGACGGTCGAATGCAGCGGGAGAGTTCACGCTGCGAACGGGTCAGACGACGACCGTCGTCTCTGCTCCGAATTGTGGCGCTACAAGCAAAGTGTTTCTGCAAGCCGCCTCAGCAAATGCCGCCACGGAAGTTGGAAACGGCACGATCTACGTTTCGGCTGTTGACGTTGGGGAATTCACGGCGACGCACGTTAACTCCGGAACGACCAATCGGAAATTCTATTACAGGATCGCGGATTGATGGCTGACATCGAGATCATCCAAATACCGATGGAGATGGTCGGCGCGATGCTTCCGCATCTCGGTCCGCATCTTCTTCGTGGAGCTTCGGCAGAGCCGGAACAGGTCAACGTCAAAGATACGATCGATCGCATCGTCGATGGTCGCATTCAGATGTGGGCCATCATGACACCGGACGAAATCCACGCCGCGTTCCTGACCTCTGTTCTCTCGAATGACGACGGGACGTTCGATCTCGATGTCTACGGGCTTGGAGGCGCGGGCATTCTGAAATGGGGCAAGCTTATCTCTGACCGGATGATGAGTTTTGCACGGTTCACAGGCTGCAAGCGGATCGTGTTCAGCGGCCGCAAAGCACTGCTCAAGGCATACGACGGCGTGACGATTACCGGCCGTCGTCCGGACGGGCTCTATCAATTTGAAAGACAGGTGGCGGCATGAGTAAGGGCGGCGGGAGTAAATCCCAAAAGCAGGTCACGACGTCCGAACCGTGGGCAGCAGCACAACCTTATCTCAAGGACTACCTTGCGAAGGTCGGCAGCCTTTCTGGGTCAACGGACATTACGCCGGCGCAAACGGATGCGTTCGCACAACTTGAGACGAACGCAAAAGCCGGAAATCCGTTCTCAAGTTCACTGACGACAGCCGCAAACAGCGCTCTGAATTACGACAATTCCGATCAGGTCGGCTTGTTAAAAGACGCCTACGGCACGCTGCAGAGCAATCTCGGAGACTATGCTTCCGGGAAATACCTCGATGTCGGAAACAATCCTCAGATTCAGGCGGCATTGAAGGTCGCGGCAGACGATGCGCAGAGCCGTATCAACCAGATGTTCGCTGGCTCTGGGCGTTCTTTCTCAGGCGCGAACCAGGGTGCCGTGGCACGTGGTGTTACGTCTGCTACGGCACCCATTCTGTTGAACGAGTTCAATCAGCAGCAGCAGAACCAGCTTGCGGCCGCAAATGCACTATTCGGAGGGGCTGGTTCAACGGCCTCTGGAACCTCTGCCCTAGATACGACGAAGGCAAACATCAACGCGGCAGGTGTTCCGTTGTCTCAGTCAGCAATGGATGCAGCGAACTACACACCGAACCAGCTTCTCAACATCGAACAGCAGAAAACGGAACTTCCGTTTCAGAACCTGTCTCTGCTGAGCCAGCTTCTCCTTCCGGCCGCAGGGCTTGGAGGAACGTCGACAGGGAAGGGCTCCGGAAGCGACAGCCAGTACGGCATCACGTCTTCCGGTGTCGGGTCTGTCATCGGCGCGCTCGGCTCCTTGTTCGCCCTCTCGGATGAAAACGCGAAAGACAATATCGAGCCCGTTGGTCTCTTGGCCGATGGCCAGCCGATCTACCGCTACAACTACAAAGACGATCCAACCGGCGAAGTTCATATCGGCCTGATTGCGCAGGATGTTGAAGGTGCGACTCCGGAAGCGGTTGCTCCGATGGGCAACGGATTTAAGGGCGTGGATTACGACGCTGCTACGAGAAACGCGGCGGCAATGGTTCGTGATGCGGTTCAGAAGAAGGGCAAAGCAGCATGAACATCACCGACCTTCTGACGAGCCTTGCGAATGGCAAGGGGCTGAACATCACACCGGGCGTTCCGGATACGAACCTTCAGCAGGTGGTGTCACGCTTTGCGCAGGGGAATGGCGCGCCTCAGATGCCGTTCGGCATGGCCGTGCCTCAGATGCCTGACCCGGCACAGGCGGCAAAGATGTTCGCCGGTCTCAGCCCGTCAGCCGATGTTCCAACGAACCTTCCTGGCAGTCTCGCAGTTCCGAACGATGCGCAGACCGGGGGCTATATGGGTGTCGGCGCAGGGCTGCAGGGGAATATCCCGAAGACACCGCTTCCGCCGCCTGAAACCGAACTGACGTCGCCGCAGAACACGTCAGGTATGACGACTGGATCGATTGCGCAGCCTTCTGCCCCGGCGAGCACGTCAACACCAGATTTCAGCCACTCGTTTGCCGACACGCTGACGAACGTCGGCAATGCGCTTCAGGGGAAGGCCACAGCTAATCTCGGTGAAGACACGCTCAGCAAGAACAAGACCTACCAGGCATTGATCGCCAAGGGACTAGACCCGGCGAGCGCGGAAGCGGCTGTGCGTAACCCGACAATTCTGCAAGCGGTTCTTCCTGCTGTGTTCAACCCGACCAAGAATCTCACCAACGATCAGCGGGAATATGAAACGGCGCAGGCTCAGGGGTTCAAAGGAACGTTCCTCGATTACCTCACGACGGTAAAGCGAGCTGGCTCTCCGCAGTTTAGCGTCACCACTGATATGAAAGCAGAGAACGCGGAATCAAAAGGTAGAGGGGAAGGTCTAGCCAAGCGCCTGAACTCAATCGCCGAAGACGGCGTTGAAGCAGGGAAGGACATGCAGACGCTGCAGCGGCTATCTCAACTAACCAGCAACGTCGATCCCGGCACGAAGACGGCGCTGCTTGAGCAGGTTCGAGATCTGACCGGCATTGCGCTCGATCCTAACACCGACAACGTGCAGGCATTCAAGGCGGCCGCCAGCTACCTCGCGCCCCGCATGCGGGTGCCGGGGTCCGGTGCCTCATCCGACCGGGACGTGTCGCTCTTCATGAAAGCGCTGCCGTCGCTTCTTGGCACTCCAGAGGGCAATCAGACGGTCATCGAAACTCTTGGTGGGATGGCTCAACAGCGCCAGCGAAGAGCGGACATTGCCGCGCAGTGGCAGCGCGGGGAGATCGGCGCGGCAGACGCGGACCGGGCAATGGCCGCTCTTCCTGACCCGTTTGCTGAATTCAAATCCCGGACAAAAGGTATGCAGCAGCCGCAAGCAGGCGATCTGCCGGTCATGACGCCGGAGCAGGCGGCTAGGGCTCCATCTGGCACTAGGTTCAAGGACGTCAACGGTAAGGTGAGGGTCAAGCAATGACCGCGAAAGACCCCTACGCCGGAATTGCAGCCCTTGTCCCGGACGCAGACAAAGACAAAGACCCTTATGCCGGGATCGCGAGCCTTGCGCCGTCCGGTCCGGTTGCGACGGATTTCTCAAAACTGACGTCGCCCAAAGACGTGCAAGCCGAGATGGACAAGATCCCGGATGCGGATGGTAAGCGCGCTTTCTTGAACGAATGGGCACGACAGAGAGTCGGCAGCGAAGGCGTCCACAACGTCGCGACGCGGCTGTTCGCAAAGGGGACTCCTGTCGGACCTTGGCTTGATGAAATTGGCTCAGGGCTGAACTCTGCGATCCATACCATCTCTGGCGGCCGAGCCGGAATGCCCTACGATCAGGCGCACGCTTTGGAAGAGGCGAGAGACGCAGAGACGGAGCGCATTTCTGCGGAGCAGCCGAAGGTAGGGCATCTACCGCTGATTGGAGATATCACGACTGGCTCTTTGATTAAGGGGGCCGGCGGCGTTGCGAGTGCGGCAGCCGCTGCCCCGCTCGCTCCGCTGCGCGTGATGCAGGGAGAGGCGGTGGTCCCGAGTATCATCAACTACGGCGCAACAGGGGCTGCGACGGGGGCTGTGGCAGGTGCTGGCGAAGGTGAAGGACTGGACCGGCTGAAGAATGGAGGCATTGGAGCCGGAGCCGGTCTCTTGATTGGCGGCGGCGCGCCTGTTGCCGGTCGCGCCATCGCCGCCCCTTATCGGGCTGTCCGCGATCGGCTCCGGCCACTGCCGGAGGAATTGAACGGCTTCTCTCGACCTGAAATCGACAGGGTGTCACGTGCGGTCCGTGATGACCAGATCCCGCAAAACTTTGATCAGCTCGCCCAGGAGCTTGGTCCTGAAGGAATGCTTGCAGACATGGGTCCCAACGTGCGGGCACAAACCTCCGCATTAGCCAATCAGCCTGGCGCAGCCCAGTTTCGCATTCGCGATGCCTTGGCGGATCGTTCGGAAGGAGCCTCCGATCGCATTCGCGCTGATCTTGATCAAGCGTTCGGCCCTCAGCAAAACGTCATAGCTCTCGAACGGCAGAGAACGAACGCAGCCAACATGGCGGCACGGCCGCACTACGAAGCGTTTGAGAATGCCGAAATTCCGATGACCGAGGAGTTACACGGCGCCTTGCAGGAAGCGCGGCACTGGGGAGCCGTTCAGGAAGGGATCAAGATGGCGCGGGGGCAAAGCATCATGCCGCGCGCCATCAACCGTCTAGAGCCGGACGCGATGACACCAATGACCGGCCTTCCGAACCAAGTAACCGATCTCGTGCCGTCTGGACGGGAACTCGATTATGTGAAGAGGGCGCTCGATCGCAAAGCTAATGAGGCTTTCGAAAAGGGAGATACGCATCTAGGAGACATCATCAACCAAACGGCGCGGCGGCTAACAACGGAAATCGATCGCATTTTGAGCCCGGATAACCCGGCCGGAAGCGTTTACGCCAGAGCACGCGGCGCGGCTGCGGAAGGCAAGCAGTTCAGCGAAGGCTTGCGTGATGGCTCAGGCGTTTTTTCTCGCCCGAAGACCCACCACCCAGATCAGGTGGAAGATGATCTTTATGACGCCTCGGTGCCGTACAGCGACGGGTATTTCGCCGGCGCTCGCGCCGACATCGGCAACATGATGGACGAATCGGCAACCCAGTTTGGAAGCACGGGCGACCGCGCGGCGCGGAAAGGATTGTGGAGTCGGAATTCTGAGCGGCGCATTCAGCAGTTAACCGACGTCCCAAACGCCCAACGCGTTCTTAATCGACGAGACGCGGAAAGCACGTTTGCTGAGACGCAGAATACTGCGTTGGCGAACTCGGCCACAGCCGCTCGGCTTCAAGCGCAGAAAGAGTTTCCAAATCCGATCATGAACAATGGGGAAGGACCGCGCGTCACGGATGTGACGTTGACGGGCATTCCGCTGAAAATTCTTCAGAAGGTCGTCGGCGCAACGACGCGAGAGTCGACCAATGAATCCTTGACGCGCATGGCGGACAACGCCGCGCGCATTCTCACGGCGACGGGGGCTCAGCGCGATCAGTTCTTCCGGGGCCTCGCCAAAAATCTTGAACGTCGTGGGGCGACGGCAGAGCAGGGGGCACAGATCGCGGGAGCGGTGGAGGCGTTGATGCTGGGGTCGGTTCCAAGCGCAGTCGGCGCCGCCACTTCTGACGGAGGGCGTTGAAGGACACCACGGTTTCGGCTCGGCCTTCGGGCGTATCGATGAACCAGCCGAGCACGATCGTTCCGATGAACAGCACAGGGAGAAGATACCAGTAGCCCGCGTCCACCATGTCGTACAGCGCATACTTGTACATGAGCAGAACGAGACCCGTCACGACGATGGTGATGATCTGAAGCACGAAGAGTATGGCGACCCGCATCAAGTTTCTCGCGTTTGTGCAGTGCGTATTCAAAAACAACGAGCACTGGAATGGCACAGACGCCAGCTTCGATCCGCTACAACAATCCTGGGGCGCAATGGCCAGGACAAAGCTCGAAGAAATTCGGCGCTGACGGCTACGCAACGATTGGCGGTGGCAATCAGATTGCGATTTTCTCCGATCCCGTCAATGGCGGAGCGGCGCAATTTGACCTGTTATCCCGGAATTATGCCGGGCTCCCCCTGACCGAGGCCATCCGAAAGTGGTCGGGTGGCAACGCCTCAGATGCCTATGTCGCGAATATCGCAAAGCGAACCGGGCTCAGTCCCGATGCGGTGCTTTCACCAGAGCTTCTAGCCGATCCGGCTCGAGCCATCCCGCTCGCAAAGGCGATGGCCGCCCATGAGGCAGGCCAAGACTATCCAATGACAGATGAACAATGGGGCAGCGCATTCCAGCGCGCTAGCGGAGGGGGAAGCATGCCGGTTCAACCAGGGTTCGGAATGTTGGCGGGCGTACCGGGTACGACCATCGCAAATCCAACCTCAGGCGGTCCGCAAATGGCTCTTCCGGCCGGTCTCTTGGCGGGCATGGATATGTCAGGCCAAGCCCCACAACAGCCGCCGGTGGCCGCGCCAGGGGCGGGAGCCGCGCCTTCAATTCTTCAGTCCTTGGCAGAGGCCGATAAAGGCGCGGTCGCGGCAATGCCGAAGATGGCGGACTTCCAATTCTCGGCGCCACAGCGGGCGCCAGTTGATCTCAGCCGCTTGGCTCAGATCGCACAAAGCAGACAGAAGCTCGGGAGCCAAGCATGACATTCTATCTCTGGTCAAAAACCGCTTCCGATAACGATACAGCCGATCCAACAGCAAACCTTCGCGAAGGATGGTCCCCCTCGATCGTCAACAATTCGATCCGGGCTTTGATGGCGGCGGCTGCGAAGTTTCGCGATGACATATCTGGGATTCTACCAACAACGGGGACAGCTTCCGCCTATGCTGTTGCGACAAACCAATACCTGACCTCAGGAATCCCTGATGGATTTACGGTGAGTTTCCGGGTTCATACCACGAACAACGCGGGCGTTACGCTCAATCCTGATGGTCAAGGTGCCGGACCTTTAAGAACAGCTTCCGGAGCGTCCATAGCTCAGGGCGTGCTTATCTCGGGGAATGTCTACAAAGCCACGTATGTCTTGGCGAACACCGAATGGCTCCTCCACGGATTCTATGGCGGGGTTGCCTCGTCGACGATCGATATTCCGTTTCTGATCGGAGATGGGTCGAACGTCATCACGACAGGACTGGGAAGCGCAATCGGGCCTTTCGACTTCGCCTTTGAGATTTCGGCTTGGTCTCTGCTCGCGTGGCAGAGCGGATCTATATCGGTCGATCTCTACAAATGCACCTATGCGCAATGGGATGCGGGAGCGACGCACCCCGTTGCAGGTGACAAGATCACCGCCTCTGCGCCGTTGGCGATTTCGAGTGCGCTTAAGAATCAGTCCAGCGCCCTGACCGGATGGACGGCGACGGTTGCCGTTGGAGACATCCTCGTTCCGAACGTTGCGTCCGTCACCAGCATCAAACGCCTCCAGGGCATGTTGAAGGCGCGCAAAACGTCATGATGAAGCCTGACGATCGTTCCCCGTGGGGAATTCTCGGCGTTCACCCGACGCGGATGACGCATTACCTCCGCGTGCGCCGGAAACCGATCAAACGTGTGTCGCGTTGGATGCTGGTCGCCGGGATGGTTCTTGCGGTCCAGACGACTTATTCTCTCGATGCAAGCCGCAATCTTATTGTTCAGCAGGCAACGATAGAGCGCCAAGCCAGTGCGCCTCATAAGGCCTTCAAATATTGCACGTCGACGTTCGTTTTTTTTACGGTTGCTGGCGCGGGCGTATGGATCGTCCCGACTGATTGGAACAGTGCCGACAACAAGGTCGAATGCATCGGGGCCGGAGGCGGCAGCGGTAGCGCATCGAACTCCGGTGGCAGCGGCGGCGCTGGCGGTGGTGCTTACTCGGCTTCGACGAATTTAACGTTTAGCGTTGGCGCCGGTGTCGCTTATTCGGTCGGCGATGCTGGGCTGGGTGGCGCGTCGGGCATTGGGCATAACGGGACAGCGGGCGGAGATACGTGGCTCGGCGCTTCTTCGTTTGCTTCGGCGACTGTTGCAGCCAAGGGCGGCGGGAAGTCCGACGCGTCTAACAATAGCTATTCAAACCCAGGCGCGGGCGGGTCGTCGTCCCTTGGTATAGGAGCAATCAAACGAAGTGGCGGCTCTGGCGCGGGCACGGCAGGGGGCGGTGGCGGTGCTGGTGGACCGAACGGGGCGGGGAACAGCGCATCAGGTCTGAACGGCGGTGCTGGAGATGCGGGATTAGGTGGCGCGGGCGGTCGACCAGGCGGCGGCGCGGGCGCCAACATGGGCGGCGGTGCGGTCGGTTCCGGTGGTGGTGGCGGCGGTGCCAAAGACGGCGGCCTCTACGGCGGCGGCGCGGGCGGACAGGGTTCAACGTCTGGATTTACGTCTGCAGGCTATTCCGGCGCAAAAGGCATCATCGTAATCACCTACACGCCACTTGTCCCGCCGACGGTCACGAGTATTTCACCGAATTCGGGTTTTACGCTCGGCGGCGACAGCGTCACGATTACCGGGGCCTCGTTCACGGGCACGACGTCCGTCAAATTCGGCACGTCTAGCGCAACCGGAGTGATCGTCGTCAACGCGTCGGCGATCACGTGTCTAACACCGGCACATGTTTCTGGGACTGTCGACGTATCCGTTACGACGCCAGCTGGGACTGGTGTGTCGACGAACGGCTTCACGTTCAACAATACACCTTCTCCGGCTGTCGCGCCGTTCATTCTAGGGGTGTGAGATGGTTCTGAAAAGCCCACTTGAACGGACGCAAGCTTTCTCGACACCGCGAAAACCGACTGCTGGGATTCCAGCGTCGAACGTCGAAGATGCGCTGAAATATATCAAGGAGAACGCGAGCGGAGGCTTAGCTTCTGTCGAAGACGATCCGGCCCCAAGGCTCGGCGGCGATCTCAATCTGAATGGACATCAGATCGTCGGCTTGGCGGCCGTCGCAACGTCTGGAAGCTATAGCGATCTGACGGGAAAGCCAACACTCGGAACCTCCGCCGCTCTGAACGTCGACACAGACGGCGCGATGGCAGCGAATAGCGACACAAGAGTGCCGTCGCAAAAAGCTGTTCGCACCTATCTGGATGCGCGCATTGCTGCACTTGACGTCGTGGAGATCAAAGGCGGCATCGATTGCTCGTCTAATCCGAACTATCCCGCAGCAGACGCTGGATATCTCTACAAAGTTACGGTTGCGGGCAAGATCGGCGGCGCATCCGGACCTAATGTAGAAGCTGGCGACACGCTGCTTTGCTTCGTTGACGGATCATCGAGCGGAAATCAGGCAGCGGTCGGGGCGAACTGGACGATTGTCCAGGTCAATATTGACGGCGCGGTCATCGGCCCGGGTTCATCGACAAGCGGTAACGTTGCTACGTTCAACGGGACTGGCGGTAAGCTTCTGCAAGACGGCGGCAAAGCACTGCCGTCCGGAGCCATCGTCGGCACGTCAGACACCCAAACTCTGACAAATAAGACCTTCGATACTGCCGGAGCGGGCAACGTCCTAAAGGTCAATGGTACCCAAATTTCTGACAAGACCGGAACCGGAAAGGCCGTTCTTGATACGTCGCCGACAATTACAAACAATCAAACCATATCACAATCCGCTGCGCAGCCGTTAGCCTCCCTAAACGTCTCAACGACAGCCACAGGGTCAGGCGAGACGCATATCTCGAAATTCTGCGGCCAGGATTCCATCGCGGGCGGTGGGTTTATTAGAGCATTGTTTTTTGCTGCTGGTCCTCTCAATGGCGGCGTCAATAACCAAGGCCAATTCGACATCATCAACGAAAACGGATCAATATTTCTTGCCTCTATAACAAGTCTTTCTGCTAATAACGGCAGCGTCTTAACTCTTTACGACAGATCAAACAACATCAAGACTATCCTGCGCGCCGATCCGGCAAACGTTAGTTACATAAGCAGCGGTTTAGTCGTCGGCGGATCGACCGGGAATGGTGCTAGCAACTTCAGGTCCATGGGCTCCATAGGGACGGCCGCACCAGTCACGGTCACGGCGTCAACGTACACGGTCGGGGCGAACGAGAGTGATATCATCTTCAATACGTCAACGACACATACGCTGACGCTTCCGTCCGCATCAGCCAATCCGGGACGCTTCCTATTCGTTAAAACCATTGCGGCATTCGCCGTCAACAGCGCTTCATCCAACGTCTGTCCTATAAGCAGCGCCACCCCAGGGACCGCTATTCTTGCGGCCACTGCCGGGAAATGGGCAACACTCAAATCGGATGGAACCAACTGGATCGTTATGGCGGCGAACTGATGTGGATCTGGGAAACAGTTAAACTCTTCTGTGCGCGTTCTAAAGCGGGGAACATCCGCACATGATCGAACTCATCCTGTCGACCTGCAGCATTGTATCGGGTGCTGCGTGCAAGGATGTTTCTCTGATCTATTCCGACATTTCACTGATGCAGTGCCAGACCGGAATTATGGCCCAGAGTGAATCTGCAAAATGGGCAAATGAGCATCCGAACTGGCGGGTAGAAAAGTACCGCTGCCAAGTGCCGGGCACGTTCGCGAAACTCTGACATCGAAACGAAGGAGAACGTCGTGACCATCAGGCTCACGCGAGACGATCTCGTCCACATTGCTTCAAGGCCAAAGAACGCGGCTCAAGCAAAGGTCTGGGATGCTTATGTCGCTTCTCTCATGTCGGCAGAAGCAACAGCCTTGTTCGATCGATATCAGATCAACACGCCGCGCCGGATGCAGCATCTTCTCGCGACGATGGTGTGCGAAACGAACCTTTCGATCATCTGGGAGTCTGGAGCATACTCGGCGAGCCGGATCACGCAGGTGTTCGGAGCCGGTCGGCATTCCTCAGCAGTCACGCCAGAAGAAGCGCAGAAGATTGCGTCACTCGATGTCAATCCAGACGGTAGCGGCCCTCGTTGCGAGGCCTTGTTTGAGCGGGTCTACGGCTACAAGACAAAGATCGGCCGCGGTATGGGCAACACCGCACCGGGCGATGGTTGGAAGCATCGTGGCCTGGGACTCAATCAGCAAACAGGCAAGGCATCCCAGCAACGCGCTGCGGCAAAGGTCGGATGCTCTCTCGAAGACCTGCAGAAGCCAATCAACCTCATCCACATGGCCTTGACTGAGTGGGAGGAAAAGAATTGCAACAGGTACGCGGACAATGACGACGCAGTTTCGATCCGCAAGCTCATCAACGGGGGTTCGCTCAAGGTTTCGATTTCCAAGATCAACGGGCTTCCTCAGGCACAGGCGGCGCTTCGTCTGGCGAAGAACGTCATCACCGACGCCGATTTTTCCGATACCGCAGTCGCGGATGCTGCCGATCCCGTTCCAGCGAACGAGAACAAGCCCGTCTCTCTCATGGCATCAACCGAGATGCAGGCTGCAGGCATCGTCGGAACGGGCGGTGCGGTCCAGATGCAGCAGTCCCTTGCGAACGCAGCCGCGCAGACGGCTGCCGGAGGGCGGTTCTCTCTCGGATCGTTCCTCATGCATCTGATGGCTGATCCGTTGTTCTGGCTGACAGTCGTGACGATCGCCGGAGCGGTCTACATGGCCATCAAGCGGCGCAAGCGCTTCCACATCTTCGGAGTTTGACCCATGGCGCTATTCACTGGACTGGCCCGCTGGGTCTCGCTCGACGCGATCAAATCAATTGCCATCGGGATTGGCTGCGCCATTCTGCTTGGCCTCGCAGTTTCGATCTATGCCGACATCAAAACGTCGGGAGGTGCGCAAGCCCGTCTCCAATGCGCTCAGGCGGTCATAGACGGCAACGAGCAAGCGGCAAAGGAAATCGACGCTCTCAACGCAAAGGCTGTCCAGGCAGCAAATGCGGAGCGGGAAAAGGCAAAGGCAGAGGTTGCGCAAACGGCACAGCGGATCGTGACGCTCGAAGCTTCCCTTCGTGCCCTGAGTGATGATCCGATCTGCTACCCGCAATCCATTTCTCGGAGCCTCAGACAATGAAATGGCACATCATCGCCGTCCTACTGCCGATCCCGTTTTTGATGGGAAACAAAGGCGGATGCTGGTCGGAGCCACCCGATCCCATGATCTCGACCAAGCTCGCGATGATCACGCCACCGCATGAGTGTCTGTCGTCTGATCCGGCATGGTCCAACCCTCCCGATGCGGACGAGCCTCGTTCTGAAACGGCGCGTCGCGAGAGAAAGAACAAGGACAGCTTCAACGCCATTCGTTCTGATCGTTCCGTGTGCCGGGCTGGGCTCAAAGCCATCCAGAAGCAAGCCAGCAAGGACTAGGAGACGACCATGCTACTCGACTACCGAACCGCCTGGACCAAGATCAAAAACGCCTGGGCCAAGACAACGAGCGTCCTTTCTTCGATGCTCAAGGTGGTGTCGCCTCAGTGGAGTAAGGCAGAAACGACGTGGGACGGCTGGACGGTGACGAAGCGTGGGATTGCGCTTGGCATCCTCGCTGTCGGTGCAGTGCTTGCCTGGAAGTTCAGCCTCGACATCACGCGGCTTGTGTCCGGCTCGTACCGATCAGCGCATGCTTACGGCTACGGTCAGAACGTCAGCCGGTCGGATATTTCCGGCATGGCGAAGGTGTCGGACATAAGTCGCATCCAACGACAGATCGATGACCTCAAGTCGCAACTTTCGAAAATTGACGACACGATAGACAAGGCTCAGGCATCCAAGATCACGACCGGCTCTTTGCCGACCAAGAAGAAGCGGCGCTAACCTCAAAAGGAGAGCCGCTATGGCCTTCGCAGAGCCACGGAGCTGGTA
>Ga0075464_10000220_pt1 | contig 24520 bp, 27 predicted proteins | sample DEB19_08_DNA_5_FD_75068 | JGI IMG/M metagenome (GOLD analysis project Ga0075464, IMG submission 75068) | Aqueous microbial communities from the Delaware River and Bay under freshwater to marine salinity gradient to study organic matter... | ecosystem: Environmental > Aquatic > Marine > Coastal ...
AGCACGGGCAGAATTTTTCCCCTAATAGGAATTTTGGCCATTGAGAACTTTTTAGGGTCGAGTGCGAACCAGTGCAAACTAGAGAAGGAAATTCTCCCGACTGGATTCAGATCGGAGACGCAATTCGGAATTCTGACAAGCCGATCAGGCAGATAGCCAGAGAAGCTGGAGTATCCGACACGGCCGTTCGGAAGCGTATGAAGAAGGAGGGTTGGGCGCGTCCCGATGTGGGTACCCCGGTTTGCGAACCTGAGCGCGAACCTCGTCAACGGCTGCGCGAACCATCCGAGTTCGAGGCTGAGCCGAAGCGGATGATGACGGAGGAGGTCGCAAACTCCCTGTCAAAGGCCTCCCTCCAGTACCTGACCGGCGAGGGACGTGAGATCATCCTCGAGTTGATGGCCGAGCTACGGTTCCTCAACCGAAACCACCAGACCTTGGCCGATATGGTCGAGGATTACCTCAACGGCGAGAAGGACGGCCGAGAGCGCGCGAAGCTGATCAAGGCGCTCGACCACGACACGCGAGCCAAAAGCGCGAGCGCGCTGGCAACGGCGCTGCAGAAGCTTCAGGACGCGGCGCCGGGCAAGAAAGAGCAGGCCCAGGCGGCAGCCGAGACGGCCGGCCAGGGATCTATCTGGGGTGACGATCTCGATCTGGGCGTCTCGAATAGGCCGTCGCGAGCTCACTGATGTCGGAAATTTGGGATCTTTCCTGCCCAGACTGGGAGGAGAGAATCCTAAACAAGCGCCCGCTCGTTCCGGATTTGCCGCTGTTCGAGAGTGAGGCGGCGCGCGCGCTGCGGGTGTTCAAGCGTCTGAAGCTCCCCGACGTGATCGGGACGCCGACGATGGAAGAGGCCTGCGGGCCCTGGTTTTTCCCAATCGTCGAGGCGCTGTTTGGATCCTACGACCCGGACACTCACGTCCGGAATATTCAAGAGGTCTTCCAGCTGATCCCGAAGGGGAACAGCAAGTCTTCCAACGGCGGTGCGCTGATGCTGACCGCGGTGCTGGTCAACCGGCGCCCTGAGGCCGAGTTCGTCCTGGTCGCGCCGACCATCGAGATCGCCAAGATCGCGTTCAAGCAAGCGAAGGGGACCATCCGTCTCGATACCGAGCTCGACAAGCTCTTCCAGATTCAGGACCACATTCGGACCATCACGCATCGGCGCTCCGGCGCCACGTTGATGATCAAGGCGGCGGACACCGACGTCATCACCGGCTCGAAGGCGAGCGGTACGATGATCGATGAAACCCACGTCTTCGCGAAGCGTGCCAATGCAGCGGACGTGTTCGTCGAACTCCGGGGCGCGCTGACGAAGCGCCCCGACGGATTCCTCTATCAGACCACGACCCAATCCAAGGCCCCGCCGTCCGGCGTGTTCGAGACCGAGCTCAACCAAGCGCGCGCTGTGCGCGACGGTAAGATGAAGCTGCGGGTGCTGCCGGTTCTCTACGAACTGCCGACGCGCCTCACGAAGAATGGTGGTTGGAAGCGGCCAGAGCTGTGGGGGCTGGTCAATCCTAACCTCGGCAGGTCAACCAACGAGACGTTCCTTTCCGCCGAGATCATGAAGGCGGAGGCGAAGGGCCCGGAGCAGGAAGCTCTCATCGCCTCGCAGCACTTCAACGTTGAGATCGACCAGCACCTACGAGCGGATGGGTGGCCTGGTGCCAAGCAGTGGCCGAATGGCGTTGAGAGGGGCCTCGATTTAAAAGCCCTCCTAGAACGATCTGAGGTCGTGACTGTCGGACTGGATGGCGGGGGATTAGACGATATTTTGGGCGTGGGTGTAGTTGGCCGCGAGAAAAAGACTGGCATCTGGCTGGGTTGGGCAAAAGGGTTTATATCGCCCATCGCCTGGGAGCGCCGTCAGGCCAATCAAGCGGACTACGCCGGCTTCATCCGCGACGGGGATCTTCAACTTGTTGACCATCTGCCGGAGGACATAGAGGCGGTTGTCGAAATCGTAAAACAATGTCGAGACTCCAAGAAACTCTCGAAGGTCGGCTGTGACCCGGCAGGTCTCGGCATGATTGTGGACGCTCTCGGCAAGATCAATATCACAGTCGACAACGAGACGCTCGGCGGCATTCGTCAGGGCGTGGCGCTGATGGGCGCGATCAAATCGGTCGAGCGGAAACTGGCGGACGGCACGTTCAAGCACGGCGGATCCAGGATGATGGCTTGGTGTGCCGGCAATGCGATTCAGCAGCACACCGGAACGGGCGTGCGCATTGCTCGCGACCTGTCGGGATACGGAAAAATTGACCCTCTAATGGCTCTGCTGGACGCCGCAGAACTAATGGGCACCAACCCCGAGGCCCCTCGCGAGAAGGAATACAAGATCTTCTTTGCCTGATTGGAAGGCTGCGCTACAAAAGGCGAGCCAGAAAGGGACGGCAATCCCGATCTGGCTCTAACCACCCGAACCTGTGTAGGAGGTCCGAATGGCTGAGATAGCCAATAGTGGAATCTACGAGATCGTCAATCTCGTCGATCTAAACCGGTATATCGGAAGCGCTAAGTGGCTCTCGATCCGGCGGCGACAACATTGGGCCAGCCTGAAAAAGGGGGCTCACCACAACATCAAGCTTCAAAGGTCGTGGAATAAGTACGGAGAAAGAAACTTCCAATTTAGGGTGTTGGTGCGCTGCCGTCCGCAGGATCTGCTCCTGTATGAGCAAATAGCCATTGACGCACTGTCCCCTGGGCTAAACATCTGCCAGACCGCAGGGTCAACTTTGGGCCGGCGTCACTCCGAGGAGACGCGAGGCAAAATCTCTCTTCGAAAGATGGGATCGAAACTTCCTCCTCGCTCAGATGAGCACCGACAGAAGTTGTCGAAGAGTCTGGCGGGCAGGGCAAAGTCAGACGATCACTTTGCCAAGTTTCAGCAAGGGCGAGCAGATAGGGTTTTCACCGCCGATCAGAAAGACAAGGTCTCCCGGTCGCTGAAGGCAGCATACCAAGAAGGGCGCCATCGGCGCGACCGGCCTCCTGAATATCGCTATAAGATAGCGGAGAGCCTCAGGAAAAATGCGCGAGACCCGGAAGTAAGAAAAAAGCTTCGTAAGCAGGCGTCTGATGCTTGGAAGCGACTGTCCGAGGAAGATCGCTGCGCTAAAATGGAAGAGGTGCGAGCGGCTCGCAAGCCGCTCTCCGCAGAGCAACGACGTCAGATATCAGAGCGGCAACTTGGCAGGCCAATGCACCCGAACGCTGTGAAGGCATTGGCGAATGCAAACACAGGGCGGAAGCTTTCTGTCGAGCATCGTAAAAAGCTTTCAGAGAGCTTCAGCAAGTCATGGACTGCAGAGCGAAAAGCAAAGCAGTCCGCTGCTTTGAAAGCGTATCATCAGCGTAAAAAGGAAATGGTGCACTCGCATTAATATGCGCCTGCCGTTCTGAAATTGGACCCGCCCTTCGAGGCGGGTTTTTTATTGGGCCACGCCGGGTCTTCTCGGGCGTGGTCTTGCTCGCAAAACCAATATTGGAGGTCCGACGCATGACTACGTCGAACCAGTCGTTCGCCTATTCGATGCTCAACATCAAAGGTGTTGATCAGGAAAAGCGGATCATCAATGGCATTGCGACCACGCCGACACCTGATCGCCAAGACGATATCGTCGAGAGCTCAGGTGCGCAATTTTCGCTGCCGATCCCGTTCCTTTGGCAACATGACACGGACTGCCCGGTCGGGCAGGTCACGAAAGCCAAGGTCACCAAGTCTGGCATCGAAGTCGAGATCCAGATGGCGACGACCGACGAGCCTGGCATGGTCAAGGATCGCCTCGACGCTGCCTGGCAGGACATCAAGCTCGGCTTGGTTCGCGGTCTGAGCATCGGATTTAAGCCTCTCGAATCCGCCAACATCGACGGCACTTGGGGCCAGCGCTTCATCAAGTGGCTGTGGCTCGAGTTGTCCGCCGTGACGGTCGCGGCAAACGGCGACTGCAGTATCACTGCCATCAAATCTATCGACACAGCGATCCGGGCCGCGTCAGGCCAGAAAGACCGCGACGTCAAGACCACCCCTCCCGCGCCTGGGAAATCGAAAGCCATCTCAATCCAGGCCAAGGAGGCCAAAACGATGAAGAAGACCATTGCGGAGCAGATCTCCGCGTTCGAAGCAACGCTCGCGGCGAAGTCTGCCAGCATGGACGAGATCATGGATGCTGCTGCAGAAGCCGGCACCACGCTCGACGCTGAGCAGAAGGAAGCCTACGACACGCTCGACGCCGAGGTGAAGGAAATCAACGAGCACATCACCCGCCTCAAGGCTCGCGAAGAGAGCATGAAGAAGGCGGCTGTGGCGGTTCACGGCAAGAGCGCAACCGAGGCCGGCAAGTCCCGCGAGGGTGTCGTTGTGGTCTCCACTCAGAAGGCTCTGCCGAAGGGCGTCGGATTCGTGCGCCTGCTCGGCGCTCGCTTCATGGCGAAGGAAGAGAACATCCCTGCCTATCAGATCGCGGAGTCGAAGGGCTGGGGCGACGATCTCGTCAACGTCCTGAAGATGCCGAACCACGTTCTGAAGGCCGCGATCGCCGCGGGCACCACGACCGACTCGACCTGGGCCGGCCCGCTGGTGACATACAACGACCTGCAGGAGGAGTTCATCGAGCTCTTGCGCCCGAAGGCCCTGATCACGCGTATCCCGGGTCTGCGCCGCGTCCCCTTCAATATCAAGGTGCCGCGTGAGACCGCCGGCATGACCGCCTACTGGGTTGGCCAGGGCTCTCCCAAGCCGGTCAGCAAGGGCGCACTGGACACCGTGACGCTGGACTTCGCGAAGATCGCCGGCATCACGTACCAGACCCAGGAGCTCCTGCGCTTCTCGCGTCCGAACTCCGAAACCATCATGGTGAACTCGCTGACGAAGGCGATTCAGTACCTGATGGATCGGGACTTCCTCGACCCGACCAAGACTGCGGTGACCGGCGTGTCTCCGGCCTCGATCACCAATGGCTCTACGTCGATCACGGCGACCGGCACGACCTCGGATGCGTTCCGCGCCGACTTCGCAAACGCACTGTCTCTGTACAGCATGGCCAACTACAGCCTCAGCGGGCTGGTGATCGCCATGACCGAGACCCAGGCGATGCGCCTGAGCCTGATGCGCACCGACTTCAACCAGAAGCTCTTCCCCGACATCACCAAGGATGGTGGTTCGATCGAGGGCATCCCGGTTGTCACGTCGGAGAACATCGTCGCCAACGGCGGCTCCCCGGCCGATGGCTCGCTGATCGCCTTCATCAATGCCAGCGACATTCTGCTGGCGGACGATGGTGCGGTCGACGTCGACATCTCCACCGAGGCCACCATCCAGGCCGACAGCGCTCCGGATTCTCCGGTCACTGCGTCGACTACCATGATTTCGCTCTGGCAGCAGAACATGGTTGGTATCAGGTGCGAGCGTTACATCAACTGGACCAAGGCTCGCTCTGACTCGGTCGTGTACATCACCGGCGGAAACTACGCGGTCGCCTCGTAAGAGGTCTATCAATAAATGCCCAGAGCTAAAGCTCTGGGCAATTTATTTGCTAATTTAGAAAGGTGGTATAGAGTAGCGGCGTGCGCCTAGGCTGATCCCCGAAAACCCGTTTCCTAGCGGGCTGGCGCACACCATTTCTAGGAGCTTCTCTAGGAGGAGGCATGATTTACATTTATGGGCTCGAATGCCCTATCGAAAACACTATTCGATACATTGGAAAATCGAACAATCCGAACAAAAGGCTTTCTGGTCATATTACGACTGCGATAAGCGGTCGCTATGCGCATCGCACTTCGCGATGGATCAGGAGGCTTGCAGCGCAATCCCTTAAGCCTCGCTTGGTTATTCTGCATATCGTCGGGAAGGGTGAGCGATGGCAGGAGGTTGAGCGAAAATTTATCGCCGACGCAGAGTCACATGGGTGGCGCCTTACAAATTCAACGCTTGGCGGTGAAGGCCTCGATTTCGTAGATCCTGCCGACGCTGCTGCGTGGCGAGAGAAGCTGAGCGTACAACACAAGAAGATCTGGAGTACAACAGAGCGAAGGGCGGAGGCCAGCGAGAGATCGCGGAAGGCCTGGTCAGATCCGGAAATCAGGAGCCGCCGATTGGCTTCAGTCAAGGCTGCGCACGCAAGGCCCGAGATCAAAGCCAGGAATCGAGAAGTCTTGGCTGCCATTCGTGAGAACCCGGATGTCGCGAAAAAGCGCGCTTCCTCGCTGAAGGCAAGCTGGGCTGATCCTGTTATTCGCGCGAAGCGACAGCAGGCGATGAACGTCAGCAAGATGTCTCTTTCTGCGCGGAGTAGGTGGTCCGATCCGGAGAAATCCGCAAAGCTACTCGCGAGATTTTCCGAGCCAGAATCGTTAGCGGTGAGATCGGCGGCTGCATTGCGGCGTTCGACTCCTGCCTACCGGGCAATGATGGCAGAGAAAACGAAGGCCGCATGGGCGTCCGGCAAGCGGAAAGCAGCCCGAGAGGTGAAGCACGATGTCGATCAAAATGCTTGCGAACCGGACGGTTTATCGTCCGGGTGAAGCTATCGAGTACAAGAAGGGTGAAACCTTCATGGTTGAAACGGAGAAGGAAGCCAGTCGTCTCGAGCGGACCCGCCGCGCGCAGCGAGTGAACGAGGCGGCGGAAGTTCCCAAACTCCCGCCACACCGTGCACGCGTTGAGCGGACGCAGGTCCAGACGAAGGTTATGACGCCCGACGCGTCTCCTCAGCCCCCGGAGGTGAAGCCCGTGCCGGCTGAGCAATCAGCGGCCGAGACCGGGCCGGCTCCCGCTGCTTCCGTCGATCCGGTGACGCCACTGGAGACGCCGCGCGGGCGATATCAGCGTAGCGATCTGCGGTCGGAAGACTGATCTTGTCGGCGCTCGCCGCGATTATCCTGCTCGCGCTTGTCGGCGCCGGGCTGCTTGTTGCAGGAACATTTTTGCTCGCTGGTATCGGCTATGCGCTGGTGCTCAGCGGGCTTTTATTTTTGTCCGCAGCAATGCTGGTGAGCAGAGGTTTGACGCCGAATGGCTAGTCTCTCGTTCATCACCGCAGTGTCGAACGCGCTGACGGTTCGCGCTGCCGTGCCGGACGGACTGCAGCGGCCGCTTGATCGCGGTCGGTGGTGGACTTCGATCGTGAAGGAGCCGTTTACCGGCGCCTGGCAGCGAAATATCTCCGAGAGTCGGGAAAGTATCGTCCGTTTCGGTGCGATCTATTCCGCCGTCACGCTGATCTCCTGCGACATCGCCAAGCTCCGAGTGAAGTTGGTGGAGCGGGACGCCGATCGCATTTGGTCGGAGGTCGAAGTCCCGGCTTTCTCGCCGGTGTTGCGCAAGCCGAACAAATGGCAGAACCGTGTCAAGTTCTATCAGCAGTGGGTTATTTCGAAGTTGCTCCACGGCAACACCTATGTGCTGAAGGAGCGCGATATGCGCGGCGTCGTGGTCGCGATGTATATCCTCGATCCGACACGCGTTAAGCCGCTCGTTGCGCCCAACGGGGACGTCTACTACGAGTGCAAGAAGGACAATCTGTCCGGACTCGAGGATGAAGTCGTCATCCTTCCGGCGAGTGAGATCATTCACGATGTTCATGCGCCGCTGTTTCATCCGTTGGTTGGCCTGTCTCCGATCATGGCTTGCGGCTTGGCCGCCACTCATGGGTTGACGATTCAGGAGAACTCACAGCGCTTCTTCCGGAACAACTCCCAACCTGGTGGCATCCTAGTCGCCCCGGGGCCGATCGACGAAGCAGTGGCGCTTCGGATCAAGGAGGCATGGGAAGCGAACATGACGGGCGAGAACTACGCCCGCGTCGCCGTTATGGGCGATGGCATGAAATACGAGAAGATGACCGTCAGCGCCTCGGATGCGCAGTTGATGGATCAACTCAAGTGGGACGAAAAGAACGTATGTACGGCTTTCCATGTCCCGCCCTACATGATCGGCGTCGGAGAGGCGCCGAAATACGACAACATCCAGGCGCTGCAGCAGCAGTATTACATGCAGTGCCTGCAAGAGCTGATCGAGTGCATCGAGATCTGCCTCGACGAAGGGCTGGGGCTGACCGAGCACCAAGGCCATACGTATGGCACCGAGTTCGATCTCGACGATCTGCTGCGGATGGATTCTGCAACCGCGATCAAAGTCGCTACCGACGGCCTGAAGGGCGTCTTCACGACCAACGAGGCGCGCCGGCGATTCGACCTGAAAAAGGTCAAGGGCGGCGACGAGGTGTACCGCCAAGAGCAGGATCACGCGCTATCGGCGCTGGCCGCTCGCGACGCCTCCGACGACCCGTTCGGGAAGAAACTGGCGCCCGCCGCGACGCCAGCGGCATCTGACGCCGGTGCCAATGACAATTCCGCTCCGGCAGACGTCGCCGCCGCGAAGCAAGTGGCGCACTGGAAGCTGAAGTCACTCCTGGCCGTCTAACATCAGGGCTGTACCGATATGGACCATCGCCTGATTGAGGGCCTGATGGAGGTGATTGCGCCTCTGGTCAAAGAGTACGTCGAGAAGCAGGTCGCCCCGCTGCGCGCCGAACTGGCGGAGTACAAAGCGCGCGCGCCCGAGAAGGGCGAGCCTGGAAAGGATGCGGATCCGACCGCTGTGGCCGCTCTTGTGCTCGAGCAGGTGCGGCCGGATATCGACGCTGCGGTGAAGGGCGCGGTTGAGGCAATCCCGCCCGTCCAGGTCGATCCCGAGTTGGTGCGCCTGGCGGCCGGAGATTTAGTCCACAAGGCGGTGCCGCCGCCGGAACACGTCGCCAGCATGGTTGAGCAGGCCGTCGAGGCGCGCATGGCGCTGATCGAACCGCCGAGGGACGGAAAAGACGCGGATATGGGCGCCGTCTTTGCCGAGATCGAGCGGCGCTTCCAGGAGATACCGACGCCGCGCGATGGCCGCGATTCTGATCCGGCCGAGGTCGAGCGCATGGTCGACGCAGCCGTCACCAAGGCCATGGCCGCGGTGCCGACGCCCAAAGATGGCGAACCGGGCAAGGATGCTGATCCAGAGCACGTCGAAATGTTGGTGCGCCTCGTGGTCGGGGAGGAGATTGGCAAGATCGAGCCGCCGCGCGACGGTAAGGATGCCGACATGGATGCGGTCGCGGAGATCGTGCGCGCGCGTGTCGACGAGGCCGTGGCCGCGATCCGCGTGCCCGAGGACGGCAAGTCGGTGACCGTGGATGATGTCCGCCCGGTGCTCGAGGAGCTGGTTGCGGCGATTCCCCCGGCACCGGCCGGCAAGGACGCAGACGTCGACGCGGTGCTGCGCGCGGTGGACGAGCGGGTGTCGGAGAAGGTGGCCGAGGCGGTCTCATCGATCCGCGTGCCGGAAGATGGCAAGAGCGTGACCGTGGAAGACGTGCGCCCAATGATCGAAGAAGTGGTCAAGGCGGCTGTTGCCGAGATTCCGGTCCCGGTGAACGGCAAGGACGCCGACCCGGCCGAGGTCGCCGCTCTGATCCTCGACGACGTTGTCAAACTCATCCCACCTGGCAGGGACGGCACGAGTGTCACCGTCGAAGACGTGGCGCCAATGCTCGAGCAGTTGGTCGAGAAACGGGTCTCAGCGATCCCGCCGGCACCGGCCGGAAAGGACGGCCGCGACGGCAAGGACGGCGTTGGCATGGCCGGCGGTCTGATCGGCCGGAATGGCGAGCTCATTCTGACGCTGAGCGACGGATCGACCAGGGATGTTGGTGTCATTGTCGGGAAGGACGGCGCGCCAGGCCAGCCGGGCCGCGATGGTCTCGGCTTCGACGATCTCACCGTGGAATATGATGGCGAGCGGACGATCACCCTGCGCTATGCGCGAGACGAGGTGGTCAAGGAAGTCCCGATCAAGATGCCAATCGTGCTCGATCGCGGCGTGTACCGCGAGACCTCAGTCTACGAAAAGGGCGACGGCTGCTCGTTTGGTGGTTCGTTCTGGATCGCTCAGCGGGACAATCCCGACGGCAAGCCGCAGGACGGCAATAAGTCGTGGCGTCTGGCGGTGAAGCGCGGAAAGAACGGCGCCGACGGCGCGCCGCCGAAGGGGCCGATCGGGCCCGTCTCCGTGCCCGGAGCCAAGTCGAAGTGAGGCCGGACTGGTTCCTGGATTGGTCTGGCCTCGCGTGCGCCGTGATCGCATCCGGACCGTCGGCCAAGAAGGCGAACATCGGCGCGCTCCGCGGCAAGATGCCGACGATCGCGATCAAGGAAAACATTGAGCTGTGTCCGTGGGCTGACGTCGTCTACGGCTGCGATGCAGCGTGGTGGAAGAACTCGCAGGGCCTGCCGGAATACAAGGGCTTGAAGGTTGCCTTCGACCGAAGGCTGCAGGGGCAGTTTCCGGACATCAAGTTTGTCGAGATCGACGCGGAAAAGAAGGTCGACCGCATCCTGGTCGAGCGGCCGGGCCTGATCGGCTCGGGAGGAAATTCCGGCTTCCAAGCCGTGAACCTCGCGGTGCAGTTCGGAGCAAGCCGAATTCTGTTGGTCGGCTTCGATTTGCACGATCGTGGTGGAGTCCACTGGTACGGACGCGCCTCCGGCATGGGGCGCAACAACCCGGACGAGAACAATTTCCGCCGCTGGCGCGCGGCGTTCGCGGCTTCGGTGCCGGACTTCGATGCAAATGGCGTCGAGGTGGTGAACGCTACGCCGCACAGCTCTCTGACGTGCTTCAAACGCCAGTCGATCGAAGCGACGTTGCAGGAATGGGGCTTACAGAATGCAGCGTAGGAGCATCTTCATCGGCTGGGATCCGCGCGAGGCGGACGCTTTTGCGGTGGCGCGGGAGTCCATGCGCCGCAACATGACGATCCCGATCCCGATCTACGGTCTCCTGCTGGACGATTTGAAGGCGCGGGGGCTCTACACCCGACCAATGGAGATGCGTCCCAGCGCGGCCGATAAGCCGGTGATGTGGGATGTGGTCTCTGACGCGCCAATGGCGACGCAGCATGCCTGTGCGCGGTTTCTGATCAGGGAATTGGCGCGCGAGGGCTGGGCGCTCTTCGTCGACGGCGACATCCTGGTCCGCGGCAACATCTGCCGGCTGTTCGACCAACTCGACGACTCCAAGGCGCTGTACTGCGTCCAGCACCGGCATGAGCCAGACGCATCGGTGAAAATGGACGGTCAGATGCAGACGCGCTATGCGCGGAAGAACTGGTCGAGCGTGATGGCGATCAACTGCGACCATGTTGCGAACCGGGCCCTCACGCTTGACGTAATCAACAACACGCCGGGGCGGGATCTGCATAGGTTTTTCTGGCTCGCCGATTGCGACATTGGCGAACTTGGGCCCGAGTGGAATTTCCTGGTCGGGCACACGCAAGCAAACGTCGATCCGCAGATCGTACACTTCACCGACGGCACGCCGAGCATGGCCGGCTATGAGAATCAGGCGTTTGCGACTGAGTGGCGAACGGCCCTTAACGGCTGGGCGCGCGGGACGATGGGATTTGGTTGGTAGAAATGGGTCTCGGTGACAACTTGATGGCCACCGGTCTCGCACGCGGAGCTGCGAAGAAAGGCCGGCCGGTCGCATTCGGGGACGGCAACAGGATCATCTGGGACCAGCACAGCGAGCAGATATTCCGGAGCAACCCAAATATCGCGATGCCGAGCCATCATCGCGACCGCAACCTGACCTGGATTCCATTCTACAAGGGTCACCGGATCTACAATTCGCTGGACCGGGCTAACAACCGGTGGAAATGGAACTACGACTTCAAGGCCGCGCCAGGTGAAATCTACCTTTGGGATCACGAGAAAACGCAGGGCGGTCGCTACGGCCGCGGCTTCGTTCTGATCGAGCCCAACGTCCCGTGGTGGAAATCGGTGGCCCCCAACAAGGATTGGGGCATCGAGAACTACCAGCGCGTCGCCGATCTGCTGGTTGCGGAGGGCCATCGCGTCGCTCAGTTCGTCAACCCGAAAGGCGCCAGGCTTAACGGCGTCGAGCAATTGGCGACCACGTCGTTCCGCGACGCATTGGCAATCCTGAAGAACGCCGGGGTCTATGTCGGCCCGGAGGGCGGGCTACACCACGGTGCGGCCGCCGTCGGGGTGCCGGCCGTCGTTCTGTTCGGCGGATTCATCCCGCCCGCGGTGACCGGCTACGATGCGCACGTAAATCTGACGGGTGGCGCCGAGGCGTGCGGATCGCTCTCGGCCTGTGAGCATTGCAAGGTCGCGATGAAGGCAATTTCGGTCGACGAAGTGTTTTCGGCCGCAAAGGACCGGCTCTAAATGGTCGATAAATTCAGACCCTCTGGCGCGCATTACACCGTGCAGCGTCGTGTGGCCGGGCATCACAATGTCAGGCTCGACGGAATCAGCGACCTTGTGCTCCGCGCCAAAGGCGTCGCCGTTATGGACATCGGGTGCAATCGCGGGATGGTGGGCTACGAGTTCGCCACGAACGGCGCGAAACTGGTTCATGGCTGCGACCTATATCACGTCGGGATCCAGACTGCGCGCGAGGTGTTCGCCGACCTGCGCTCCGTTGATAGCCGCTTCGAGGTGATCGATCTGGCGAACGGCCCATCATCGTTAGATGTGTTCGGAGGTCAGCAGTACGACATCGTGCTGATGCTGGCGACGTACCACAAGCTCAAGAGGGTCATGCCGGCCGAGCGGCTGACCGCGCTCATGGTGCACATTGGTCGCTTGACCAAAGGATATTTCGGCTGGCGTGCGACGTCGGACAAGCCCGACGAAAACGACATGGAAATGGAATCGCTTGATCGCGACCTCGGATCGGTCGGAATGATGCGTATCCAGACATCCTACATCTCGAAGGAGCTCGGTGTGGCAGCTATCTGGGGGCGCCAATAATGAAGCCCTATGAGTCCAATATCCTCCAGGTTCCGGAGGAGATCGGCGCGTACTGCTGGGTCCTGCGGCGCGAGGGCATAGCCTCATATCTCGAGATCGGCTCGAAGTATGGTGGATCGCTGTGGCGGGCTGCAATGGCTCTGCCTGTCGGCTCAAGGATTGTGTCGATCGACCTTCCGAACGGCACTAAGGCATGGCGGGACAGTGAGGCAGCTCTGAAGCAGTGCATCGCGGATCTGTGCGCGCGTGGATATGACGCGCGCGTGATCTGGGGCGACAGTCGGTCGAAAGAGGTCATTCACCGGGCGGCGTCGTGGGGGCCCTACGATGCAATCATGATCGACGCGGATCACCGTCTCGCAGGCGTGACCGCGGACTGGGCGAACTACGGTCAGATGGCAACGCGCCTGGTCGCCTTTCACGACATCGCATGGTATCGCCAGCCGGAGTGGCAGGGCGTCCGCATCGATGTCCCGCAGTTCTGGGACAAACTGAAGGCCAGCTATCGACACGAAGAGTTCAAGTTCTGCCCGACCGGCAAGAACAACGGAATCGGTGTTCTGTGGAAGAATTGAACGTCGTCGTCTTCCGCTGGGGGAAGAAATACGGCGGTGAGTACATCGAGCGACTGAAGGCGGGTTTTAAGCGTCACCTGAAGCAGGAATTCCGGTTCTGCGTGATGGCGCCGGAGGCCGAGGACGAGCACCTCACCAAGATCCCAGGGTGCTTCTGCCGTCTGCGGATGTGGGATCCTGAGTGGCAGGCAAAGCACGGGCTTTCCGGCCGCATCGTCTGCGTCGATCTCGACGTCATAATCACCGGCCAGTTGGACGACTTGTTTGATCGGCCGGAGGAGTTCGTCATTCTGAGCGGGGCTAATAGCTCGAATCCGTGCCCCTACAATGGATCGTTGATGATGCTGCGCACTGGCACGCGGCCGGACGTGTGGCTGGACTTCAGTTTGGATGCCGCGAAGAACGTGCCATATTTCGAGTTTCCCGATGACCAAGGCTGGCTCTGGCACAAGATCCCGGATGCCGCTGGCTGGAAGGCGGGATCAGAGAGCGGCGTATTCGCGTTTCAGAAGCGAGGCTGGCCCAAAGGCACTGACCTGCCGAAGGATGCCAAGATGGTGGTCTTTCCCGGCTGGCGAGACCCGTCAAAGTTCACCCACCTCGACTGGGTGAAGAAGCACTGGACCTAGAATGAGTTTGAGTCCGAACAAGGTGGCGTTTTTCATTCCGCCCGAATTGAAGGATTTCAAGCTCAAGTTGTTCAACCGGATCGGCGCGTCGATCGAGAAGGCCGGTGGCCGGATTATCCGGGGCGATCATCGGCTACTGGAAACCCTGCCGCTCGATGTTACGCCGATCGTCGGATGTTCTCCGCAACTGTCGGAGATGATCTCTAATTGGCGGGAGTCTGGTCGGTCGTGGCTATATTGGGATCGTGGCTACTGCCGACGCGTCTTTGCCACATGGCTTCCCAAAGGAGAGGGGGGCGGATACTACCGCTGGCACCACAACGCATACCAACTTCGTAAAATGCGCGACGTTCCTGACGATCGCTGGAAGTCGATGCGGACCGAGATGCTGCCGTGGCGCAAGAGCGGGAAGCACATCGTCATCGCGGCGCCTACACGAACCTACGCGCGGTTTCACAAGTGCGAGAGTTGGATCGCTGATACAATCGACATGCTTGCCCGCAACACAGACCGTCAACTCGTTATTCGCGACAAGGAATCCAAGCGCTCGCTGCAGGCGGATCTCGACGGGGCGCATGCACTCGTGACGCACGGCTCTATTGCGGCTGTCGAGTCGGTCATTCTGGGATGCCCGGTGTTCGTGCACTCGGACAGCGCTGCGGCGCTAGTTGGGAGAACGGATCTCACCAAGATCGAAACTCCAGCATATCCGGACCGAGACCAATGGGTTCACTCGCTGGCCTATTCGCAGTTCAACGAGAGAGAACTCGTGGACGGGACACTGTGGAAGTTGCTGACATGAAACCTGCCATCCACGCCCAAGCGCTTGTCAAAGACGCGGACATTGGCGTCGGCACGACGGTTTGGCAGTTCGCGACCGTGATACGACACGCCAAGATTGGTCGGGACTGCAATATCGGCGCGTGCTCTGTCGTCGACGGAGCGGCGATCGGTGACAAGTGTTCGGTCGGGCATGGGGCCCAACTCCATCCAGGTCTGAAGGCTGGCAATGAAGTATTCTTCGGGCCCGGCTGCATCATCTGCAACGATCCGTGGCCGCGTGTGCGCAAGGGCGACTTCGATATCAATAAGATCCTCGACGGGTTCGTTACCGTCCTCATCGCTGACGGGGCGAGTATCGGTGCGAGGGCGGTGGTGCTTCCTGGGATGTCGATCGGCGCGGGCGCCATGGTCGCCGCTGGCGCAGTTGTCGACCGCAACGTGCCGGAAGGTCATCTCTTCAAGCGGGACGGCGTCATCGTCGAGATCGCTCGGCGGCAGATCAGCCGCATGCGGGAGGCCTTCTAGTTGCTCCACGTTGCGACGTGTTTGTGGGATGCGAACAAGCATTCCCAGCCGTTTTCACGCTGCTACAACGAGGTTTGGGTCGAGAGGCTCTACCGGGCCTTTGCGCGAAACCTGACAGGTCCGTTCCGGTTCGTCGTGTTCTGTGACTATCCGAGGCGCTTCCGGGAGCCGATCGCACAGATGCCGATAACGTCTCAGCGGCTCGACTACGGGAGTTTCACTGAGCCGTACAAGCTAGGCGAGCCCATGATCCTTGTTGGGCTCGACACGTTGATTGTCGGCAATATCGACCACATGGCCGAATACTGCATGACGGCAGATAAGATTGCGCTGCCGCGTGATCCTTACAAGCCGGAGCGCTCGATCAATGGTGTCGCGCTGGTGCCGAAGGGCTGGCGCCGGATCTATGAAGGCTGGAACGGCGAAAACGACATGGATTGGCTGCGACGATGGCCTTGGGAGCCGATCGATGACCGGTTTCCCGGCCAGGTGATCTCGCTGAAATTCCACGACGTGCGCCGCAAGGGTCTTCAGGGCGCCCGCATCGTTTACCTGCACGGGTCGCCTAAGCTTCAAGAGCTCCAGAACTACCCGTTCGTGAAAGAGCACTGGATCTAGGCATGTTAACCATTGCGAGCCCGAACACGGATCGGTCTCTTCTCACTTTGGCCGAGTTGCGTGGCGCTGCCGGCGTCGCGGACAACAGCAGAGACGCAGAACTAACGGCGCTCGGGGACTACGTCTCTGCGATGATCACCAAGGCCTGCAAGGTGCAGGCAGCCGGCAACATCCCGCCCACGCTGCGGGAGGAGACCGTCCAGCAGACCATTCGATTTCAGGGACGCCGCCAATCCTTTACATTGGCGCGCCGACCGGTCGTATCGATCGCAACCGTGACTGAGAACGGCTCAGAGATCAGCGACAGCAACTACGAGTACGACGCTTCTGCGGGACTTTTGTACCGACTTAACTGCGGCGTGCGATCTTACTGGTTCTTCGACAACCCGCATCACTTGGTTGTCGAGTACACGGCCGGGTGGGCCACCGTGCCGGCCGATCTGAAATATGCGGCGATTAAGTATGTGAAGGCTGAGATCACGACGGGGTCGCGCGACCCGCTTCTCAAGCGGGTCCGCATCGACGGCGTTTCCGAGCGCGAGTTTTGGGTAGATCCGAAGAAGGACGACTCAGTGCCTTCCGACGTGATGAGCATTCTGATCCGTGGCGGGTACGTGAATATGGTGGTTGCATGACCGAGCCTGCCTTCAAGATTGTCGGATCGATGGAAATCGCGAAGCTCTCGCTTCGCCGCGGCGACGTGCTCGTCATCAAGACCGACCGGCCGACGAGCCAGCAGATCGCTGAGCGTATCCGCGCGCACGTCAAGCCGCTGCTTCCAGTCGAGTGCAGCGTGCTTGTCATTGATCCCGGCATCGAGATTTCCGTGCTCACCAAGGCCGATATCAAGGGAAGGGCCGCCTGATGCTGTCTCCTGGTTTCAAGTCGCTGGGCAATTTCAACATCACTGGTGCGGGTACTGTCGTCGGCGACGCGGTCGAGGATCTCGAGGGTATCCTCGCCCTGGCGGCGCAGATGCGGCTGGTCTATGGATCGGGCGGCACGAGCATCAAGGCGTACCTTCAGACGAGTTTCGATGACGGAACGACTTGGCAGGATATCGCCTGCTTCACCTTCACCACCGCGAGTGCGACGAAGTCGAGGAACCTTTCGGCGCTGACTCCGAAGACCACGGACGTGACCGCAGCCGACGGCACGTTGACCGATGACACCTCGGTGGACGGGCTGCTGGGCGATCGCTTTCGCGTCAAAGTGGTTTCGGTCGGAACCTATGCCGGCAATACGCTGCTGAGTTGCAGCGCCGTCGTGCGATGAGCGAATTCTCCGACGGCCTTGTGCGCGAGCTCGACGATGCGCTCGCCACCGACGGCCAGACCGTGACCCTGCAGCGCCTGTACCTTGGCGCTGGCGGCGTCCAGATCCCTGTTTCGGTCGATTGCAGGGCGGCTGTGCGGAGCTACGGCGCCAAGGAGTTAGTCGGCGGCATTACCCAAGACCAAAGCGAGGTCATCATGTCCCCGACCCAGATCATCGCGGCGGGCTGGCCCGGGCCTTGGACTCCATCAGCAACCGAGCCGACAAAGCCGGAGACCGATCGCCGCGTGCCGCGGAAGGGCGACAAACTGATCATCGCCGGCAAGGCCCGCAACGTCGAGGTGCCGAAGCCGATCTACGTCGACGACGAGCTCGTCCGGATCGAATTGAGGGTCTTGGGGTGACGGGCTGGCCGGATTGGACCGGGGAGACTGCAGTCATCATCGGGACGGGCCCTAGCGCCGCAAACGTGGTGCTGGACGCGGCCCGGTGGCGCGCTAGAGCGATTGCGGTCAAGTCCACATGGAAACTCGCCCCCTGGGCGGACGTGCTGTACGGGCTCGATAAAGGCTGGTGGATCGCGCACCACGGGGTGCCGAAGTTCGAGGGGTTGAAGGTCTCCCCTTCACCGTCGGCATGCCGGGTCTACGGGCTGAAGCAGGTCATTCTTCGGCCGTTCGCCGATGTCCTGACGAAGGAGATCGGGGTGCTCGGCTGTGGGCTCCGCACCGGTGGCGGCCACTCCGGCTTCCAGGCCGCCAATCTCGCCGTCCAGTTCGGCGCGAAGCGGCTGATTCTGGTCGGCTTCGACATGACGCTCAAGAACGGCGAGCACTGGGCCCCGGACAGCGGGGTGGGGAAGGCGGACGAGGCCAGGACCAAAAGCTGGCGGGTGGCCATGGACGCCGCCGCGCCGCAATTCGCCGCCCTTGGCGTCGAGGTGATCAATGCGGGGCTGGACTCCGCTTTGACCGCCTATCCCAAGATGCTGTTCGAGGCCGCGCTCGAGGGGATTGCTGATGCCGGCAAAAATTCGGGTCGATCCGACCAATCTCAGCTTCGACGTCGATCTAACAGGCGTCGTCGGTCCGGAAGCGAGGTCGAAAGTTCTGGCTGATTACGCCGCTGGCGTGATCGAAGAGGCCAAGGCTCAAAACGCGCGAGTTCTTGGGCGCGTGCCGCCCTACACAGTGTCGGTGGACGGGCGCCTCGGGGCGCCGCTGACGTCGGTCAGGCCGGACGGGGGCGTGATCTTTGCGGAGTTCGAACTGGTCTTTGAGGCTCTGCAGTGGATCCAAGACATGCTGCGGAAGTATTCGCCAGTGAAGCGAGGTCGGTATCGGGACTCACACGTTCTGATCGCCGACGGCGATGCCGTGGACACTGGAAAAGTCCCTCCCGTCGCTTCAGAATATGTGTTCGTTTCTGTCGTGCCTTACGCTCGCAAGATCGAATACGGCCAATCTTCACAGGCGCCGGATGGTGTCTACCAAGTCGTCGCCACGATGGCCGCGTCGTCGTCGAAGTTCGGCAACGTCGCCAAGATCAAGTTCGGCTATCGGACACCACTGTTCGGCGACATCGACAAGTGGGCGAGTTCTCCGGCCGGCGCAGCATGGGCGCGGTCGAAAAGAGGCGGTCGCAAAGAGCTGCATGCGGAATGGCTGCGCAGGCAACCCGCGATCATTGTGACATTGGGGTAGGCCGATGCCGTCAGCCGCCGTTGAGGCCGCGTTCCGGACGCGGATGGAGACGACTTTTCCTTCCATCTACATGATCGGCGCGAACGGTCGCGCCACACCGCCGGATGACGGCCGCGAGTTCGTCGTGATCCAGTATCCGGTCAGCGAAGGAAGCCGGCCGGTTTTGACGAGGCGCCGCTTTGAGGAAGGCGCCGCTCGCATTGTCTACAACGCAAAGTCTGGGACAGAGTTGTCGGCAGCGCTGGTCCAGTGTGATGCGATCGCTGCAGCATTCCGCGGCGATAGATTGAAATTCGATGGGGTCGAGGTGTTCGAGCCGAACGGTCCCATCGTGAATGACGAGAACGACGACGGCAATTACTTCGAGATCGCGGTCATCGTTCCCTACCGTTACCAGTTCGACGTCGCCTCTTAAGGCGGCTCTCCAAAATCAGTTTGTTGCGTGCCTGACGGCTAAAGCCCGGTCTTCAGGTCGATCCCTCATGGCTGCTTGGGCGGCAGTTCGCGGCGTCTCTCTGATGAGCGCCCTGACACAAGGAGATGCGCCATGGGTGATATCATCACGGCGTCTGGTACTAAGATCTACATCGGAAACGCTGTTACTTCCGACGTCGATACCATTGCGGAATTCGAGGCAACCACGATCTGGACCGAAATCGGCCTCGTCGAGTCGCTTGGCGAGTTCGGCGACGAGTCGAGTGCGGTGAACTTCGCTGCTCTTGGTGACGGTCGTACTCGTAAGGCGAAGGGCGCGCGCGACGCCGGTACGCTGGCGATCACGGTTGCCCACGATCCGCTCGATGCTGGACAGCTTGCCATCGAAGCCGCCGAAGGAACCAACTTCAACTACTCGTTCAAGGTGGTTCTGCCTGATGGGCCGTCCGGCTACAGCGACACGATCATCTACTTCCGCGGTCTCGTCATGTCGAAGCGCATGAACGTGGGCAGCAATGACAACGTGGTCCGCCGGGTTTTCAACGTCGGAATCAACTCCGAGCTCTACACCGATCCGGCATCGACCTAATTTTCCGTTGCCAGAAGCCAATCCGCCGAGTGGCCCCCAAGCCGCTCGGCCTTTTTGTGCCCTGCGTAAAAACCCCTGAGAGGAGAACTCATGAAGATCAGTAGCCTGAAGGTAGACGTGAAGAAGATCGAGGACGGAGAATGGGTCGACTCGATCCCTGGCCTTGAGGGTGTGCGTTTGAAGGTTCGTGGCTCCAGCAGCAAGGCGTGGCGCCAGATGTCGCAGCGGCTCGTTGCGGCGATCCCGCGCAAGAAGCGCGCGAACAACGTGATCGATATTGACGAGCAGGACCGCATCAACCGCGTGGTGATGCGCGATGTCGGCTTGCTCGACTGGGCAGGCATCGAGGACGACGACGGCAATGCGATTCCTTATTCAAAGGAGAAGGCCGGCGAATACCTCAACGCCGAATATCCCGACTTCCGTGATGGCGTGCTGTGGGCCTGCAACCAGGTCGGCGTCGCCAATGATGAAGATGCGGAGGCGACCGCAAAAAACTGATCGCTGCGTTTCAGTGGTCTCAAAAGTACGACAAGTACAAAGCCTCGTGGGCCAAGCTGATTGAGGAGGGCAAAGACCCTCCGATTGCTTACTTCCAGCGGCCAGATATCTACCCGCACGAAGAGCTGTACTGGAACGCGTTCCAGGAACTCACCACTGAGCGCCAAATAGGGATGGGCACGGGGTACATCCCCGTTTCCAAAATCTGGGACTACGCTGACCGGCTCGGGCTGGTCGAAAACGAATATGACCGCTTCGAAACCATCATCCGCATGATGGACGACGCGTATGTCTCCGGAAGCAAGCCTGCGTCTAAGCCAGACAAGGGTCCGTTCATGAAGGACGAGGTTGCGGTCAACGATCGCGCCGGAGTCCTCAAGGTTCTTCGCCGCCTGGCGAAGCCGTCTCAGAAACCACAGCCGCAACGAAAACCGTCCGGGAGGTCGCGATGAAAGAAGGCGATATCGTCCGGACGGTTACCATCTCGGCGAAAACTGCTGGCGTTACACAGGCGACGTCTGAGATCAAGGGATTGCAGCAGGCCACGGGTGCGTATGGTCAGGCAGCCGCTGCGGCGGCTGCGCAGACCGAGACGTCTGCTCGCAGGCAATTGTCGGCGGCGGAATCTCTTGCCCGCCTTGAGAGGCGGGTGAATGCGGCGGCTCTCGCACAGTTCAATCTTGAAAAGGCGCAGACCCAGCTTAATCGGGCAGTAGCGCAGAACCCAGCGCTTCAGGACAGGGCAAACGCTGTCCTAGACACGATGGTGGCGAAACTGAATGCCGTCGCGGTGGCGCAGGAGAACGCGCGCCGAGCTCAGTCGAATGCCGGCGCGGGCGCCGGTGCTGCGCAAGAGTCCGCTGCTGCGATGATCGCAGAGTTTGAGCGGCTGGAAAGCATTGCAACAGCCAAGCTTGAGCATCTTGCGGTTGTGACGCAGCAGGGGTTTGCTGACGCCTTTGGCTACAACTCGATGGCTAAGTCAGCCAGGGAATCTGCCGCTGCCTTCTCCGAGGTGTTCGACAAGCTGGACGAAATCGCCTCGCAAAAGGCACAGCAGATTGGTCAAAATTTCCAGGCCGGACTCAATCAGAGTTTCGGCATAAACGCAGTAGCTAAGTCGGCCAGGGAATCTGCCGCTGCCTTCTCGGCCGAACTGGACCGGCTGGACCAGATCGCAAGCCAAAAGGCTCAGCAGATCGGGCAGAACTTCCAGGCGTCGCTCAATGAGTCCTTCGGGATCGGAGCCAAATCGGCGACCGAACTAGGTGCGACATATTCGGCGCTGACGGAGCAGGTCCGGCGGCTTGATGAGGCCGAACAGGCTCGAGCGGCGCACCGCGGCCAGCAAGCTCAGGAAGGATTCACCGCCGTCTTCGCGCCAGGTCTCGATCAGGCAAGCAAGTCGGCGCGGGACTCCGCGGCGGTCTTCGCCGCCGCGGCAGAGGCTGAGGACCAGATGGCCGCGGCCGCGACGCGCCTTCGGGCGGCGCTCAATCCGCTCGAGGCCGAGCAGGCCAAGCTGGCCTCGGAACTTGCGCTGTACAAGAAGGCGCTCGACGCCGGGATGATCTCCTCCGACCAGTATGCGGGTGCGCAGGTATTGGCCGGAAAGCGGCTGTCCGACTTCGAAAAGAACCTTCGGAGCGGAGCGACAGCTGGCCGGGTGATGTCCGGCGAGCTCGCCAATCTGTCGTACCAGTTGAATGACGTGGTCGCCGGCCTCGCGCTGGGCCAGTCGCCGTTCATGATCCTCGCCCAGCAGGGCGGTCAGATCGTGCAAATCTTGCAGAGCAGCAAGGCTGGTGTTGGAGAGTTCTTCCGGGAGATTGGTTCACGCCTGGCTGGGATGGTGACGCTGGGGCGCGTCGCGTTCGGAGGCTTGGCCGCCGCAGTCGGCGTTGCCGCGCTTGCGCTGAATTCTTATCTGGATGCGCAGCAAAAAGTGAACATGAGCCTGCTCGGCGCTGGTCGCAGATCGGGGGCGACCAATGAGAGCATCAACCAGATCGCCCAGCAGGAGGCAACGCCGGCCGGACTCTCGATCAGTGAGGCCCGCGAGTTCGCCGCCGCCCTTGCGCAGACGGGGAAGATCGCAAACGAAAGCCTCCTGCCCATCGTCCAGATCGGAAAGGACATTTCTCACGTCTTCGGGATCGACGCAGCTGAGGCCGCAAAGATGCTCGGCGATGCGTTCTCTGATCCCTCCAAGGGGGCGGAGGCGCTAAACCAGCGCCTCGGATTCCTTGACGCCGGGATGAAGCGTAACATCGATAACCTCGTTGCGCAGAACAAGACGTTCGAAGCGCAGAGGCTGCTGATGGAGGGCGTAAAGAACGGGCTGACTGGCGTCTCTGATGCGGTCAGCGGTTCTACCAAGTTTTGGACAGCACTCGGTAATGCATTCTCGAACACTTTCGATCGTCTCGGGGAGTTCATCGCGAAGAGCACGGGAGGGTTTCAATCCCTCGAAGATAAGATTGAATCTGCACGCAAGAAGCTGAGGCAGTTGGAGGACGAGGCAGCCTCGGGACAGAGCTCGACGATCGCGTCTGGCGGAGATCTGGGTTTCGTGCCGGCTGGTCCCGCCGACACCGGCGCGATCCAGAAGCAGCGAGAGGAACTCGAGCGCCTGATCGAGGTCCAGCAGAAACTGGCCAACTCTACAGCGGTTGCGCAAGCAGCGCAGCGGTCGTTCCTGATTGAGAGCACGGCGCGGTCGCTCGCGCCTGAGATAGCCGAGCGGGAGAAGCTAGCGAACGACATGATTGCGCTGAAGCAGGCGCTCGATAGCCTCGGCAACAGCGAGGCCGCCGGTGATCTGCTCAAGCAACTCGGCCTGTCCATGCAACAACTGTCGCAGGCGACGCAAGCCGCGACGGACAAGTTCGGACGGTTCAAGACAGAGTTCGAGTCGACCATCGACCAGCTGAAGACGGCCAATCAGGCTATTACGGCGTTCTCTCCGGCGCAGAAGGGTCTGATTGCATACCAGGAGTCCCTGAACTCGACGGTCAAGTCGCAGTACACTGATGCGCAGCGCACGGTCCTTGCCGAGCAGGCAAAGGCGAACGCCATCAAGCAGGCAACAACGGCGATTTCCGAGCAGGCCCGGGAGCGAGAGCTCAGCGCCAAGCAGGCTGTCGCAAGCGCTAACGTCGAAATTCAGTCGATCGGCAAGTCGATCGGCATGCAGGCCACCCTGCGCGCCAACGAACAGGCTCGCCAGCAACTCGAGCAGGAGGCGTCGCAGAACCGCACCGCGTTCGATACGGCACAATTTGAGCGCCTGAAGAAGATCAATGAAGAACTCGGCAAGCTCAAGCAGACCGAAGCAGAGCGCAGTGCGCAGTCCCAAGCCGATTTCGAGCTCCAGACCGCCGGATGGTCGGACGTCGAGAAGGCGATCGCAGCCGTCAACTTCCAACTCCATGGAGATAACTGGAAGGACTACATGAACGACGGCTTGTCCACGACCAAGCGGTTGACGGACGAGGCGAACAAACTTGCGGACGCATTCTCGTCCTTCGGCAAGGACATGCTGTCATCCTTCCTGCGGGGTGAGGGCGCGTTGAAGTCCATGGCTTCTGCCGCGACGAATCTTGTCTCGACCCTGGCCAGCAAGAATCTCGAGAGTTTCATGAAGGGTGGGAGCCTGTTTGGCTCCGGCGACCTCATGTCGGCGCAAGGAGCAGTTGGCATTGGGGCGGCTGGTCTATCTGGATACCAGTCCGGCAATTGGATGACTGGTGCAGTCGGTGGCGCGCTTGCCGGAGCATCGTTCGGTCCGGTAGGCGCCGCGATCGGCGGTGTCGCTGGCGCCCTCGGTGGATTGCTCGGTGCATCAAAGAAGGCCGACGAAGAGCTTAAGCAAAACCAAGAGCGCTGGAAGGCGATGGCTGGCCAGGTGACGGCCTTCAACCGCACCGCGGAAGGCTTTGACCTTGGCCCGCTGACGCAGGAGTTGGAATCCTTGCGCCAGACGCACGACACGCTGGCGATGGCGGCACTTCAAGCCAAGGATTATGCAGGGCTCAACCAGGTGCACGA
>Ga0075464_10000222_pt1 | contig 24427 bp, 20 predicted proteins | sample DEB19_08_DNA_5_FD_75068 | JGI IMG/M metagenome (GOLD analysis project Ga0075464, IMG submission 75068) | Aqueous microbial communities from the Delaware River and Bay under freshwater to marine salinity gradient to study organic matter... | ecosystem: Environmental > Aquatic > Marine > Coastal ...
AAAAATGAATTTATTGGAGTGCCTCATGGATGACATTGTCAAGGCCGCCATGTCCAAATGGCCCAATGTGCCGCACTGCTACGGCTGGCTGGGGCTGGATGCGCGCGGCAACTGGTACATGCGCGACGACCGGGCGCAGGCGGCGGGGCCGTTTTGCGCGCCTTCAAGCGAGCCCGGCCGGCAACTGGCCAGCAAGGGTTCGCTCCTCAAACACGACAAGCTGATTGACTTCATCCAGCGCAACTACGCGGCAGATGCGCAGGGCCAGTGGTTTTTTCAAAACGGCCCGCAGCGCGTGTATGTCGAGCTCGAAGCCACGCCGTTTGTCTGGCGAGTCGGCCATGCGCCTGATTTTGAAGTGACGAGCCATACAAATCAAGTCGCGATTGTCCAACGCTGTTTTATCGACGAGCATGGGCGCGTTTATCTGGAGACGGCACTCGGTTTCGGGCTGGTGCATACCCAGGACATGCTGCAGGTGGCCGATGCGGTGGAGTCAGGGCTATGGGTGTTGCAGGAGGTGGTGGCGCGGGAACTGCCGCTGCGGTTTGGCTATGTTCGCAGTCCTGAGGCTGGACAGCGGGTTTTGGGTTTGTAGTTGTTCGCCTTCAAGTGACTGCCGGGGGTTGCCCGGCGGCAACTCACTTTCTTTTGCTTCGCCAAAAGAAAGTAAGCAAAGAAAAGGCGACCCTGTTCGTCGTCCCTGCGCTTCGCTACGGGCACGCTGCGGTGCTCGGGAAAAGTGGGGTCACGTGCAAACTCGCTTCGCTCAGACAGCACGCGCCCTGATCCATTTTTCCCTGTGCTCCTCGCCTCCTCTCCAAGGGTTTGGGGGAGGGGGGAAAAGTCTGAACCCGAATCCATTGCCCCCACCCCGTTCTGGCTGGGCTTGAAAAAGTTGGAGGAGACGGATTAAAAAATCTAGATGTCCGACGGCTGCGCAGCAGACTAGTTTCTAGATTTTCCGGCTCCTCCAACTTTTTCAAGGAACCGCGTAGCGGCCCAGACTGCGGGTCGCCTTTCTTTTCCTTAGGTTTCTTTGGCGAAGCAAAGAAAAGTAAGTCGCCCGCCGGGGCGAGTCCCGGCAGCTACGTGAAAGACGGCCGCTATAAATTCAGGAGCTGCTCGCGCATGTATCCATTGGCCTGGAGCCCTAAAGCATACCTGAAAACAGGAAAAAACAGCTAAAACAGGTCAAAACCCGCTTCAAGCCTTCAGATACTCGCCCTTGGTCCCCAGCCACCGCAACACATGCCGCTCCGCCAGCGCGGCGTGTTTGTCCAGCATCACAGGTGCCAAAGCCCGGGCCCAGGCCAGCCATTCGGCATCGACGGTCAGGTCCGCAAACCTGAGCAAAGGTGCGCCCGACTGCCGCGCTCCCAAAAATTCGCCGGGCCCGCGTATCTCCAGGTCGCGCCGGGCAATCTCAAAGCCATCGTTGGTCTCCACCATGGCCTTTAGGCGGGCTTTGGCGGTGTCGCCCAGCCGCGCTGCATCGCCCGTTGAATACAGCAGCACGCAGGCCGATGCCGCCGCGCCGCGACCGACCCGGCCGCGCAACTGGTGCAACTGGCTCAGGCCAAACCGTTCGGCATGTTCAATCACCATCAGGCTGGCGTTGGGCACGTCCACACCGACCTCAATCACGGTGGTGCTGACCAGCACGGCCATCACGCCGTCGTTGAACAGGGCCATCACGGCTTTTTTCTCGGCCACCGGCATGCGCGAATGCAACAGGCCGACCAGCACGCCGGTCTCGCCGCCGGGCCGCCCCAAGGCGGAGACTGCCCCCTCGGGGGGCAGCGACCCGCGCAGCGGTGGAGTCTGGGGGCCATTTAATGCTGCGCTGAGTGCCTCATGCGTTTGCGTGGCGTTGGTCAGGTCCAGCATTTCGCTTTCTTCAATCAGCGGGCAGACCCAATAGACTTGCCTCCCTTCAGCAATCTGGCTGCGGATGCGCTCAATCACTTCATCGCGCCGGCTGTCGTTCACCACTTTCGTCACGATGGCGGTGCGGCCGGGCGGAAGTTCATCAATCGTCGATACATCCAGGTCGGCGTAGTAGCTCATGGCCAGCGTGCGCGGGATGGGGGTCGCGGTCATCATGAGCAGGTGCGGCTCGTCACCGTCCGAAGTCATCTTGCTCCGCAAAGCCAGCCTTTGCGCTACGCCAAAGCGGTGCTGCTCGTCAATGATGGCCAGCGCCAGGTTTTTAAACACCACCTTGTCCTGAATCACCGCATGCGTGCCGACCACCAGCCCGGCTTCCCCGCTGGCAATCATGCTGAGTGCCTCACGGCGTTCTTTGGCTTTTTGGCTCCCCGTGAGCCACGCGGTTTTGATGCCCAGCGGCTCCAGCCAGGTGATGAGTTTTCTGAAATGCTGCTCCGCCAAAATCTCGGTCGGCGCCATCAGCGCGCACTGCCAGCCGGCGTCCATGCAGCGCGCAGCGGCCAGTGCGGCGACCACCGTTTTGCCAGAGCCCACGTCGCCTTGCAGCAGCCGGTGCATCGGCACATTTTTGTGCAGGTCAGCGGCAATTTCTGCGCCCACACGCTGCTGCGCGGTGGTCAGTCGAAACGGCAGGCGCTCCAGCAACTGGTCATGCAGCGTGCACTGGGTGTTTTGCAGGGCATTGCCCAGCAAAGGCGGCGCACGCATGGCTGCGCGCACGCGCCTGGCTTCAAGCTGCGACAGTTGCTGGGCCAGCAGCTCTTCGGCTTTCAGGCGCTGCCAGGCCGGGTGGCTGTGGTCTTCAAAGGTAGACAACGCCACATCGGGCGTCGGGTTGTGTAAAAACTGTAGCGCCTCGCGTAGGCTCCACATGGGCTGCGGCAGATTGTTGCTCAAAAATTGAGCCGGAATGGTCTCGCTCAAATCAGCCCGGGCCACACCGCCCAGCACCGCCTTGCGCAAATACGCCTGCGGCAGGCCCGCTACGGTGGAGTAAATCGGCGTTAGCGCGCCTGGCAGCTCACCGCCAGCCAACTTGAAGCTGGGGTGCACCATCTCACGGCTAAAACCACCGACGAAGGAGCCGCCGCGCAGTTCACCACGCGCCCTGACGCGTGCACCCACGCTCAAGGTTTTTTGGTGCGAGGGGTAAAAGTTCAAAAACCGCAGCGTGCAGGTATCGGTGCCGTCATCCAGCGTGACACGCAACTGGCGGCGTGGGCGAAAAGTGATTTCGCTGTGGGTCACCTGTCCTTCAATTTGCACCATCTCGCCGTCGCGGGCATCGGCCAGCAGGGTGATGCGGGTTTCGTCCTCATAGCGCAGCGGCAGGTGCAGCGCCAGGTCAATACCCGAGCGCAGGCCGAGTTTGTCCAGTGCTTTTTGAGCCTGTGTTTTGGCTGCTACTGGAACAGATGGGGCAGCAACTTTGGCAGCGGGTGGCATGGGACAATTGTGCCCGTATGACGACAACTTTTAGCCTGAGTGATTTTGATTTCACGCTCCCCCCAGAACTGATTGCCCAGCACCCGCCTGTCCAGCGCAGCGGTTCGCGCCTGCTCGATGCCCGCGTTGATGCTTTGGTGGATCGCCAATTTACTGACCTGCCCGGCCTGCTCTTGCCCGGGGATTTGCTGGTGTTCAACGACACCAAGGTGGTCAAGGCTCGTTTGTTTGGCCAAAAGGCCAGTGGCGGCCGGCTGGAACTGCTGATTGAACGCGTGCTGTCCCCCGATGCGGCATCGGGCCACGAGGTTGCCGCCCACATGAAGGTCAGCAAAAAGCCCCTGCCCGGTGCGGTCATGCAGATGGACGGCGGCTTTACCGCCACGCTGCTGGGGCGTTGGCCGAATGCCGATGGCCCGCTGTACAAATTCAAACTGAGCAGCGACCCGTACGCGCTGATGGCCCAGTTCGGCCATGTGCCGCTGCCGCCCTACATCACCCACACGGACTCAGCGGACGACGAGCAGCGCTACCAAACCGTCTTTGCCAAACACCCCGGTGCCGTGGCGGCGCCCACGGCGGCGCTGCATTTTGATCAAGCCGTGCTGGCCCAGCTGGAAGCACGCGGCGTTCAGCGCGCCAGCGTCACTTTGCATGTGGGGGCAGGCACCTTTCAACCCGTCAAGGCTGAAAACATCGCCGACCACGTGATGCACTTTGAACGTTTTGACGTACCGCCTGCCACCGTGCGCGCCATTGCCGACTGCAAAGCCCGCGGTGGCCGGGTGGTGGCGGTGGGCACCACAACAGTACGGGCGCTGGAGTCACAAGCCAAATTTGGCGCAGCGTGCAACGACACCAACATCTTCATCACGCCGGGTTTCAAGTTTGAAGTGGTGGACCTGCTGCTGACCAACTTCCATTTGCCCAAAAGCACGCTAATGATGCTGGTCAGCGCCTTTGCGGGTTACGGGCACATCATGGGGCTGTACCAGCACGCCATTGAGCAGCGCTACCGGTTTTTCAGTTATGGGGATTCGATGTTGCTACAAAAAACAGCCGCAAACTGACGTGTCCCCCACAAAGCTTGGCCCCGTGCTGGGCGGCTTAAAATTGCTTAACCCTGACTTCCCGATGCTCACCTTTCAAGTTCTCACCTCCGACCCCACCAGCCACGCCCGCCGCGGCACTTTGACGTTGAACCACGGTGTGGTGCAAACCCCGATCTTCATGCCTGTGGGCACCTACGGCACCGTCAAGGGGGTGATGCCGCAGTCGCTGCACGACATGGGTGCGCAAATCATTTTGGGCAACACCTTTCACTTGTGGATGCGGCCCGGGATGGACGTGATCCAGCAATTTGGCGGGCTGCACAAGTTTGAAGCGTGGTCCAAACCCATCCTGACCGACAGCGGCGGGTTTCAGGTCTGGTCGCTCGGCGGTACCGACGGCAAGGGCCGCAAGATCACGGAAGAGGGCGTGGCGTTTTCATCGCCGGTCAATGGCGACAAGCTGTTTTTAACGCCTGAAATCTCGATGCAGATCCAGACCGTGCTCAACAGTGACATCGTGATGCAGTTTGACGAGTGCACGCCGTACGACACGGCGGGCCACATCACGACGCAGGCAGAGGCGCGCACCTCGATGGAGTTGAGCCAGCGCTGGGCCAGCCGCTGCATGACCGAGTTTGAAAAACTCGACAACCCGAACGCGCTGTTCGGCATCGTGCAGGGCGGCATGTTTGAAAACTTGCGGCAGGAGTCACTCGACGCCCTGGTGGAACTGGACTTGCCCGGCTACGCGATTGGCGGCGTCAGCGTTGGCGAGCCCAAAGAAGAAATGCAGCGCATCATGGCGCACACGCCGCACCGTTTGCCAGCCCATAAGCCGCGCTACCTGATGGGCGTGGGCACGCCCGAAGACCTGGTCGAAGGCGTTGCCGCTGGTGTGGACATGTTTGACTGCGTGATGCCGACCCGCAATGCACGCAACGGCCATATGTTTACCCGCTTTGGGGATTTGAAGATACGCAATGCGCGCTACAAAACTGAAGACGCGCCAGTCGACATGACCTGCAGTTGCTACACCTGCAAAAACTTCTCGCGTGCCTACATGCACCACCTGGACCGCTGCGGCGAAATGCTGGGCCCCATGCTGGCCAGCATTCATAACCTGCACTACTACCTGAACCTGATGCAGGAAGTGCGCGACGCGCTGGACGCAGGCCGCTTTGCTGAATATGTGACGCAGTTCCACGCCGACAGGGCGCGTGGTGTCTAGTTGATGAATATTGATCTGCAACGCTGGATAGACCGCTGGGTGGGCATACCGCTGTGCGCGGCGGTGTCTTGCGTCGATGTCATCACGCGCCCTTTCAAAGCAAAAACAGATGCTGCCCCACGCGCCATCGTGATTATTTTGCTGTCTGAAATGGGCAGCCTGGTGCTGGCGCACGACATGTTTACGCGGCTTAAAACGCGCTACCCCGATGCAGAACTGCACGCCCTGCTGTTTGGAAAAAATCGCGAAATTCTGGACCTGATGCAGGTCATCCAACCCGAAAATGTGCACACGGTGGACGACAAATCGCTGCTGGGTTTGCTGAGCAGCCTGTGGCGCGCCGTGATGCAGTTGCGCCGCGCGAAGGTGGATGTGGCGATTGACTGCGAGCTGTTCTCGCGCATCAGCAGTTTGCTGTCGTATGCCAGCGGTGCCAGGGTCCGGGTAGGCTTTCACCGCCACACGCAAGAAGGCTTGTACCGCGGCTCGCACATCAACAAGCCGGTACCGTACAACCCGTACCAGCACATCAGTGCCCAGTTTTTGACACTGGCGCGCGCGATGGATTCAAGCACCGTGCCCACCTCAAAACTGCAGGTCATGTTGCCAACCCAGGCGCCGCCGCATGTGCAGCTGGATGCGCCGTTGGTCGCCGATATTCAACAGCGTTTGGCCAATGATTTTCCCGCCATTGCAGGCAAACCGCTGGTGCTGGTCTACCCTGGCGGCGGCATTTTGCCGATACGTGCCTGGCCCCTTGAGTCCTACACAGCGCTGTGCAAGGGCCTGGTGCAGGACGGTTGTGCGGTGGCGGTGATTGGCCTGAAAGACGACCAGGCGTTGGCGCAGCAATTGGTGGCCAACGTCCAAAGCACGCATCCGACCAGCCCAGTCATTGACCTGACGGGCTACACCCGCTCGATTGCACAATTGCTGGCGCTGTTTCATGTGGCAAAGCTGCTGGTGACCAATGATGGTGGGCCGGGGCAGTTTGCCGCGCTCACGCCGATCTGGACAGTCATGCTGTTCGGGCCCGAAACACCCGCCTTGTATGCGCCGCTCACGCCTCGATGCCATTCGTTTTACAGCCAGTGGCCGTGCTCACCTTGCCTGACCGCCTACAACCACAGAAGCAGCTTTTGCGACGGTGACAACCAGTGCCTGAAAGTCATCCCGCCCGACGCCGTGCTTGAAAAATCACGCGAATTTTTGGCGGCCTCCTGATGGCCAGCTTGCGCAACCTCTTTGAGGGTTTGGTCAGCCGCCTGCCCGCCAAATGGCAGCCGATGGCGCGCTGGCGGTTTGTCAAATTTGGCGCCGTCGGTGCCAGTGGCACGGTCATCAACATTGCCGTGCTGTATGCCTGCCAGGAATTCTTGCTGGTTCAGGTTGCAGACTTTCACGCGCGGCTGAATTACTCGATTGCCATTGCCATCACGCTGGCCACCATCAGCAACTTTTACTTCAATCGCCGCCTGACCTGGCGCGACCGGCAAGTCGAAGCCAGCCCACCGGTGTTGGTGCTGTTTTTTAAATACGTTGCAGCGGCGGGGGTGTCGATTGCCATCCAGTCGCTGATGACGAAATCGCTGTCGCTGTACTTGCATTACATCCTGGCCAATCTGGTGGCGATTGGCTTGTCGAGTGTCTTTAATTTTGTCGCCAATGACAGGCTGACGTTTCGCCGAAGCGGCGGCAAGGGCGCACCTTGACAAAGCCCACCCCACCCCGTTCGCGTTCTTTGGCGTGGCTACTGCTAGCGCTTGCCATTGCGTTAGGGTACTTGTTTCAGCTCGGTGGTGACCATATTCCTCGTAACGGCGATGAACTGGTCTATGCCCACATTGCACGCCTGACGGCTGATAGCGGCCACTGGCTGCCGCTGGTCAGCGCGTACGACTTCATGCGCAACACCAAGCCGCCCCTGCTGTTCTGGCAGGCGATGGTGGCGGGCGGCTGGGGCGACCACTGGACACTGTTCAACCTGCGCCTGCCGAGCCTGGTGTATTTGTGGGCGACAGCGTTGATGGCGGGCTTGCTGACGCGAAGAATGGTGATCAACACCGCAGGGCAAGACAAGCATCAGGCAACGGTTGCCGGCGCGATGGCTGCCATCGTTTTTCTGTCGTTCTTCAGCACCTACCGTTATGGCCGCCCTTACCTGACGAGCGCGCCTGAAACCTTCTGGCTGTGCGGCGTGTTTCTCGCACTCGCCTGGTCGCCTTCGCAATTGCTGGCATCGCGCTTCAAGTTTCCGCTGCTTGCTGGTTTGGCGGTTGGCGTGGGCTGCCTCTACAAATCTTTTGCCATGGTTGTGCCTGTTGGCCTGGGCCTGGCGCTGTGCTACCAGGTGCTGCATGCGCGGCGTGCGCCGTGGCAGGTTTTCAGGCCAGGGATGGTTCAAGACGGCATCAAGGTGTTGGCCATTTGCGCCATTGCCGTCGGTGTGTTCAGCCTGTGGTTTGCGCTGGACCCCTTGCCGGGCGAAGTCTGGCGCGAGTTTGTCGTGGGTGAAAACGCTGGCAAGTTCAAGTCATCTGACAGCTACGCCAAGCTGGCTTTCAGCGGCTCGGGGGGCATCCTGGTCATCCTGACGGGCTATTTCGTCAACGCCGGTTTGTTGTTGCCGCTGGTGGTTGGCACTGCCTGGACGGCGTTGCAAGGCTATAAAAACAAGCATGTTGTGAGTGACGCTGAAAAAGTCATGTGGTTGTGGCTGCTGGCACTGGCCATCGCCTTCATGCTGCCCAGCCAGCGTTCGGCGCGCTACCTGATACCGGCCATGCCGGCGGTGGCGGTGCTGGTTGCGCTGTACTGGCAGCGCATGGCGCGCATCTGGTTCAGCTTGAGCCTGGTGTTTTGTGCGCTGGGCGCCTTGGCTGTGGGGTTGATCGGCAAGGGTGCGGTTCAGGCTGTCGGCGACAGCGGTATTTATTCGCCATTCTTTTGGGCACTGCTGGCGCTGGTCATCTCGGCCAGTTTTTTGGGCATGGTCAACAGGTCCTGGACAAAACCCATCACCGCCGCAAATGGTTTTGGTTTTCTTCTGGCACTGGCTTGGGTGACCGCGCCCTTCAATGGGCCGATCGGTCACTTCAGCCCGCAGGCGCTGGCGCTGGTGCAGGGCCAGCAGGTGCGCGTTCCCAACAACTTCAACGGCCAGTTTGAGCGTTACCAGTTCTTGCTGACGGGTGCCAAAATTGCGGCCTACGACACGCCCCAGCCGGTTGATTTTGCAGACGTTGACGCATTGCTCAAGACCAGCCGCTTTGCTCTGGTGCAGCGGCGCAAGGGCCAGTTGCCCTGCACACAATGCCGCATCATTGACAGCCGCTGGGACATCCGTTCGCGGCAAGACCCCAAGGAAGGCACCTTTGCTGCGCTGACGTCGCCCAGCACCTTCTGGTATTCGCGGGAGTACTTGGTGGAGCGTCTAGCGCAGTAATTGCGCAATGCCTGACTGCAACATGTCAGGCGTCACGGACGTCATCTTCAGCGGCCAGCCGACATTCAAGCCGACCCGGCTAAAGACACCACGCCGAAACGGCTTGGTCATGGCCGCGCCTTCCACGCGGCTGAAATACGAGCCCCACAGATTCGTCAGCGCCATGGGAATCACTGGCGCATCCACGCCATCGCGCCTGGCGTTCTCAAGGATCTTCATGATGCCGCCCTTGAAGGGTTGAAGCTCACCATCCTGGGTGATGCCGCCTTCGGGGAAGATGGCCAACAGATCGCCATCGCGCAGCACTTTGGCTGCGGCTTCAAAAGCGGCTGCATACATCACCGGGTCTTCGGCACGCGGGGCAATCGGAATGGCTTTGAGACGTTTGAAGAACCAGCCCAGCACCGGAATGTTGAAAATGCGGTGATCCATCACAAAATAAATCGGACGGGGGCTGGCGGCCATCAGCAGCACCGGGTCCATCAAGCTGACATGGTTGCAGGTCAGCACCGCCGCGCCTTGGGTGGGCAGGTGGTGGTCATTTGTCACCTTGAAGCGGTACATGCAGCGCGACACCATGAAGGCCATAAAGCGCAGCAAATACTCGGGCACCAGCATGAAGATATAAAACGCCACCACCGCATTGGCCAAGCCGACGAAAAGGAAGATTTGCGGAATCGTGAATTCTGCTTTGAGCAAGGCGCCCGCCAGGATGGCGCTGACGATCATGAACAGCGCATTGAGAATATTGTTCGCAGCAATGATGCGGGCCCGGTGTGTCGGCTGGCTGCGCAACTGGATCAGCGCATACATCGGCACGCTGTACAGGCCAGCAAACAGGCTGAGCAGTGCCAGGTCCGCCATCACACGCCAATGGGCAGCTTGCGCAACAAACACGCTCAGGCTCATGACGGGCGATGCCCCCAGGCCGCGTGATGCAAAGTACAGGTCAACTGCAAACACACTCATGCCTATCGCGCCCAGTGGCACCAGGCCAATTTCCACATGGCGTTTGCTGAGCACTTCGCACAGCAGTGACCCCGTGGCGATGCCGATAGAAAAAACCACCAGTAAAAGTGATGCCACCTGCTCGTTGCCATGCATGACTTCTTTGGCAAAGCTGGGGAACTGGCTTAAAAAAGTCGCGCCAAAAAACCACATCCAGCTGATGCCCAGCATCGAGCGGAACACCACGACGTTGTCGTTCGCCAGCTTCAGGTTGCGCCAGGTCTCGGTGACGGGGTTCCAGTTGATGGTCAGGTTCGGGTCAGTGGCGGGCGCCGGCGGAATAAATTGCGCCACCACGCGGCCCATCAATGCCAACGCGACGCACGCCATAGCCACATAGTCCGGCCCGACCTGCGGTAGGGCAACGATCAAGCCCCCCGCAAGATTGCCCAGCAAAATAGCAACGAACGTTCCCATCTCCACCATGCCGTTGCCGCCTGTCAGCTCGCGTTCATTGAGCGCTTGGGGCAGGTAGGCAAACTTGACGGGGCCAAAGATCGTCGAGTGCATGCCCATCAAGAACGTACAACCCAGCAACACAGGCACTTGCACATGGACGTTGTTGCTCATAAAGCCGGCGGCCGCAACCAGCATGATGACGACTTCAAGATTTTTAACAAAGCGGATGACGCGTGTTTTTTCAAACTTGTCAGTCAGCTGCCCACTGGTGGCTGAAAAAAGCAAGAACGGCAAGATAAACAGCGCACCAATCACCAGCCCAGCCAGCGCAGGCGGCAACCAGCTCACACTGACCTGGTAGGTCACCATCACCGTGAAGGCGAACTTGAACAGGTTGTCGTTGGCCGCGCCCGAAAATTGCGTCCAGAAAAACGGAGCGAAGCGGCGCTGCTTTAGCAGGGCGAATTGGTTGGGATGTTCATGCCGTGTCGGCGGTGTCATGCCGGCTCTGCCGCCGTAAATACCGTCAACACCCCGGTGTAGCCGTACAGATGATGGCGGGCAATCTCGCCGCCTGCAAAAAAACCGACCAGCGGCACATCGCCCAGGGCACGTCGCACGATTTGCAGCTCGGCGCTCGGTGCGCCAAAGTGTGGGCCACCGCGACCCGCGCAACTGACATAAATCGCCCCGGCGATGCGTCTGGCGGGGTGTGGGGCTGATTCTGCTTCGGGCGCGCTCAGTGCGTTGGCCACTTCCAGCGTCAGCTCTTCGGGCTCCAGCTCTTCGCGGATTTCGGCGCAGACGCGAATCAAATCTGCGCGTGCTGCCTGCGCATTGCGCTCGCAAAAAGCCAGCGTCATGCCCACGGCTGGCGCGCCTGACACCGCAATGCCTTTGCGGCTCGGATCCAGCCCGATGATGTGGCGCACCACCACCTCGGCACCGAACTGGCCGGGGTAGGACACCCGCCGGTCGTTCAGCACCTCTTGTGGGTGGCTTAAACCCACCAATGTGCTGCGTACCTTGGCCAGTGCCGCGCGCGGTTCATCCAGCGTGACCTTCAAGGTTGCCAGCAGCACATCCAGCGCGGGCTCACCATCGAGCTCGGTGACAACATGGCCTTCGCAGGCCGTGATCTCGTGGTTGCGTGACACCGGCTGGCAGCCCTGCGTGACGCGCGACATCAATGCCGCTTGCTGTGTGAACGCCACACCGCTCAAGCCGCCGCTGAACACACCGCTGGCTGCGCCATGGCCCTTGACATTGCCGTAGCCGCTGAGCGCAAACTGCACGGTTTTGCTGCGGCTGGCGGCCAGGCCGCCAAACACATAGCCACTGCCCGTGCGCTCGGCCATCTCGCTGATCAGGTCTGCCACATCGGGCGAGCCTGAATCGGCATGCACCAGTGCGGTGTGCGCCTTGAAGCGGCCACTGGCCACGGATGGCAACGGCGACACGCCCGAAAACACGCGGTACTGATCGTGCGGCAAATCACACAGCATCACGCTCAGGGCGGGTTCATCAAAGTACTCGACATTGTTCGACGCGATGCCCACGCCGACGGTGCCGCTCCAGTCGGTCACCTCGGGCAACTCGGCACCCAGGAAGTCAAGAATCTCCTGCGCATGGACGGCGTAATGATCGGTGATGTACAGCAGGCCCAGCGTGGGCGCGGTGGCATAGCCAGGCAGGGCCATGTGGGCACGCAGTTGTGCCAGCACCAGGCCAGCGGCCATGGGCCATTGCGGGTGGGTGGCATGGCCGTAGGGAAACAATTTCATGGGCAGTTGTTATCGGGTGGATTTGCGCGCGGTTTTCGCGGCGGGTTTTTTCGCAGCGGGTTTTTTGGCCGCCACAGGCGTCGGCCAGGCTTGGGCACTGCCAAACACCGAATGTTTTGCCGTCTTCTTGGCCGCACGACCTGCACCGGCCATGGCTTTGCCGGCGTGCGTGGTCATATTTTGCGCAACATTTTTTACCATGCTGTGGGTGGTGTCGATGGCGGTTTTTGTCGCGGCGTCTTTCATGGCATCGGCGGCAATGGTTTGAAACTGCTGGGTCAATGCGCCCCACCACTGCATCGGGTCCACCACGCCGGCGGCAGGTGCTTGAGCTTCAGGCGTTGACTTTTCAGGTGCGGCTTTCTTGCCAAAGTTGGTGGGCGGTACCTCCAGCCCCGCAAAGGTTTTGGCTTTGTCCGCCATGCCCTGCACGCCACCGGCAACGGGGTCTGCCACCTTGAGCTTGAAGGCGTTGGCCACATCGCCCATGTTGAAGTTCATGCCCTTCAGGGTGGCCAGCGTCATTTTCTGCACTTCGAGCGCCTGGATGGTGGCTTTGAGCGCAGTGGCGTTCTGGTCCAGCCAAAACTGCACGGACTTGAGTTCGCTGATGCGCTTGTCCAGTTCTTCCACATTCAGCGTGGGGGCCACCCAGCTGCCCAGGTTCGGCAACTGCGGAATTTTGTCGGCTGCGCTGCCTGCTGCCTGCGTGGCCAGGCCCTGCAAAAAATCAAAGCCCGGCACAAACTTGCCAAAACCAGAAAATGCTGAACTGTCTGAATCGCTCATGGGTGTCTCCTGCTTGAAGGGTCGCTCGAATGGTGTTCACCTTGATTGTGCAACGCGGCGGCTTGCCTGCAAAGTGTTTTAAGCGCCGCCGGGTCCCAAATACGCCTTTGGGGACCGTTTTTACCCATCAAAAGTGCCGCCAGACCCATCAATACATGTGCAAGCAGCTATATATTCAATAGCAATTGGACGAAACAATCATCGCCGCATGACGCCTGATAAGCTTGCATCATGAAAAGCCTTTTCCACTTCGCCTTCAACGTGACGGACCTTGACATTGCCAGACAGTTTTATGCTGGTGTGCTGGGGTGTACCGAAGGGCGCTCGACCGCCACCTGGGTAGATTTTGACTTCTTTGGTCATCAGCTGTCGCTGCATCTGGGCCCGCCCTTCAAAACCGAAAGCACTGGCCGGGTGGGTGACACGCTGGTGCCCATGCCGCACTTTGGCCTGGTGTTGGCGCTGGCCGACTGGCACGCCATGGCTGAGCGGCTGAAGGCTGCCCAGACCGTGTTTGTGATGCCGCCGCAGCTGCGCTTTGCCGGCCAGCCCGGCGAGCAGCACACCATGTTTTTTTGCGACCCGTTTGGTAATCCGCTGGAGATCAAGGGCTTTGAATCGCTGGACACCTTGTACAACGCTTGATGTATGACCTACACCTTTGCATCTGCCACGATTTTGCTGCTGCTCATCACCGACCCGTTTGGCAATATTCCGATTTTTGCCAACGCGCTGAAAAACGTTCCGTCCCAGCGCCGGCCGCTGGTGATCTTGCGTGAAGTCTTGATTGCTTTTGGTCTGTTGCTGGTCTTCATGTTCATCGGTGAGGGCTTTTTGCGCGTCATGAACCTGAGCGCGCTGGCGCTGCAAATCGCTGGCGGCGTGATTTTGTTTTTGATCGCTTTGCGCATGATCTTCCCGCCGCCCGTTGTGGAGGATTTGCCGGGGCTGCAAAGTGAACCGCTGATCGTGCCGCTGGCCGTTCCGGCGCTCGCTGGGCCATCGGCTTTGGCCACGGTGTTGCTGCTGGTGTCCCAGGCGCCAGAACGCCGCTGGGAATGGATCGCTGCCCTCAGCGTGACCATGGCCGTCTGCGCCGTGGTGCTGGTATTGGCCGAGCGTCTTCAGCGCGCCCTGGGCGAGCGTTTCGTGGTCGCCGTCGAGCGGCTGATGGGGTTGATTCTGGTGGCGGTGGCGGTTGAGATGCTGCTGCGGGGCATCCAGCAGTTTGTTCAGCAGGTCCGGTAGCCGTTCTCAAACAACGGTGGGCTCGCCGGGAAACCCCTTTTGGGCGACTGACTTTGGCGCAACGCGCATCGCGTTTCAGGCGTCTGAACCTACACTCTGCGCGCGACATCAAGCAACATTCATTGCTTGTGGCCCGCCCTTAAAAGTCAATCTACGCATGCAACCGCCTCCAGTCCAAAAGCACGACAACCTAACGCCCACCCACCCCAGCCATCGGCTTGAAAATCCCAGCACAACCAGCTTGTTTCAACCGTTCAAACCACCGCTGAGAGCGCGCGCCCTCGTGCAAACGACAGTTCGGACGATGGTGTTTTTACTGGCGGGTATCGCGTGTGCCGCAACCGCCGTCTGGTGGTTTTTGCCTAGCCAGTTGCCCTGGTTACCTTAAACCAGTGGGGCAATGGTTTGCTCAATCGCCCCAAACACGCTTTGCCCGTCCTTGCCTTTGGCCTCGATGCGAATGGTGTCGCCAAACTTCATGAACTCGGTCACGGGCTTGCCGCCCTCGATGGTTTCTATCGCGCGTTTTTCGGCGATGCAGCTGTAACCGTGCGTCCAGTCCTTGTTGCTCACCGTGCCCGAGCCAATCACGCTGCCGGCGCGTACGTTGCGGGTTTTGCAGATGTGGGCAATCAGCTGGCCAAAGTGAAAGGTCATCTCTGGCCCGGCCTCGCACATGCCGACTTTGCGGCCGTTCCAGGTGCTTTGCAGGGTCATGTGCAGGCGTCCGCCCTGCCAGGCGTCGCCTAACTCGTCAACGGTGACGGCGACGGGGCTGAAAGCTGTGGCGGGCTTGCTTTGAAAAAATCCAAAGCCTTTGGCCAGCTCGGCGGGGATCAGGTTGCGCAGCGACACGTCGTTGGCCAGCATCACCAGACGTATCCCGTCGATCGCCTGGTCGGGCGTAGTGCCCATGCCCACGTCGGCGGTGATCACGGCAATCTCGGCTTCAAAGTCAATCCCGAACGCTTCGCTGGCCACCACCACATCGTCACGCGGGCCCACGAAGTCGTCGCTGCCGCCCTGGTACATCAGCGGGTCGGTGTAGAAAGTGTCGGGCACGTCTGACTTGCGGGCGGCCCGCACCAGCTCCACGTGGTTGATGAAGGCCGAGCCGTCGGCCCACTGGTAGGCGCGCGGCAGCGGCGCCATGCACTGGGTGGTTTCAAACGGAAAGGCGTGCCTGGCTTTACCGTGGTTCAAGGTGTCATACAGGTCCTGCAACTGCGGCGACATGAAGTTCCAGTCGTCCAGCACCTCCTGCAATTTGCTGGCGATGCCAGTTGCATAATGCGCCGTTGACAGGTCGCGCGAGACAACGACCAGCTGGCCGTCGCGGGAGCCGTCTTTGTAGGTGGCGAGTTTCATTTGCTTTCCTTGGTATTTTGGTTTCGGCGTTACGATAAGTGAAATTGATTTACCTAAATGTAATTATAGAGACGCCATGACCCTCAGACCAACGCCTGCCATGAAAGAGCTCGACGCTGCCGAGCCGCAGCGCGCGGGCATCCAGTCGGTGGAGGTGGGTTTCAGTTTGTTGGAGGTGCTGGCCAATGCGGGTGATGCGCTCATGCTGCGCGACCTGGCCGCCAGAGCGGGCATGTCAGCCGCCAAGGCGCACCGCTACCTGGTCAGCTTTCAGCGCCTGGGGCTGGTGGTGCAAGATGCTGTTACCACACGCTATGACCTGGGGCCTGCTGCGCTCAAGTTAGGGCTCGCTTCGTTGTCAAGAATTGATGCTGTCAAGCTGGCCAGGGGGCGCCTGAGCCCGCTGATGACGCAAATCGGCCAAACGCTGGCGCTGGCCGTGTGGGGCAACCAGGGCCCGTGCATGGTGCACTGGGAGGAGTCGCCGCAGGCGGTCACCGTCAATTTGCGGCTGGGTGACGTGATGCCGCTGCTGTCGTCGGCCACCGGCTTGTGCTTTGCTGCTTTCATGGCCACGCGGCAAAGCGCGGTCAACACCCGACTCAAAGGCCTGTTGAAAGACGAGCTGGCGCGGGCACAAAAATTGGGGCGGCGAGACCTGCCTGCCAACATGACGCAGGTCACCGAACTGCTCGACGAAGCGCGTCAGCACGGTGTGGCCCGGGTCGTCAACACCCTGCTGCCCGGCGTGGGCGGTTTTTGCGCTCCGGTGTTTGATGCCGACGGCCACATGGTGCTGGGCATGGTGGCGCTGGGCTCGCTCAGCACCTTTGATGCGGACTGGCGCGGCGCAGTAGCCACGCCCCTGAAAGCCGCAGCGCAGCAACTGTCAAGTGACCTGGGCTACATTGCAGCATGACCGACGCAACCGGTGCTCCAGGCTGGAAGCCCTTGATCACGGTGGCTGCGTTGGTAGCGGCTGCTCACTTCATGGTGTTGCAGGTGTCGCCTGCCCAGTGGGGCACGGGCGCTGACCCGGATGAAGCCGGCGCTAAAACATTCAAAACAAGAAGCATTGACATAGCCCCAGCTGCCGTTGGCGAGGCCCAGTCAGCCCTGGCACCTGCAAAGGCCGTCAAAACGCCGCCCAATACCCCAAAAAAGGTATCGAATCCGGCTCCGGACCAACAAATACGTGCGCTGGCAGCTCCTGAAATAGGAGCATCTCAAGACGCGTCGGCAACCGACCCGCCCGCCCCTGAAGCCTCCATGGTGCCCGGCCCAGCCGTTGAAACGGCCGCCGCCGCAACGCCCACCCAGGTAAGCCCGGTTGCAGCCCCCGCAGCCGGGCCCAACACCACGCCTGTGACCGCCATCAGTCTGCCCGGTTCGGTGCGCCTGCTGTACAAAATGGTGGGCACGGCCAAAAACCTGAATTACCAGGCCGATGCCGAACTGGCCTGGAAAACCGATGGTGACAGCTACCAGGCGATGATGAAGGTCAGCGCCTTTTTGGTGGGCTCCCGCAGCATGACCAGTGTGGGCAAAATCACCCCGGGCGGCCTGGCCCCGACCCGTTTTGCCGACAAGTTCAGAAGCGAGCTGGCCGCGCATTTTGAAGCTGACAAGGGCAAGATCACCTTCAGCGCCAACACGCCCGACGCGCCGTGGATCGAAGGCGCACAAGACCGGGTCAGCGTGTTTTTGCAGTTGGGCGGCATGCTGGCCGCCAGGCCGCAGGACTTCCCGCCCGGCAGCAACGTCACCTTTTTAACGGTTGGCCCGCGTGAGGCTGACACCTGGACGTTCGTCATCGAGGCCGAAGAAAACCTCAGCCTGATGGGCGCCCAGATGTCGACCCTGAAACTGACCCGCAAGCCGCGCAAGGAATTCGACCAGAAAGTTGAAATCTGGTTTGCACCGTCCCTCGGTTACCTGCCGGTGCGAAACCGCATCACCCAGGCCAACGGCGACTTCATTGACCAGCAACTGGTGGAAGTCATCAAGAGTTTGTGAAGTCCCCTAACCAAGCAGGTGCCATACGCTCTTAACCCTGTTACCCCTGATTAACCCTGACAGCCTTGAAGTTGGCACTCGCGTTGCTATATGAAAGACTGATGCACGCTTAAAATGGCTCAAGGACAAACTCAAATGCAAATGCTTTACGACTCAGAATCTTTTGTGGTGGTGCAAATTCACGCCAACGCGCCTGAGGCATCTGCGCCAGCGCCGACCATTCCCCACATGGCACGCAATGGTTTTGAGATCGTCGACAAACGCTCCGGCAAAGAGGTCTACCTGGATGGCTCCTGGGCCGAAATGTTCCAGCAGCGTCTCAGCGCCTGGCAGCTGAACACGCCGACCCAGCAAGAAATTGAAGACACGCTTGAAGGCTACAGCGGCCTGGCCACCACGCCTATCTCCTTGCATTGAATTTTTCGCACGGAATGGCCTACAGTTCAGGGGCAATCTCAGTGAAAGCCCGGTGACCCAGAACAGGGCTTTGAGGCATAGTTCGTGTTTTTCATCATTCGTTTCTTGTTGAGGCGAAAAGGACTGCACATGCCATTCAAACTTGCCTTGCTGGTCACCGCTTTGGCACTGAGCCCAACGGCTGGCGCCAAAACTTTCAAATGGGCCAGCGCCAGCGACATCCCCACGCTGGACATCCATGCGCAAAACAACGCGCTCGGCAACGGCGTGCATGCAGCGGTGTATGAGTCGCTGGTGTACTACAACAGCAAAAGCTTCAAAATGGAACCGCAACTGGCCACCGCATGGAAGCTGACCAGCCCGACACTGATGCGCATCACTTTGCGCAAGGGTGTCAAGTTCAGCGATGGCAGCGCCTTTTCCGCTGACGATGCGGTGTTTTCCCTGAACCGCGCGATGGCCAAAACCTCCAACTACGGTGTCTATGCCCAGGGCATTGACAAGGTGGTCAAGGTCAGTGACAACGAGATCGACATGGTGCTCAAAGCGCCCAACCCGGTGCTGATGAACCAGTTGACCGAGCTGCGCATGATGAGCAAGGCCTGGTCCGAGAAAAACAAGGCCACGGAGCCGAAAGACATCAAAACCAAAGACGAAAGCTTTTCACACCGCAACGCGATGGGCACCGGCCCTTTTGTGGTGGAAAGCTGGCAGCCCGACCAGAAGCTGGTGCTCAAGCGCAACCCCAACTGGTGGGGCAAGCTCGACGGCAACGTGACGGAAATTGTCTATACCCCGATCAAGTCGGAAGCCACCCGCGCGGCGGCCCTGCTGTCCGGTGAGGTGGATCTGGTGCTGGACCCGAGCCCGCAAGACCTGGGCCGCCTGCGCACCAACAAAGACCTGAAGGTGCTGGACGGGGCTGAAAACCGCACCATCTTCTTCGGCATGGACCAGTTCCGTGACGAGTTGCCCGGCTCCAACATCAAGGGCAAAAACCCGTTGAAGGACGTTCGCGTGAGGAAGGCGCTGGACCAGGCCATCGACATCGTCACCCTCAACAAGGTCACCATGCGCGGCCTGAGCCAGCCGACCGGCACGCTGATCTCACCGCAAGTCAACGGCTGGAGCAAAAAGGTCGATGCCCGCTACCCGTTCAGCATTGATGCGGCTAAAAAATTGCTGGCTGACGCGGGTTACAAAGACGGTTTTGAAGTCGACTTCGCCTGCCCGAACAACCGCTACATCAACGACGAGGAAATCTGCCAGGCGGTGACGGCCATGTGGTCAAAAATTGGCGTCAAGGCCAAGCTGCGCACACTGCCGCTGGTGACCTACTTCCCGATGATCCAGCGCTATGAAGCCAGCATTTACATGCTGGGCTGGGGCGTGCCCACTTTTGACGCGCTGTACAGCTTGCAGTCACTGGTGCGCAGTGTGGGCGTGGGTGGTGACGGCAACTACAACCTGGGCCGCTATTCCAATCCGCAAATGGACGCGCTGGTCGAACGCATCAAGAAAGAAACGGACATCGCCAACCGCAACGCCCTGATTGGAAAAGCGCTGGAGCTGTCGCATACCGATGTGTCTCACCTGGCGCTGCACAACCAGATCATCCCCTGGGCGATGAAGAAGAACATTGACGTCGTGCACCGCGCTGACAACCGCATTGACTGGCGGCTGGTGAAGGTGAACTGAAGTCTCTGGGATGTGTGAAAAAGGCCTCTCGGGGCCTTTTTGGGTGTCTTCTGCATGACAAACTCAAGCCCCACCTAAGGTATTTCCTGTGGTGGCGCGTAATTTGCTGAGCTAGCATCACGCCTGCCTAACCTTATTTATGTTTGCATTCATTCTCCAACGCCTGTTTCAAGCCGTCATCGTGATGGTGTCGGTGGCGCTGATCGCGTTTTTGCTGTTCCAGTATGTCGGCGATCCGGTGGTTTTTTTGCTGGGGCAGGACGCCACGCCGCAGCAAATCGCTGAGCTGCGCGCTGACCTGGGCCTGGACCGGTCCTTTGTGGTGCAGTTCTGGAATTTCCTGGCCAATGCGGTGCAGGGTGAGTTTGGCCTGAGCTTGCGCCAGGGTGCCAAGGTGTCGCGCCTGATCGCTGAGCGGCTGCCCGCCACGCTTGAGCTGGCGGGCGTGGCCGCCTTGCTGGCATTGGTGCTGGGAATTCCGATGGGGGTGTATGCGGCCCTCAAGCGGGGCACATTTTTAAGCCAGCTGTTCATGACGGTGTCGCTGCTGGGTGTGTCGCTGCCGACGTTTCTGGTCGGTATTTTGCTGATTCTGCTGTTTGCCGTCGGGCTGGGCTGGTTCCCGAGTTTTGGTCGGGGTGACGTGGTGCAACTGGGCTGGTGGTCATCCGGGTTGCTCACGGCCAAAGGCTGGCACCACATCGTGTTGCCGGCCCTGACGCTGGCGATTTTCCAGCTCACCCTCATCATGCGGCTGGTACGGGCCGAGATGCTGGAAGTGCTGCGCACCGACTACGTCAAGTTCGCACGGGCGCGGGGTCTTTCCAACACCGCCATCCATTTCGGTCATGCGCTTAAAAATACGCTGGTGCCGGTCATCACCATCACCGGCTTGCAACTGGGCGCATTGATTGCCTTTGCCATCATCACCGAGACGGTGTTCCAATGGCCGGGCATGGGGCTGCTGTTTATTCAGGCGGTGACGTTTGCTGACATCCCCGTCATGGCCGCCTACCTGTGCCTGACGGCGCTGATTTTTGTGGTGATCAACCTGGTGGTTGACTTGCTTTATTTTGTCGTGGATCCGCGCCTGCGCGTGGGCAAATCTGAAGGCCATTGATGCTGACTGCTGTTAAACCATTTCCTCTCATGGCCAGTGGCCGCGCTTTTGCTGCGATCAGCGCCTTTCACCCTGAGCTCACCGCGTTCCGGCGCGACTTGCATGTTCACCCCGAGCTGGGTTTTGAAGAGGTCTACACCGCAGGCCGCGTCAAGCAGGCGCTTGAGCTGTGCGGGGTGGATGAGATTCACACCGGCATGGGCAAAACCGGCGTGGTGGGCGTCATTTATGGCAAGGGCCGAAACGCCAACAACCCCGGCAACATGATTGGCTTGAGGGCCGACATGGACGCCTTGCCTTTGACGGAGCACAACGCCTTCGGCTGGAAGTCTGGCCAGCCCGGCAAAATGCACGCCTGCGGCCATGACGGCCACACCACCATGCTGGTGGGCGCGGCCCGTTACCTGGCCGAAACCCGCAATTTTGACGGCACCGCGGTGCTGATTTTCCAGCCCGGTGAAGAAGGCTACGCCGGTGCCAAGGCGATGATGGAAGACGGCTTGTTTGACCGCTTCCCCGTGCAAGCCGCGTATGCCATGCACAACTGGCCGTCCATGCCCGCAGGCACGGTGGGTGTCAACCGCGGCCCCATGATGGCCGCCGCTGACCGCATCACCATCACCATCACCGGCAAAGGCGGGCATGGCGCGCACCCCTATATGTCGATTGACCCGGTGCTGGTGGCGGCGCACATCATCACTGCCGCACAAAGCATCGTGTCGCGCAACGTCAAACCGCAAGACAGTGCCGTCGTCAGCATTTGCGCCATGAATGCCGGAGACCTGGGCGCCATGAGCGTCATCCCCGGCACCGCGACGCTGGTCGGCACGGTGCGCACCTTCAGCGCTGACGTGCAAGACATGATTGAAAAGCGCCTGCACACCCTCATCGCGTCGGTCGCCGAGGCCTTTGGTGCGACAGCCAGCATGATCTATGAGCGCATTTACCCCGCCACCATCAACACCCCCGTCGAGGCCATGTTTGCTGCCGACGTGGCCGCCATGCTGATCGGTGAAGACAAAGTCACACGTGACATGGTGCCCAGCATGGGCGCTGAGGATTTTTCATTCATGCTGCAAGCCAAGCCCGGTGCTTACTTGCGGCTGGGCCAGGGCGACGGGCTGGGTCAGGCGGGCTGCTTTTTGCACAACAGCCGCTATGACTTCAATGACGAGGTGCTGCCGCTGGGAGCGGCGCTGTTTGCGGGGCTGGTGGAGCAGTCGATGCCGCTGCCTGCGTGAGCAATTGTTTCGCGTTTTTCGTTTCATTTCAAAGGAAAAAATGTCAAATTATCTTAAAAAAACGACGCTGACCCAATCAATACGTGCGGTAGCAGCTATATTTTTGGTAGCGGGCATGATGGGCGGCTTGAATGCCAAAACCATCCGCATCAGCAACCAGGGCGATGTCCTGTCGATGGACCCGCACTCGCTCAGCGAGTCCTTGCAGTTAAGCGTCACCGCCAACGTCTTTGAGCCGCTGGCAGGTCGCAACAAGGACTTGAGCCTGGCACCGCTGCTGGCCACCAAGTGGAGCCAGCCCACGCCCACCGTGTGGCGTTTTGAGCTGCGCAAGGGCGTGCAATTTCATGACGGTTCGCCTTTCACGGCAGATGACGTGCTGTTCAGTCTGGCACGCGCAGGCGCGGATGGCTCGGACATGAAGAGCTACGTGAACGACATCAAGGAAGTGCGCAAGGTCAACGATCACGTGGTCGATATTGAAACCAAAGGCCCGTTTCCGATCCTGCCGGACGTGCTGTCGCTGGTTTACATGATGAGCAAAAAATGGTGCGAAACCAACCAGGCCGTGCGACCGGTAGACCGCCGCAAGGGCATTGAAAACGCAGCGTCGTTTCGCGCCAATGGCACAGGCCCCTATCGGGTTCGCGAGCGCCAGCCCGGCATCCGAACCACCTTCAGCAAAAGCGGCAACTACTGGGGCAAGGTTGAGGGCAATATCGACGAGGTGATCTTCACCCCGATCGGCAACGACCCGACCCGGGTCGCGGCTTTGATCTCTGGCGAAATTGACGTCATGGAGCCGATACCGGTGCAAGACATCGCCCGTGTCAACGCCAGTGCGAACGCCAGAGCCATGACCGGCCCCGAGCTGCGCACCATCTTTTTGGGCATGGACCAAAAGCGTGACGAGCTGCTGTACTCCAGCGTGAAGGGCAAAAATCCCTTCAAGGACAAGCGTGTGCGCCAGGCGTTTTACCAGGCCATCGATATTGAAGGCATCAAGCGCACCGTGATGCGTGGCGCCGCCAACCCGTCGGCGCTGATGGTCGGCCCGGGCATCAACGGGTTTGACGCTGCCGTCAAGCGCCTCCCGTTTGATGTGGAAGCCGCTAAAAAACTGATGGCCGAAGCAGGTTACCCGGCGGGCTTTGAGGTCAGCATGAATTGCCCGAACGACCGGTATGTGAACGACGGCGAGATTTGCCAGGCCGTTGCTGCCAACCTGTCGCGCATCAACGTGAAAATCAATTTGCAGGCCGAAACCAAAGGCACCTACTTTCCGAAAATCTTGCGCCGCGACACCAGCTTTTACTTGCTGGGATGGACGCCCAGCACCTACGATGCCCACAATGCGTTGAATGCAGCGATGCGCTGCGTCGACGACAAAGGCTCTGGCCAGTTCAATCTCGGCGCTTACTGCAACCCCAAGGTGGACGAGCTGATCATCAAGATTCAGTCGGAAACCGATAAAACCAAGCGTCAGGCCTATATTGCCGAAGCCTTCAAACTACACAGTGACGACATTGGTCACCTGCCGCTGCACCAGCAAGCGCTGGCCTGGGGCGTGAGCAAAAAAGTGGAGTTGGTACAGCTGGCTGACAACTTCATGTTCTTCAAGTGGATGAGCATCAAGTAACTTTCAAGTACTTGTTATCCCGTGAGTAATGCGATCACCCGCTGGCTGGACACCGATGTCGGCTACAGCTTCAAAACTTCCCCGATGGCGATGGCCGCAGCGCTGGTGGCTTTTGTGTGCCTGGTGTGCGCGGTTTTTGCGGGCTACATTGCCCCGCACAATCCGTTTGACCTGACGACGCTGGAGCTGTCGAACGCCCGCCTGCCACCCGCCTGGGAGGCTGAAGGCAAGCGCGCCTTTTTGCTGGGCACCGACGACCAGGGCCGTGACATTTTGTCGACCCTGATGTACGGCGCGCGCATCTCGCTGGCGGTGGGATTTGCATCCGTCATCATCTCGGTTGCGTTTGGTGTGGTGATGGGCTTGCTGGCGGGCTTTCTGGGCGGCTGGCTGGACAGTTTTTTAATGCGTTTGTGTGACGTGATGCTGAGTTTCCCGGCCATTTTGGTGGCATTGCTGATCGCAGGCGTGGGCCGCGCGATGTTCCCCAACGCGCATGAGTCGCTGGCTTTTGGCGTGCTGATCGTGTCGATCTCCCTGACCGGCTGGGTGCAGTACGCCCGCACCGTGCGCGGC